>Ga0316190_10000596_pt1 | contig 25098 bp, 18 predicted proteins | sample Eddworburrow2_MG_FD_204929 | JGI IMG/M metagenome (GOLD analysis project Ga0316190, IMG submission 204929) | Coastal sediment microbial communities from Maine, United States - Eddy worm burrow 2 | ecosystem: Environmental > Aquatic > Marine > Coastal > Sediment | place: USA: Maine | collected... | reverse complement strand
AATCGGGTATCCTTCGCGCTCGCTCGGCGAATGTCAGGAGGGATGGCAGAGCGGTTGAATGCACTGGTCTTGAAAACCAGCAAGGGTTAATAGCCCTTCCAGGGTTCGAATCCCTGTCCCTCCGCCAAATAAACAAAGGGCTGCTCCGAGAGGGGCGGCCCTTTTTTATTTGTTTGGTGAGGCAAGATTTGATGTGGACAGCTCGGTTTGAAGGATGAGAACCCCGTAGATGGTACGAATCTACCCCTGTCTTTGCCATGTATCCTTAAAGGGAAGCCTAGTAGCCATCGGTATATTGCAGTTTTAAGTCTATCTGAAACGCACTCTTCATCCACAAATAGCTAAGCTGGTGGCAGAGTTAAAAGCTTGTGATCCTTTTGTAGCGTTCTTTTTACCTTCCACCTGTGTGGGCATGTGACGTCGTCATTGCATTTGCTCCATAGTGGATATGGCAAGCTGCTTTCTATTGAAGATGGAAAAATGCAAGAGAGTAAATTAAAGTGCTGCAGAGCTTCTGGAGATGTCTGTTTCAGACTAGACTAAATTCATTGATCATTAATTGGGTCTGTGTTTGTTGGTTTATAGCTTTGCAGAAGAAAATCAATGGATTACTAGGGATATAATAGCTGAAATTACTATGGATATGGTTGAAGTTAAGAACTCAGCGCAGCCCTTTAAATTTTCAACAGAGAAATATGATTGCCTGAGTAGTTACAAAAATGAATATTTCAGGGAAAAATTTATCTAAAAATGCTGTCTGGACTCTAGGATTAAAAATATTTGGAGCTACTTCCGGTCTGTTGGTGATGATCATTTTGACGAGAGTGCTAACAGTTTCAGATATGGGCTATTTTGTAATTGCGCAATCGCTTGGAATATTTATTGCGATGCTGGCGCGGCTAGGGATGAAGCAACCGGTAGTGAAACTTATTTCAAGGGCCTTAGCAAAAGAAAATTTTGGCCAGATTAATGAAATAATCAAATCAACTCAGCTGATAGTAGGTGCTGGTGTATTAATTGTAATTATTATTATATGGGGTGGGACTGGCAAATGGATGTTCGAAAGCGTGTTTTCGGCACCACAGATATTTGAATCACTTATATTCTGGTTATTGTTAGTCCTTATACTTGCCTTTCAGAGTCCGTTAGCAGAAACATTCCGTGGCCTTCATAACGTACGATTTGCCATGTTGTTTGATGGACCGTTTGGTAATTTTATTTTTCTCGTTTTTCTGACTGCCTTATATCTTATACATAGTGATATTTCCTTTGAAAAAGCACTTGTTTTGTTATGCCTGTCAGTTGGCGTAAATTACATTATTGGCTTTTTTAAATTAAGAAATTTGGTTGAAAAGTACCCTAGCAGCAAGCGAATATACCCGCTGGGAGAAATGTTGGAACTGGGGTTTCCAGTTTTGCTCGTTAATGTTTCTGCATACTTGGTTGCGCAATCCGGTCTCTGGGTTTGTGGGGCATACCTTGAGCCAGATCAGGCGGCTATTTTTGGTACAGCACTTAGGTTTATGCTTGTAATTTCATTGCCTGTATTTGTGCTCAATATGGTAATCCAGCCAGTTATCGTGCATCTACATACGCTTGGTGATAAAGATGAGCTACAAAAGCAAATACGCAGAGCAACAACCTTTGCAACAATTCCTTCCTTTATTATGTGTATTGGTGTGATAACTTATGCAGCCAGGATTATGGAGGTTATGTTTGGTATTGGGTATGTATCTGGAGCTACAGCTTTAATCTTTTTAACAATCGCACAATTAATCGTTGTATGGGTTGGGCCCTGCGTCAATTTTATGTTGCTAGCAGGTGGGCAAAAGATAGTTGCTAGAGTGGTAATTATGACTGGAATGCTGACAGTTTTTGGATCACTTTATTTGGTGAATTATTATGGTATCACAGGGGTTGCAGCAGCTACGTCTATAGGGCTAATAATGCAAATGATTCTGGTATGGATGCTTGCAAAAAAAACAGGTGGTGTATTTACTCATGCATATTGTCACCCTGTAGTAATCTATAAGCTTTTAATAGGCCTAAAGCATCATGGGTAAAATAATAAAAATATGAAGCTGTTAGTCTCGTAGGATTGAAATTATGATAAACAGCTTTAGATATCTGTTAATACATAGCGCTTGTGGATAAATTGTTTTTATTCAGGAATACGTAGTTTTCAGAGAGCACATATTGAATATTTGTTAATACTTTTTACACATGAAACTTTCAATACTAATAAAATCTGACTATTTGGCCTGTGGATCAATAAGTAGGACATTTATGTTGGTTCTAAGCTACCGATTGGCACGTTATTTGTTCCTTAATAAGAAACATTTAATCCACAAGGCGTTGTTCATTGTGTACCGAGTGATTTATCGTATTTTGATCAATATGGTCTGTGGTTTTGATGTTGATTACCGTGCCAGTATAGGTTCGGGGCTGCAAGTATTTCATGGCCAATGCTTGATTATTGGACGAGATGTAGTGATTGGTGAAAATGCGCGCATAAGACATGCTACAACAATTGGAAATAAAGGCGATGGAACTACTGGATCCCCCGTAATTGGTGATAATGTGAATATTGGTAGTAATAGCACCATTATTGGTGATTTTGAAATTGGAAAAAATGTTTCAATTGGTGCTGGTTCAGTTGTCGTTAAGCATATAGAAGATAATGCCATTGTTGCTGGAAATCCTGCAAAAATAATTAGATTAAAAACTGAAAATAATTAGATTAGAAATGCATGTGATAATAATTGCGATAATGATTTATTGAAAATTTTGCTATAGATAAAAGATATTAGCGTGGATATATTTATATTAATCAGTGTGTTGGCGCTTTTGTCTCCAGTAGCACTATGGTTGGCGTGGAAGAATCCGCTCTATTTGCTGGTTATACACCTTCTTTCAAGGTTTGTATTAGACAGTATGTCTGGGGTTACTTATGCAACAATGATTGGCCCTTTCTCATTTATGCAAGTCTACTCTTTAGGGTTTATATTTCTATTTTTTATCTATTTGTTGATTAAGGGACAACTCTCTAGAACGCCATATCGTAATGTTGTTTTTCTTATTTTGATGATTAGCCTAATAAGTGGTGTAGTCAATGATAGATTGGCAGACTTTATTGTTATTGGTTCTAAATGGGTCTACATGTGGATATGTGCAGCCATGATGCTTTATGTATTAAAAACCAATACAGAAAAGAAGGTGGTGTTGTTTCTAATGCTATCTATATTGTATCCGCTGGCTAACCAGTATTATCACTTTTTATTTACTCCACCAAAAGCAGACCATAACATCAGCTATCTAGGAGGGTTTGAACATGAAAGCAGTCTTGCGTTTATATTGCTTGGTGCACTGCCATTCTGTATTGCGGTCTTAATTTCAAATAAATACAAAATTATTAAAGTATTTTCTGTTGGTGTTGTTGCAGCTATACATATTGGCATCTATTTTAATAATTACCGTACTGCCCTAGTTGCACTGGCTTTTTTCTGGCTGTTTGTATTGCTATTGAGTTTTAAAAATCTCAATCATTGGGGGAAGTTTGCCACATCAATTGCAGGAATAGTATTGCCCTTAGTAGTTATTGTTGCACTTGGTGATACTTTAGAATCAAGATTCAGTGATATTGCTACACTCCTTGGGAATCCAGGGAAATATATTGATTTTAGTGGGCATGCAAAACAAAATAGCCTGTTATCTGGTCGGATTGATATTCTTAATACTGTAATGGCTACCTATATTAATGCACCCCTAGTGAATATCATTGTTGGTTTAGGGCCAGGCTCTGTCAATGATTTAATAGGTGCATATACCCATAATGAATTTGTTTCAGCATTAATTGAGCATGGTGTTATTGGCTTGTTTGCGCTACTCATTGTCGTGGTAAGCTTTTGGCTAAAGAGTTATAGAGAGGCAGTATTTACAAAGGGGTCTGCTGTGTATATTTCAGCCATGCTATATGGGTTTGTTATTTTAGCCTTCGGTACGATGCCATTCAGGGATACTCGATCAATGCTTTTTTTAGGAATGTTTATGGGCTTTATTCACTGGTATAAACTTCAACGTAATTCTCAGCACCAAGTGAAGGCAAAGAAAAAGTTTGTGCAAGCAGATGCTACTGTAATATGTAATTCCCAAAAAAATAGTATTCTACATCGTAGAAATAACCGCAGCACAAACTAGCGTACCTTAATGGAATGCTATCCCATTCATGGTATTTAAGCTTCCGATGAAAAGATTAATTGTATTATTAATCAGTATGGTTTTTTGCAGTTATCTAAATGCAGCTGATGAATATTATCTATTTGATGCAACATGGAATAGACCTTTCCCGCAAGAAATCAAGTCTTTGGCCAATAAGCATGCGAGTGCAAGTGGGCTGCAAAATATAAGCGCGTCTCATGGATACCTTGTTGATGAAGCTGGAAAAAGAGTAAAACTCTGGGGTGCAGCCATAAGACTAACAAATGAGTTGCTAGCCAGCCCTGGTGCGGATAAAAAGCAGCTTATTCTCACTATGAAAAACCTTGGGTTTAATGAGATAAGATTTAATGGACTTGATTTTACTGATCCTGGGATATATACAAAGTGGCAAAAAACAGGTGAGTTTGATCAGAAAAAAATGGCTGGATTGTGTGAGCTTATTGAGCATGCGAGGGATAATGGCATGGCATATACTCTCAGTGTAAATCACATTACTACCAAATTTAGCTTGGATAAATCTTTAACGCTGAACAAGCACCATGATGGAAATAAGCGTCTCAAGCAAGTTCAGTTTTATGATGACGCAATTATTAAACAGACAAAAAAGTGGTTCTCTGCTCTGTTATCTGAAAAGCATAATGGGTGCCGTTTTGCTTTCAACAATGATCCAAGTTTCTATTATCTGAATATCGTAAATGAAGATTCAATATTTCAGGGCTACGCTGAGAATTTTAGGCACCTTAGTAAGGAAAATATCAAAGCTCTTGAGCATAGATTCTATGAATACGTGGTTTACCGCTTTAATACTTTAAATGCTGCGTTTAACAAGTGGATATCTCAAAAATCGCACAGCCTGCGATCATTTATATCTATTGGCAATAAGCAGTTACGACTTTGCTATAAAAAAGAGGATTGGCTGAAATCCACTGAGTGGTGTAATACCACTATTGAGTTCCTGATGCATATTGAGGAAAATTACTTCACCTCAATCAAGCAGGAGATAAAAAAGGCGGGCTATGCGGGTGTTATTACTACTACCAATATTTGGTATGGATACTTTAACCTTATAAACAATGACACCATAGGTGATGCTATAAATACTCATATATACTTTGATCCAATTAAAAGAAAAAAGATCATGGGTAAAAAATATGAGGCTATTTCTAATTTTTCTTTTATAGAAAGTCCATATAAATACGAAGGTTTTTCAAAAAATCAAATTTTTCGTTTATTCACCTCTGCTGTTGTTGGTAAGCCAATAATAATCAGTGAATGGAATCACCTGATGTGGTCTGATTATGCTTATGAAGGGCCTATTCTGCTGATGGCCACCTCTTTACTTCAAGATGTTCAGTCTATTAGTCTACATACTTTTGTTAGTAAGAATTCTTATACAAACAAGATCTCCAAAAGCGGGTTATCTGTGTTAGGTAATCCTGTGCTATATGCATTACTTCCGTCTCTTGGCAGTGCTTTTCTTAACACAGAAATTGAAAAAGATAGGCCTTTTCTTGAGTTTGAAGAGAATGTGTCATTAAAAAATTGGGAAACATTGTTTAGTGGCGGCATGAGGCCTCAGCACCTTAACGATGATGTTCCAATTGAACAAGGATTTAAGAATAAGATACGGAAAACACTTGGCAATAAATCGACAAGGCAGTTTGAAAAAGAAGTGATAATTCAGAAAGATGAAAGAAAAATACATTCTGTGCCGACAATTATTAATTGGGATCAAACCCAAAGTGGAAATGAACATTTGGTGGTAAAATCGGAACCATTTCTGGCCCTGGTAGGTGTTGCATCAGATTATATTGATTTGGGTGATGGGATAGCGATTAAGCCAACTAATAAGGGAGCCATTACTCTTTGTGCGCTTGATGGTAATAGGCTCAAAGATTCAAAGAAGATATTGATTACTACTGTTTCTAAATCAAAGAATACCGATCAGAATTTTATTAACGTAGGCTTTGGTAAAAAGACCTTCAAGGTTATTCTGAGTAAGGGTAAAGGCCCTCAGTATTTAAAGAAAAATCCATTTGACATGGTTGTCAGTAATTCGGCAAAGGGCAGGGCAACTGTACGCCCGTTGCTGGCGGACAGTAATTCAGTATTGACTGTCCCAAGTGTGGCAGGAACTGAGAATGCTAGGTTTAATCTTGGCAGGCATGATACACCTTGGTACGTGCTTGAATATATGGCTCATTAGAGGTGTTGCCATAAAGATTTTGGCTTTACAGGATGCTGAGTAAAGAAGAGCAACTTATGTTGACAGTTACTATTGTGTATCCAACTGATCCTCTGGGGGTAGTGCCGGGAGGAACCGATACCTGTATTAGAGATATCTTACGCTTTGCACCAAATGATATTGAAATACGGCTTGTTGGGGTCACCACAGATTCTGTAAATCGTCCACTGAACCAGTGGACCGAATGTGAAGTAAGCGGAATGGGATTTTGGTTTTTTCCTGTGCTTGACGTGACAGATTTAAAAAAACAGATGCGGATACCCCTATCTGTACAATTTACCCTAAGGCTGGCTGGCAAGGATATTTTTAAGGATACTGATGTTATACAGTTTCATCGTATTGAGCCTGCACTGGCTGCCTTGAGTATGGAACAGCCAAAGTTGCTTATCATTCATCAAAATATGAATGTAATACATAGTAGGAAATCTGATATTCGCTGGAAATATTTCCCTGCGGCATACTTTTGGGTTGAAAACTTTATTATCAAACGAATGAAGGAAATATTTATTGTTCGTGAGGATGCGGTTGCTGAATATCAAGCGCGCTTTTCGGAGCAGAATGAACATATCCATTTTCTTCCAACCTGGATGAATCCCAATTTGTTTTTTAGGGAAGAGGCAGAAACCAGAGCGCGGAACAAAGCGGAAATACTTGAAAAACTTGGTGTTGATCCATTAGAGGAGATGATGGTATTTGTTGGTCGGTTTGACCATCAAAAGGATCCGCTTCTTCTTATTGATTCAGTAGCTAGGGTATTTCAGAAGAGGAAGACTGGGCAACTGATGCTTATTGGTGATGGTGTGCTTAGAAATGATGTCGAGGCCAGAATTCGGTCATATAATATTGAGAATCGTGTTCATCTTCTTGGGGCTATGCCCCAGGAAGATGTTGCGCGCCATGTCCGTGTAAGTGATCTCCTGTTGTTGACTTCAGTTTATGAAGGTATGCCTAGATGCGTGGTAGAAGCCCTTGGGTGCGGTGTGCCGATAGTCACTACCAATGCTGGAGAGGTTACCTTACTTGTTCATAATGATGAAAATGGATATATCGTCTCCCGAAGAGATCCAGATGAATTTGCCAATGCAGTGAATACGGCATTAAACCAACTAGATATGTTAAGTAACTTACCTTGTCTCAAGGCAGTACACAACTATCGTGCAGGCACCGTATTAGAAAAGCTGTATGATACCTATCGACTTTATGCTAGATATGAACAATAAAATGGAAACATATACTGTCATAGATGCTGAGATTACTGCTGCAACCATGAATCAGGCCATAGCGAAAGTAAGAGAGATGGCTAATGGGAATAAGAAAGGATATGCCTGCTTTGTTAATGCCCATGTTTCGGTTATGACTCGGCAGGATGAAAGCCTGAGGCATGCGGTTAATCAAGCCAGCTTCGCTTTTTCTGATGGAATGCCTGTATATTTGATTGGTCGTTATCTTTTCAATAAAAAAATAGAGAAGATTTCTGGCCCGGATTTTATGGGTCGTATGTTCAATGATGCAGAAGGGCGCAAATTGCGGCATTATTTTTATGGTGGCAAGCCGGAGGTATTAGAGCAGTTGGTAGATAAACTTAAGAAAAAATACCCTGACTGCCAGATTGTTGGGGCGGAATCACCACCATTCAGACCGCTTTTAGAAGAGGAACAGCGGCAAGCAATAGGTAGAATGATTGATGCTAATGCACAGCTAATATGGATTGGATTAGGTGCTCCAAAACAGGAATTATGGATGCAAAAAAGCTCTAATTTACTTGATTCAGCAATTCTTCTTGGCGTTGGGGCGGCATTTGATTTTCATGCAGGCACTGTTCAGCGAGCTCCATCTTACGTACAGAAGATAGGCATGGAGTGGTTACATCGTTTAATGCAGGAACCAAGCCGGCTCTGGAAACGATATTTTTTAACAAATAGTTTTTTTTTGTTATACACAGGCATGGACTGGATAAAACAATCTGGGTTTAAAAAAAACTGATAATACTGCTGGTATGATACATTGCTAGATAAAAGTAAGAGTCTGATTGCCTTTGTGCATATTGAAAAAGCTGCGGGCACAACGTTTATTCATATATTAAGGCACAACTATTTCCTGGCATATATGGATGTACGGCCATTTTTTAGAGAATCTGATGGTTTGTTTCTTGCCCGTGATCTGCGGGTTGCTCGTAGATTGCTACCGGGTCTGAAATGTATTGGTGGGCATGCCATTACACCCTACTCTGGCTTGGAATCAGAGTGTCCAGATATAAAATTTATTTCAGTTATGAGAGATCCTGTAAAAAGATACTTGTCTCAATACCAACATTGGGTGGAAAAGAAAAAACTAGATATTAATTTTGAAAAATTCCTTGCTATTAAAGAGCTGAAAAATTTTCAGACAAAAAAGTATGCTGGTGAGGATAATCTGGAAATGGCCATGGATATCCTAAGAGAGAAATTTCTGCTGGTTGGATATGTCGAAGCTTATGATGAGTTTCTTGTTTTATTACAACAAATATTTGGTTCAATTGGCTTTGAAGGCAGTTATCGCCAGAAAAACCTTGCTCATAATAAAATTGCAGTTAACGAGCTTGCTGAAAGATATTATGATCAGATAGAAGAGAACAATAGGAATGATATTGTCTTATACGAGTATGTTAAGGATAAATTATTTCCCTGTTACGTGCAAAAATATAGCGGTAATTTTTCTACTGATCTGCAAACTTTTCAGAAAACAAATAGTGAATTTAATCCACCAATGATGAGGCGCTATGTTGATTATGCATTTCGTAAAGTTTACATAGAACCGGTATCCGGCATGATCCGCTTGATAAACGGAAAACCCTATAAGGGATCATATTAATGATGCTGAATCTTAGATGTTTATTCCAGTCTATCTTTCCAAGATTTGTGTGGATACATTAAAAATTAACAACAACAGATGATTGGAAACCAGAAGAAATGACAGAGTTGCTGATTTGGCGGGAATCGTCCTTGCGCTGGATATTGGTTGCTGTGCTGACGGCTGCGCTTGCTTTCATTTTCTGGGATGGCCTAGTTGAGTTAGAAAGCTTGTGGGCAAAGAAAGAAGAATACAGCCATGCCTACCTCTTACCCTTAATCTCACTTTTCCTTGTATGGCAAAAGAGTGAAGAGCTGCGTCAATTGCCGCTTGAAGGGGCATGGCTTGGTGTTCCTGTTGTTGTGGTTGGCGTATTGTTAGGCTTTGCCGGGTCACTCAGTACGATATATCTTGTTGTTCATTATTCCATTCTGCTTACTTTAACTGGTGTTGTGCTAGCTTATCTTGGCTGGCGAGGGCTGAAGGTGCTTTGGGCGCCGCTGTTATTGCTCTTTTTTGCCATCCCTTTACCTCCCTTTTTATATAATGCTGTTTCAGTGAAGCTTCAGTTAATCTCTTCTGAATTGGGTGTGGCTACCATACGCCTGTTTGGCATTAGTGTGTTTTTAGAAGGTAATGTTATCGATCTTGGCAGCTATAAGCTACAGGTTGTGGAAGCATGCAATGGTTTGCGATATCTGTTTCCGCTTATGAGCATTGCTTTCATAATGGCCTATTTCTTCAGGGTTACCCTCTGGAAGCGAGTGTTGGTTTTTCTTGCCAGTGTTCCTCTGACTATCATTATGAACAGTATTCGAATTGGCATTATCGGTGTCATGGTAGAAAACTGGGGTACAGAGATGGCTGAAGGCTTCCTTCATGATTTTGAAGGCTGGCTCTTCTTTATGGTCTGTATGGTCATGCTGATGGGGATTATGTGGCTGATATATAAAATTGGTGCCGAACAAAAATCGTTTCAAGAGGTATTTGGCATTGATTATCCAGCACCATTTCCAAAAAATGCACCAGTAAAGCTGAGGTCTGTTCCAACTGCCTTTTATGGACTGGTTTTGGTTTTGGGAATTGCTTCAATAATTACGCCAATCCTTGAAGATCGACAGGATGCAGTTGTCAATCGGAAAAGCCTTGAGGCATTCCCTGTTAATGTTGGAGCATGGAGTGGGCAATATGATCGGATTAAGGATATTTATCTGGAAGCATTGGATCTTACAGATTATGTGATTGCAGATTATGTCGATACGCAACACAGAAAAGTAAACTTCTATGCGGCCTACTATGCTTCACAACGTGCAGGTGAATCTGCGCACTCTCCCCAATCTTGCTTGCCTGGCGGTGGTTGGAAGATTAATAAAATATCACAACAGAAAATTGATCATGCCTTGCCTGGTAGTGCTCCTTTAAATGTTAATCGTGTTCAGATCCAAATGGGTGAGTCCAGAATACTAGTCTATTACTGGTTTCAACAGCGGGGGCGGGTGATCACTAATGAGTATCTGGTGAAGTGGTATCTATTGGTAGATGGGTTGCAAAGAAACAGAACTGACGGGGCTTTAGTACGTTTGACAACAATGATCAGCCCTGATGAAGAGTGGGCAGCAGGTGATGAGCGATTAGCCGATTTTGTGCGTGATGCGGCTCCGCTGCTAAAAGAGTATGTGCCAGATTAATGCCTTTGATAAATGACATGAGCTGGAAAGATTTTTGGGGGCAGTGGTAGAAAAATGCAGGCGCTATTTGTCCTTATAACTGCAATGGCAATCAGTATGGTGGTGTTGCCATTAATGGTGCGTTTGTCACCTTATATTGGGATGATGGATCAGCCAGATGCACGTAAAGTGCATAGTACGCCTATAGCCAGAGTTGGTGGTATTGCTATTGTTTTGGGCGCATTGACACCTTTGGCAGTATGGCTGCCTATGAGTGACCTTCTGCATGCTTATGTCATTGGTAGCTTGGTGTTGTTTGGCTTTGGTGCGCTGGATGATCAACGTGAGCTTGGACACTATGTAAAGTTTATCGGACAGTTTATAGCTGTTGGTGTCGCCGTGTTTTACGGTGGCCTTACGATAGAGCGAATACCTTTTTTAGCATCGGAATCTTTACCCCCTTCGGTTGGTGTGCCGTTTACTATCTTTGCAATGGTTGGAATGATTAATGCCATTAATCATTCTGATGGCCTGGATGGCTTGGCGGGTGGGGAATCGCTGTTAAGCCTGCTAGGGATAGCATTCCTTGCCTATCAAGCAGAAGAGGGCAGCAATCAGGCGGTTATGATTGCCTGTGCTGTGATGGGAGGAGTCATAGGGTTCCTTCGTTATAACACTCATCCTGCAAAGGTTTTTATGGGGGATAGTGGAAGCCAGTTTTTAGGGTTTACCCTGGCATTTCTTGCAATCTTGCTCACTCAGCAGGTCAATACAGCATTGAGTCCAGCATTGCCTGCGCTGTTACTGGGGCTGCCGATTATTGATATTCTTGCAGTACTCTTTTTGCGTGCAAAAGGCGGTATGAACCTATTTCGAGCTACGCGAAACCACATTCATCATCGCCTGCTTGATAGAGGTTTTAGCCACCAGTCATCAGTGGTGGTTATTTATTCCACCCAGGCATTTTTTGTATTGAGTGCCTTGGCACTAACCTATGAAGCAGATTGGATTATTTTGCTGCTCTATGGCTTGGTGTGCAGTACAGTTTTTATATTGCTGACACGAGCAGAGCAAATAGGCTGGAAACTTCAACCTGATTTAAGCATGGCTATGGCTTCTTTACTTGTTAACAAAACCAATTCAAAAATAGGATTGCTTTTTAGAGTTGGAGAGTGGCAATTTTTGCTTATCAGGGTATTGATTCCATTTCTGCTGGTCTATGTTTCATTAGCTATACCATCGGTATCACGTGATTTTGCGATCATATCAGTGTTGCTTGTTATAGTGCTGATGCTGGATCTGTTATTTGGCAGAAGCGGGCGTTCAATTATCCAGCAAGGAAGTGTCTTTATATGTTCCATCTTTATGGTATATCTAAGCTCGCTTCATTTTTCATCTAGCTTAGAAGCTTACAAGATTGTTGAGATTGTGATCTATGCGCTATTGGCTGGCAGCATAGCTATTACACTAAAACTTGCAAAAGGGCTGGCGTTTAAAACAACTTCAGCTGACTATTTAACTCTTTTTATTGTTCTCTTGGTTGGTTTTTTCCAAGACATCCATTTCTTAGATGTTAACCTGGCTGAGGTTACATTAAAGTCAGTTATTGTATTATATGGATGTGAATTGGTTGGCAATCAAAATAGCGATCGCTGGAGCATGCTTAATATCGCAGTGTTGATTGCATTTGGAATGCTGGCGTTGCGAGGGTTGTTGTAGTCTTGATTTAAAGGGGTTTACCTTAAGAAGGTGAGGGAATCAAGTTCCTCGTTTAGAATCAATTTTGTACTTGAATATAAGATTAGGGGTTGCGAAAAACATCGAACAGATATAGTATGCGCTTCGCCGGTGCGGGGTGGAGCAGTCTGGCAGCTCGTCGGGCTCATAACCCGAAGGTCGTAGGTTCAAATCCTGCCCCCGCTACCAACTTTATAGATGCGAACGCCCCAGAAGATTAAATCTTCTGGGGCGTTTTGCTGTGTGCTTCTTTTTTTCAAAGATAGCCTTTGCTTGATGTGAAAAGCGGGTGAAGTGAGGAGAGCATGGTTGGCTAGCCGCAAGTCAGAGCCTCAGGTCACAATAAGTAACAGGCATCACACCATATCAGTTCGATTTCTTAACGAATTTTGTCAGAATGACGATCTGCTGGCCACTGACTCGTCCTTCAATATGCTCAGGGTTATCAGCTACTAGTGAAATTCCGCGTACAGCAGTGCCTCGTTTGGCGGTAAAGTTAGCCCCTTTTACATTTAGGTCTTTGATAAGCGTTACGGTATCGCCTGCTTCGAGCACGGCACCGTTACTATCGAGATGTTTGACTGTGCCTTCATTGCGTTCTCCTTCGCCTGTTGCTTGTGCCCATAGCAGGGTTTCATCATCCAAATAGAGCATATCGAGCAGATCTTGCGGCCAGCCTTCAGCACTTAATCTGTTGAGCATCCGCCATGCCATGACCTGCACAGCGGGTACTTGGCTCCATATGCTGTCATTAAGGCAGCGCCAGTGGTTTGCATCCGTCTTTTCTGGGTTTTCAATTTGCTCATGACAGGTTTCACAAATGAGTATGCATTCATCTGCGCTACCGTTTGAGGTTGGTGGGAGTTCATACACGTCCAGGCTCTCTGTTGCACCACACAGTTCACATTTGGATTCACTGCGTGCTTGTAATGCTTTTTCTGTACTCATTATTTAGGGGTGCTCAAGGTTGGATATCTTTATATACAAGAGGGTTCTGGTTACAATATCAGGCTTCAATGACGGCCACAATTGGCTAGTTATTCTGCTGAGAAATAGATATCACCATAGTAGACTGTTGTGCTTTGTTGGGTATTGTCGCTGTCACTCATGACGGCAATAGCATGGATCTTGGTTATCTCTTCACCAAATAGCTGTTTAAAGTCTGTGTGAATATTGCGCTTTTCCTTCAACCACTGACCGGTTTCCTTGTTGCCTGAGCGTATAGCTACCATTTTTGAATTGCTGGTGTAGGCGCTGTCCCATGCAGTGCCTGCTGCTTGATGACTTGACCAGACATAGTTGACAGATTGGGTCTTCCAGAAAAACAACCCGCCAGAGATGACCACATAGAGCCGGGCTGGATAGTCGTCGCCCTCTTTGCTACGTTCATTATTACCGTGGTAGATGTTGTCGATTTTCCATGACCAGTTGATAAAGGGGGTTTTATTGAGATCAATATCTACCTCTTTAAACATGCCTGAGGCAGCAGCGCTGGTTTGGGCCTTTAATACTGTCGTGTTTTTCACCGGAATGAGGCTGTAGTGACTGTGCCCCAGAAATGATTTTTCCTTCCAACCGCTGAGATCATTTTGGCTGAAACGGCCAATATCAATGCGTTCTTCCTGTGGGCTTGAAAAGCAGGGGAATGAGAGCAATAAAATGAAATAGATTAATGGGTAGTATCTATTCTGGGGTATGAATGCTTGATTGATTTGAATCATTGAATAATAGGCTGCAGTTTATATATTCCCAAAGATGATTCTTGTTACTGAACAAGGCAAAAGCCTTTGTTTCAGTAATGTAATTATGCTGTTCCTGATATATCATCGGGTAACCTGCAACCCATCAATATACTATCTCATGTACGAGAGCGCTGGCGAAAAAAGAAGTGACCCCTTTTGATGTAGAAAAATTGCCCCCTATCCCGCAGGTGCTGCTCAAACTTATTGAGAAATGTCATCAGGTTGATGTTAGTTTTAATGAGCTGACTGATATCATCCAGATGGATGCTGCGCTTACCGCAAAGGTTATCTCGGTGGCCTCATCTCCTGCATATACTCAACTGAATGAGACCAAGGATTTCAAGCGCCTGCTGGCTGAGCTTGGACTGGGTACGATTAGAACTATTGCCACCACCTCAGCAGTTCATCTTTTCTTTTCACGACATGATGAGCGGGCTGACCGTATTTTGAGGCAGTGTTGGCGTAACTCACTGACCACTGCGCACATCGCAAGATCACTTGCCCAGCTAACCGGCTGTTTGCCAGAAGACGATGCCTATGCCGCTGGTTTGCTACACAATATCGGGCAACTACTGTTATTGAAAAAATCACCTGATGATTACCTTAAGGTTGTTTCAGACACATGTATTGATACGGCAGTTGAGGAGCAGCGACGATTTGGCATAACCAGTGTTGAGGCGGGGGCAAAACTGATTGGTGAGTGGCAGCTTGACTCCTTTTTGGAAGATGCCGTGCGCTACCAACAAGAGACAACCCAGTCGATTCTTGATGCCTCTTGTCTGGTTAAGCTGATCAATTTTGCATGTAAGTTGAGTGAGCGCAGAGAGCCTCTGGAGCAGCTTGTTAATGATGGCAAATTACTGTTTGGCTTGAATCGCCCTCAGCTGGATGAGCTGCTGAGCCAAATAGATGGTGAAATTCAGCAGCGTGGTGAACAACAGGGGATAGCACTTGAGGCAATCACATCAAAGAGTGAGACTGAAGCCCGGGTGCACAATGAGCAGGTTCATTTAGAGCTGGCATGCCAGGTGCGCAATATTGGTCTGCTTGATAGTGTTTGCCAGCACCTTAATACTGGCTGTGACCTGGAGGATACACTTCGGGTCGTTTGTCAGGATCTGAATATCCTCTTTGGACTCCCTCGCAGTATCTGCTTTCTCTACAGTGCAGAATCTAATCAACTGACGGCTGCTGAGGGTAATAATGGGAAACAGAATGAGTTCCTAATACCTGTTGAACAGGGTCGTAGCCTGCTTGCGGATACCATTTTGCAGAAGCAGCTCAACTTCTCTTTAGTCTCAGCCACCCAAGAAAGTTTGACTGTGGCTGATCAGCAGCTAATTAAACTGCTTGATGGAGAGGGCATACTTTGTATACCACTGATTACCAAGCAGCAAGTCATTGGTGTGTTGGTTGCCAGCATAACCAAGCAATCTATCCCTAAACTGAAACATCAACAGCGTTTGATAAGCTACTTTGCCAATGAGGCAGCACGCGTGATTCAACATTGGCAACAGCTGTTGATAGAGCAGCAGCAGCTGCTTGCAATTGAGCATGCACGGCTACTGGAGCATACGGGTAAGCTGCTGCATGAGGCTTATAACCCACTGAGTATTATCAATAATTATCTGCAATTACTGGCTGGTAAATTGGGTGAAGAGCACGCAGCTCAATCAGAATTGGCAATTCTAACTGAAGAGGTTGAGCGGGTAGCAGGTATCCTGATGCGTATGAAAGATCTGCCGCAAGCGGATGATATTCCACAGGGTGAGGTAGACTTAAATGTATTGATCCAGGATCTACTCTCAATCTTTCGCACCTCACTCTTTGCTAGCCACTCAATCCAAGAAACTGTGAGTTTAGACAGCGCAATGCCACCAGTGCTGGGCAACCGAAATAGTTTAAAACAGGTTATTACTAATCTGGTTAAGAATGCGGTCGAAGCAATGCCAGATGGCGGAGCAATACGACTTGCCACCCGTGGGCAGGTTAATGTTGATGGAGAGCTTTTTGTCGAATTGACAATCTCAGATACTGGCCAGGGTATGACAAATGACACAATGAATAATTTATTCAAACCAATGGATAGTACCAAGGGTAAAGGCAATGCGGGCCTTGGGTTAAGCATTGTTAAAAAGCTCATATCTGATATGCGGGGGACGATTTGTTGCAAGAGTGAAATGAGTGGTGGGACTGAGTTTCAGGTTTTGCTGCCCATGAAAAAAAAGGATCAGATATAAAATAATTAAAAAATTGATATATGCGCATATCAAACAAATAGATATTGATCTATATTAAACTGAAACATTAAGTATTCGGAGCGCGACCATGAGATCGAAAAAACCATGGCAGGCTACCGGTTACGACCTCCAAAAAAAACAACAATTGCAAGGCAGCATTAAAGACAACAGTAGGGGCGAAGCAAGGCTCTTGGTTGTGGATGACGAGCCGCGCCTGTGCCATAGCCTAAAAGAGCTGCTTGAGTTGCATGGCTACCAATGTGAAGCAGCGATTGGGGGAGCAGAGGCGATTCAGGAGCTGCAAAATAGAACATATGACATCATCCTGCTTGACCTGAAGATGCCAGAGGTTGATGGCCATGAGGTCATGCGGTTCGTTAAAAAGTATTGCCCTCAAAGTGATGTCATTATCGTCAGTGGCGAGACCAACTTCGAAGAGGCTGCCTGGGCGCTACAGCAGGGTGCGCATGACTTTCTTCGCAAGCCCTATGCTAGTGGTGAACTACTGCACTCGCTTGAGAGTGTGCTGCAAAAACGCCAACTGAAAGCGGAAAATGGCCGTATGGAGAAATGGCTGGCTGACTCTGAACGACGCTACCGTTTCTTGGTTAATAACTCCCCTGACATCATCTATATGCTTGATGAGAGGGGGCGCTTCAGCTTTATCAATAACCGTATTTCCAACCTGCTTGATTACAACAATGGGGACCTGCTCGGTAAACACTACTCTGAGGTGGTTCACCCTTATGATTTGGGCAAGGCACATCTTACTTTTGATGAATACCGCATGGAGCCATTCTCCACACGTAATGTTGAATTTAGGCTGGTGAAAAAGGGTGCTAAATCCTTGCCTGATATGCCGCTGGAATCTCAACTTATCACTGTTGAACTGAATGCAATGGGTGTTTATGAAGAGCCGGAAGATGCCGATGATAAACAGTTTGTCGGCACCTATGGCGTGATTCGTGATATCAGCAAGCGTAAAAAGGCTGAAGCGATCATCAACCACCAGCTTTACCATGATGCACTGACCTCACTGCCGAACCGCATCTTGTTTCGTGACCGGCTTGAGATTGCAATTTCACATGCCAAGCGTAACGGTAAGATGCTGGCGGTAATGTTTCTTGATCTGGATGGCTTTAAGATCATCAATGACTCACTTGGCCATATGACCGGTGATGAATTGCTGCAGGCAGTTGCTCAACGTCTGCGCCTCAGCTTGCGTGAGGGTGATACCCTGGCGAGAGTTGGTGGTGATGAGTTCAATCTGCTGCTGCCTGAGGTCAGCTGTCGTGAGGATGCTGCAATTATTGCACGCAAGATTATCGACAACCTGAAGAGATCATTTGAAATCGATGGCAATGAGGTTTTCATCGGTCTTAGTATTGGCATTGCACTCTATCCCAATGATGGAGAGCAAATAGATATGCTGATCAAAAATGCCGATATGGCGATGTACCACATCAAAGGGCGCGGTAAGAACGGCTATGAATTCTTCTCCGATAATATGCTTGGCCGTGTCTCCCGCCACAACTCATTGGAGCGTGGCCTGCGTAAGGCGTTGGAGGAGAACCAGTTCGTACTGATGTTTCAGCCACAGCAGGCAATCGATACCGGCAAGATTGTTGGTGTTGAATCGTTGATTCGATGGCAACACCCGGAAGAGGGGCTGATCTCACCAATCGACTTTATTAGCCTGGCAGAAGAGACTGGACAGATTACAGATATTGGCGAGTGGGTGCTGCGCACCGCCTGTGCTGAATATGGCCGTTGGCGTAGTGAAGGGATTACTGATATCAAGATTGCAGTTAACCTGAGTGCTGCTCAGCTTTATCGAGCGGACTTTGTGCAGACCGTGCTGGATATTCTGGAGGAGAACCAGATGCCGGGTGAGATGCTTGAGCTTGAAATCACTGAAAACTCTTTGGTGCAGGATATTGAACATGTGGTTGAGAAGTTACGCCAACTGGCTGAACACGGTATTCAGGTGGCGGTGGATGACTTTGGTACCGGCTACTCATCGCTCTGTTATCTACAGACGCTGCCGTTGAATACACTGAAGATGGATCGCTCCTTTATTAATACAATCCAATCAACAGGGGATCAGCACTCGATCATTACTGCCATTGTTGCCATGGCAAAAGATATGGAACTGAGTGTCATTGCAGAGGGGGTTGAGACAGAGACACAGTTGGAGTATCTGCGCTCAATTGGCTGCCCACAGGCACAGGGCTTTCTGCTTAGTCATCCATTGTCGGCAGACAATACGTTGGAGCTGCTATCTACGATGCACTAACCTGTATTTATCATCAGGTTTGCGGGGTGGAAAATAGATTACAGGTACTTTGATTCAGCTTTGGCCAGCAACTGGGCGTAATGCATTGCCTGCTGTAGGCCAGGCAGATCCTGTGACTGCTCGGGTAGAGTTGATGCCACTGGTTCTGCCTTGACCACTGTAGGACTTTGATCGGTTGTAGCTTCAGCTGCGAGTTGTTTTTTGATTTCTTTCAGCAGTGCTGCTGGCACAGTTTCAAAACGCTCAATCCAGCTTTGGGTCAGCTGTAATAGAAGAGCTTCTGCCTCTTTAGCATTGCCCTGCTGTAGATAATGCTGTACCTCTTTGATAGCAGCAGCATGATCATTTCCCGATGGCACAGCCTGCAGATTGTGCTCATCTTCATTCACTGGTGCCAGTTGCTGATTCCAGAAAGCACTGAAGCTAGTTTCACTTTTATCCTGCTCTAAATATTGTTCCAGTCTATTGGATAGTTTGAGTATGCAGCGGCTAGCCACTCCCGATGGAACCCGTACCACCATGGCTTCTTGTTCGATCACTGAGTGGGTTAACTCTACATCGGAGAGTACATATCCAAGAAAGCGGACATTTAGTTGTAGATATTTTGCTACTGCTCCCTTAAAGCGCCGAAAGATCGCATGTGCATTGTCAGCAGATGATGCCATATTAACGACAGTAAGGATCGTGTGGTTTGAGCCACGTTGTTTCAGCACCTTGAGTAGTGAAAAGGCATCAGTTAGCGATGTTGGCTCCGGTGTGATCATAAGCACGGTATGGGTAGCGGCCTGCAGGAAATTGAGCACCGAGTCACTGATGCCAGCAGCGGTATCGATCAGCAGATAGTCAAAATGGGACTCCAATTGCTTCAATGCAGAGAGCAAACGCTCCTGCTGTGCCCGATCCAGCTCGATGAATTCTGCAATACCCGAGGCGGCAGGAACAATCTGTAGCCCTGCTGGGCCACCTACCAGAATCTCATTAATCTCCTTCTCTCCACTCAGTACCTGTTGCAGCGTGTAGGGTGGGTTGATATTAAGCAGGATATTGATGTTGGCCAGATTGGTATCGGCATCGAAAATGCAGACCCTTTTACCACGGGAAGCGAGCATTATACCGAGGTTGGTAGCTATATTTGTTTTGCCGACCCCGCCTTTACCACTGGAGATGGCAATAACATGGGCACCTTTTTTTCGGCTTGGTGATGGCTTCTGCTGTAGTGCGGGTGTGTTCACAAAGGCAACAAATTGGAATCTAACGTGAGGTTCATCTTACCGATAGCCTGTGACTACAACAACACCCCATTACTTCTCTGCTCTGGTACTCCACTGGGGTTGAGAGTCGATAAGGGATTAAAATGTTAGTACTTACAAAAGTCGGGTTAAAAATTTGGAGGAGCTAATCTATCTGACATGCCTCCAGCATGGCCCGTGCAGCATTGGATAGGGTGCGTTTGCGATGACGAATCACCCCGAGGGTGCGTGTAAGTTGCAACTCTTCTACCTCTAGTATTTTGAAATCACTATCGTTCAATAGTGTGCCTGGTAGCAGGCTCCAACCGAGCCCAATGGAGACGAGCATTTTCAGTGTCTCCAGATAGTTGGTGGAAATTCCGGTTTGAATAGTAATTCCCCTGGGTGTGAGTGCCTGTTCCAGTATGTCTCGGGTGTAGGTGCCGATGCCTGGCAGTACAGCCTGATATTCAGATAAGCTCTTCAGCTCTGGCTGGTGGATATTGGCCAGTGGATGATTTTTTCCTGCCACAAAGCAGAGAGGATCATTCCAGATGGCGGTCAGTTCTAGTTGAGAAGAGGGTTTGGTTGGCAAGGTTGCTATGGCCAGCTCCAGTTGCCCATGCTCTACCGCATTGCAGGCATTTTCAGATCCCATAAATTGGATATCCAGCTGAACCTCTGGATAGTGTTGACTGAATTTTCGCAATACAGGGGGAAGACGGTGCAGCCCGATATGGTGACTGGTGCCCATGCTGAGTGTGCCAGTAACCTGATCAGTTAAGTTGGCCAGGCTGCGTTTGATATCAGTAACCTCATTGAGCATATTTCTGGCTCGGGGTAACAGTTGTTGCCCTCCCTCTGTGAGGGTGACTTGATGACCAATGCGGTCAAAGAGCCGGGTACCCAACTCAGACTCAAGCACGGCCACTCGCTTGCTCACTGCAGGTTGGGTCAGGTGCAATCGCTCAGCAGCCAGTGAGAAAGAGCCATGCTCAGCAACATTGACAAAGGCCCGGAGATTATTGATATCCATTTCATAAGTATAACTTATAGGAATCGAATGAATAAAAAATATGAATTTATTTTATATTCTAATGAGGCTATGCTTCATCCGTAATTAGTAATAGTTTGAACAAATTGAGACTGGATCTGATATGAAAACTCTCTACGACAAACTCTGGGAAGCGCACGTTGTTCGCTCAGAAGCGGATGGCACCTCGCTCCTTTATATAGATCGTCACTTGGTACATGAAGTGACTTCACCGCAAGCCTTTGAGGGGCTACGGTTGGCAGGGCGTAAGCCATGGCGCATTGGCGCTAATTTGGCGACCCCTGATCATAATGTGCCAACGCAGGATCGGGATAAGGGAATTACTGACCCGGTTGCTCGTCTTCAGGTGGAGACACTGGATAAAAATTGCCAGGAGTTTGGCATCACAGAGTTTGAGATGGATGATATCCGCCAGGGGATTGTGCATGTGGTGAGTCCGGAAGAGGGCGCAACGCTGCCGGGTATGACGCTGGTCTGTGGTGATTCCCACACTGCAACGCATGGTGCATTGGGTGCTTTGGCTTTTGGTATTGGTACCTCTGAGGTTGAGCATGTGTTGGCCACTCAGTGCCTGATTCAAAAGAAATCTAAGAACATGCTGATCAAGCTGGAAGGCAAACTGGGTCAGGGTGTCGACGCCAAAGATCTGGTGTTGGCCATCATTGGTGAGATTGGTACTGCCGGTGGCACAGGTTATGCCATTGAGTTTGCGGGTGAGGCTATTCGTGATCTCTCTGTCGAAGGACGGATGACAGTCTGTAACATGACCATCGAGGCAGGTGCCCGTGTTGGATTGGTTGCTGTAGATAACACCACAATTGAATATGTGAAGGGCCGCCCCTATTCGCCAGAGGCTGAGGTCTGGGGTCGGGCTGTGGAAGCCTGGCAGGATCTGCACAGCGATGAGGGTGCCCAGTTTGATCGAGTCGTCACCATTGATGCCACTCAGATCCAGCCGCAGATGACTTGGGGCACGTCGCCGGAGATGGTTGTGCCGGTTACTGGTGTAGTGCCTGATCCGGCACAGGAATCTGATCTGGTTAAGGCAGATGGTATGCAGCGGGCACTGGATTATATGGGGCTTGAGGCCGGTACGCCGTGTAGCGAGATCCGTCCGGATGTGGTTTTTATCGGCTCCTGCACCAACTCACGCATTGAAGATCTACGCGATGCCGCTGCTGTAGCCAAAGGCCGCAAGGTGGCTAATACCATCAAACAGGCGCTGGTAGTACCGGGTTCTGGTCTGGTTAAGCAACAGGCTGAGGAAGAGGGGTTGGATAAGATCTTTATCGAGGCTGGTTTTGAGTGGCGTGATCCTGGTTGCTCCATGTGTCTGGCGATGAATGCTGATCGTTTGGAACCGGGTGAGCGTTGCGCTTCAACCTCCAATCGTAACTTTGAAGGTCGGCAAGGAGCAGGTGGACGTACCCATCTTGTTGGGCCTGCAATGGCCGCGGCAGCAGCGGTCACTGGTCACTTTGTTGATGTGAGGAGCCTCTAATGGATGCATTCAAGAAATTTACCGGCATCGTAGCGCCATTGGATCGCTCCAATGTAGATACCGATGCCATCATCCCCAAGCAGTTTTTGAAGTCCATCAAACGCACCGGCTTTGGCCCAAACTTGTTTGATGAGTGGCGCTACCTTGATCGGGGAGAGCCTGGAATGGACTGTTCTGGCCGCCCTTTAAATATGGATTTTGTACTGAATGATGCCCGCTATCAGGGTGCACAAGTGCTGCTGGCTCGTGATAATTTTGGCTGTGGCTCATCCCGCGAGCATGCTCCCTGGGCCTTGGAGGATTACGGTTTTCGCGTAGTTATCGCCCCAAGTTTTGCTGACATATTCTTTAATAACTGCTTTAAGAACGGCATATTACCTATTGTTTTATCAAGTGAAATAATGGATGAGCTGTTTCAAGGAGCAATGGGTGAGCAGGCTCTTGAGTTGACCGTTGACCTGGAGGCCCAGGTGATCAGTTTGCCCAATGGTGAAAACATCAGTTTTGAGGTGGGTGAGTTTCGCAAGCACTGTCTGTTGAATGGTTTGGATGATATTGGATTAACACTCCAGCATGTTGATGCGATCAAATCCTACGAAGCCAAGCAGCAGCAGAATGCGCCCTGGCTATTTACCCAGTAACAAATAAATTCAAACGATTAAGATCTCCACAACGGAGAGGACAAAGATTATGAGTAAAAAAATTCTGATTCTTCCAGGTGACGGTATTGGCCCAGAGATTGTGGCTGAAGCAGTCAATGTTATTAACTGCCTGCGTGAAGAGTGTGGCCTGGATGTTGAGTTGGATGAGGCGCTGGTCGGTGGTGCTGCCTATGATGCAGCAGGGCATCCGCTACCAGAGGCAACGCTGGAATTGGCCAGAGAAGCTGATGCTATTTTGCTGGGTGCTGTGGGCGGCACTAAATGGGAGTCATTGGATATCGCTGTTCGTCCAGAGAAGGGGCTGCTTGGGCTGCGTTCAGAACTGAATCTGTTTGCCAATCTGCGTCCGGCTATTCTCTATCCGCAGTTGGCTGATGCTTCAACACTGAAGCCAGAAGTGGTCTCAGGTCTGAATCTGATGATTGTGCGTGAGTTGACGGGTGGTATCTACTTTGGCCAGCCACGTGGTGTTCGTGAGTTGGAGAGTGGTGAGAAAGAGGGCTATAACACCCTGGTCTACAGAGAATCAGAGGTTGATCGTATTGTGCGGGTTGCCTTTGATATTGCCCAAAAACGAGATAGCCGGGTCTGCTCTGTAGATAAGGCTAATGTGCTGGAGTGCACTGAGATGTGGCGTGAGGTGGCTATCCGTGCCAGCAAGGATTATCCAGGCATCGAACTGAGCCACATGTATGTTGATAATGCGGCCATGCAATTAGTGAAAGCGCCCAAGCAGTTTGATGTTATGGTGACTACCAATATGTTTGGTGACATCCTCTCTGATGCAGCAGCTATGTTGACTGGTTCAATTGGTATGCTGCCATCTGCATCTCTGGATGAAAATGGCAAAGGCATGTACGAGCCAATCCATGGCTCTGCTCCAGATATTGCCGGACAGGGTGTGGCTAATCCGTTGGCTACCATCCTCTCTGTTGCCATGATGTTGCGCTACAGCCTGGATGAATCTGCTATGGCAGATCGTATTGAAAAGGCTGTTGAGCAAGTGCTGGATCAAGGCTTGCGCACCTCAGATATTATGTCCGATGGCATGCAGCAGGTTGGCACTGAAGAGATGGGTAGCGCAGTTATTGCGGCTATAAAAGGCTGATTGAAAGTTAAAGTAAATACTTAAATAGGTAGGCGAACTCTATGAAACGCATAGGTTTTGTTGGTTGGCGTGGCATGGTGGGCTCAGTTCTGATGCAGCGCATGCAGGCTGAGAGTGACTTTGATCTGATTGAAGATGCAGTGTTCTTTACCACCTCACAGGTGGGGCAGGATGGGCCGGATATGGGCAAGGGTGCTCAGCCGCTAAAGGATGCGATGGGCATTGATGCGCTAAAGAGCTTGGATGCCATTGTCACCTGCCAGGGAGGAAGTTACACCAGTGAGGTTTTTCCAAAGCTGCGAGCAGCGGGTTGGGATGGTTACTGGATTGATGCAGCCTCAACACTGCGAATGGACAAGGAGAGCATTCTTATTCTTGATCCCGTAAACATGAACGTCATCACAGACGGATTGGCTGCTGGCATCAAGAATTATGTAGGTGGCAACTGCACTGTTAGTTTGATGTTGATGGGGCTGGGTGGTCTGTTTCAGAATGATCTTGTGGAGTGGGCTACCTCCATGACCTATCAGGCTGCATCAGGTTCTGGTGCGAAAAATATGCGTGAGCTGC
>Ga0316190_10000591_pt1 | contig 25197 bp, 19 predicted proteins | sample Eddworburrow2_MG_FD_204929 | JGI IMG/M metagenome (GOLD analysis project Ga0316190, IMG submission 204929) | Coastal sediment microbial communities from Maine, United States - Eddy worm burrow 2 | ecosystem: Environmental > Aquatic > Marine > Coastal > Sediment | place: USA: Maine | collected... | reverse complement strand
AGGATAAAGATGAATACGATAATCCTTGCCTGGGTCATTCGGATCTGGCCCAATCAATAGAATGATTGCTGTATTAGCATTGAATGCTGGCAATTTATTTATCTCAAACGAGACGTAGAGATTAGATGCATCACGCAGTAACTGAACTCTACCATGCTGTTCGCTGGTGCCATTGAGGAAGGCGTACTGGCTGGAATAATGCCAAAATTGATCGCCTTCAATCTCACCATCCAGAGTTGGTTGTGAAGTTGTCTCATTGATGCAAATCGTATCGTCAGCCCCAACTGACACAGCAAAACCAATTGTGCACCACAAAACCCATGCCTTTATGCATATTTTTTGGAATACTCTTGAAATAACCATAATGTTTCCTCCTAGGTAGAATTGCTGGGCTTACAGTTAGCGGATTTCAATATCAAATTCAGCTGCACCAGAGGTTGTTGGGTTTTTGACACTGGTGAGCTCGAGCTGCAGCTTTGCATTGGGCGCATCCTGTTGGCCAGTCACCGACACACGAAGCGGCTGAGCCGATCCGGATAGATTAACCTTGCCATCGGGTGCGCTAGGGATTTCAGCTTGCCACTGAGCCGGTGCACTATCCCCAATGAATGCCGAAAGTTTGGCTAAATCCACTTGGTATTCCCCTGGCTCAAAGGCACCATTGATATTGGTCACAGTGAAATTCAGTTCACCAGTACCACCACCGCCACTGGCTGGACCAATTAGTGCTGTCAGTGATTCGTCTGGATTTGTGCGGATCGCCGCATTACCTGCCGTTGTCTCCGACATAGCAAGATTAAGTTTACGAATCTGTGACGCCGGATCATCAACCGTAATATTTTCATCAGGTGTCGAACGCCAGATAAAGCTGCTATCCTCAATGGCCGTCAGCTGAACGTATAAATTACCTTCATCACCGGTTTGTGCCTGATCCCAGATATTGACAGTCACCGCCAGCTCCGCCACCGTTGGTGTCCCACTGTCCTTGGCTGCAGGAATAAATAGTTCAGTCTGGGCTGGTATAGCAAACCAATTTGCTGCCCCAATTCCAACAGCGACCCGAAACAGCAAGTCGGGCTTCGTATCAGCAGTTATCTTGAACTTGTAAGTGTACGTGCCCCCTGCCTTAAATATTGTACCTTCTGAGGGCTTACTTGACACCGCAATTACCATGGAGCCAATCGGCTTATCCAATAGTATGGGTTTGAGCACGAAGGTGGTGCTGTAACCTCCGAGCTTGTTGCTAACAGCAAGCGTCACACTCTTTCCCCCAGAAGGTAAGCCACCCTTAATATCAATTGGAGGGATAGCATGAAAAGTCAGCGTGTTATCATCTGGTGAGCCAAACGCACCACCAATAGGTTGATCCTCAATTGTAACCAGCGAATCAGCAAGCAACCCTTGTCCTTTAATAATTAATGGATCGCCAATACGTAGCGTTGTTGCAGGAGAGGGTTCAATAATTAAAACATTTTTAACTTCAGGCGGCTGAGCCGCTTCAAGGATTACCAATCTTCGATTGAGATCATCAATATCATTCAAAATCATGTTCATTAAATCTGCAGTGATAAGATCACCAGGAGCTACCCCAGCTTTCTGCTTTGATACTATTGCCAGTAATAGCGCATTAAGATCGGCTGCACTTAGTTTTCCTTGTAGTTGATCAATGATGGCCGATAAGGGTACGACCAAGCTTCCAGGGTTAGCGACTGCAATGTTTGCCATGATGAATCTCCTTAGATTCTGTGCTTAGCGTGCCAGCGCATAATTACTGTAATCAAAATATGCCAAGTCATACTGTGCATCGGCCTGATACGGAAGATGCCCCGTTGAGAGCACCAGATATGATTGTGGGCGCTTTGACCCCGCAGGGAAATCAATTGCTGTACGGTTTTCCCGCACCCTATACAACCAAATCATTTCATTACTTTGGGTAGAAATTGGGGGAAATTGAAGACTTTGAAGTAGCAATGCCTCAAGCCGTGCTGCATTAATAAATGCGGGGCTGCGGTAGGTCATCTCTTTGAAAAACCTGGTCGCCATTGCATCAGTAGTATCCGTTTCTTCTGCCACAGGAATCACAGCTACAGCAGGTAGAAAGTGGAAATGGTTGCGTGCAGTCACAATACCAAGATCACCACTCGAAGAAACCAGGCTGGTTATTTGATCCTGAAACTGTAGAAACATTGCTCTACGACTTGCAGCCTGCTGGTTTCCAATAAGAGTAGACCAAACATTGCTCTCATAGGAGTTTTCTAATGGCCTGCGTACTGACCAGTTATCGATAAAAGCAACTCCATCCAATGACCAATAGACTAGTGAAAGAGGAACATCGCAATCAATAACATCTTCACGTCTGCGAAGCTCATCAAGTACGCCATAGCCTATACGTGGCGACTGGCTGTTAGCACTTATAATATTAAATGGATCAAGAAATAAATTGGCTATTTGTTCAGTTCCAAAACAGAGATGAGCAAGAATGTTTCTTAATTTTGATAGGCGCTGCACGTCATCCTTTTTCATTACAGGCTTGTTTATATTTAGAAGATCTTTTTCAATAAGTTGTTTTATTTCTTCACTATTTTCTTCTAAATTGATGAGCATATCTGTTGTTAACTCAACCAGCCTAAACTGCACACCCTCCTGTATGTAACGATTACCACAACCTTTGACAACACCTCCATCACCTAATCCGCTTTTTGGTGCACGTTCCTTATAACCTGATGTTGGTGACATAACCAGCATATATACACAGGCACTATTAGGGTGGTGTTGACTACCCTTCCCTCCTACGCAGTTAATAAAATCTGCTTGTTCTATTTTTGTTACTTTACCTACTTTTGATAAAGCCAATTTAATGTCATCTTCTGGTAAGCCAATAACCTCACCTTTTGCATTTACCGCCAAGCCTTTCTTAACAGTAACAATTGGCGGTTGTCCATCAGAGCCATCGTGAGCCTCATCAAGTATCACCTCCAACCCCTCAATTATACCGGAGCCAATAGCTCGTCCTAAGCACTTATCATGCTCACGATTAGCTTGCTGCTGGTTGCGCAGATCTTCACCTGTAAGCAGGCGTCCTTCAAAGAAGTTAGTATGTCGAATACCTTGATCAAGTATAGGATTCAGCAAGTTTTCAATGTCCATCATTTTTCCTCATAAACTGTGGTTAAAGTTTATGTTTAAAGAGGTTAATTGATGTTATATGCAACAGCATAATTGCTATTCATCAAAGATAATAAGGCCATCCAGCCCTGTTAAAATTCGACCGCCAACACCTCGCACTCGTCCCAGCTCTCCAATGCTCCGAATACCACCAGAGCTCCCACGTGCTTCTATGATCCGATTCGCCAAAGTTCTAGTGATACGTGGCAACACCTCCAACTCTTCACGGGTGGCTCTATTAATATCTATTGGGATAAATCCTCCAGGTAAATTTCTTACCATCATCCAACTCTCAAATTGCCTGCCTTGTATTCCAACACCAGGCGATGCAGAAGCAGATCCTGTGGGCAAACTACCGGTTAAATGTAAGCCATCAATTGCATTGTCTGCTTGATCACGAATAAATTCTGATTTCAAAATAATATGAACCAATGCAGAGCGATTACGTAGCGCTGTCGCTATGTCAGGATTAAGCAAAATAGCGGCTGCCGGAGCAACGTTACTCATCATTCTGTTTACACGAGTAATCAGATTATTTGATATTGTTGGATTGTTTACAGGTATTACAGCAATTGGTTCAAAATACCTCCTAGTAACTAGGGAGTTTCGTCTTCTTTCTTCATAAAGCTCTATGGAATTATTTTCTAGCGATTTTGATCCTACACGCACATTAGCTGAATTATTAATACCACCTTTACCAAAGGCGATGACAAATCCATCTGTTTCTACACCATCCAAGAAAAACTGTAGATTAGTAGCAATAGAATGCCGCCAACTCAATGCAACAATTTGTGTTAAATCAGATTCCAGGCCAAGGCCAGCTGGGCCTTCAGGGCCAATCCCTCCCTGCATTCCAGGAGGACCTTGTGGACCAACATCACCTTGGGTACCATTCGCTCCCGGTAGGCCTTCTACTCCTTGTATACCCTGATCCCCCCGATCTCCCTGAGGCCCTTGTAACCCCTGAGGACCCACTGGCCCTATGGGACCTATATTTATCTCATCAACAGAAGTTGTTCCTCGATTAATAAGCCACTCCTGTAACATTCTCGATTGCAATAAATAGGGCCGAGTTGTTTCATCAATTTCAATATCATCTTCAACAGTGGCCTGAACACGAAAGCCTATTTTTTCACCGGCATCCACTATGTCGAATTTACAACATGCCAATAAAATATCATTTTCTATCGGCGGCCCAGATGCACAGTTTCGACCTGAATTGAGTATTTGAGGTCTTACTTCAGTTACCCATATGCGGAATGCAGCACGAATTAATTCTTCCGCATCAGCTGGTACCATGTGCAAAGATAATGGTGGTGAAGTAGTCGGCGGAGAGTTTTCAGGTGGTAAGTTATTATCGATTAAACTACGCACTAGCCATTTGATGTATGGCAGGGTTACTTTACCTGCTTCTTTATCTTCTATATGTATTTGTGCCAACAAATCGATTAGCGCTTTAATACCATCATCTTCGGCCTGATTTGGCGGTTCAAACTGTAGTAGCAGATTAAAGTTATCTGCAGTTCGTGATGGTACGGAAGTTTTATCAAGTGACAAGCAGGGACCACTTGGTACTGGAACATAATCTGTATCACATTCCTGGTAACAGAGCACTAAATACAATTGTAGCGGCATGGGTGGTGAGCTAATACCATTTGAATTAAGCTCTTCCTGTACGCGTGTTCGGTGTTTATATAACCAGGTATCCAAATCTGCGCACTGAGCTTCTGATACGCGTATTTCCTTACCTATAGGATTGACAGCTACGCCCGGCGCCACCATTAATTGCCACTTGTTATTCTTTTTTCCAATCGATACTTTCAGACCACAAATGGTGCCATAACCGTGTAACCCACGATTGTGCAAGCGATTTTTTTCCAGCAGGTACAACTCTTCCTGATTAAACTCATCTACTCCCAAAACAAGGCCGTGGGAGTACTTCACCCGTTTATGAGAATCAAGGTTTCTGGCATTGGGATATACTGGTTGAAATTCACTCATTTTTTTCTCCATACGATGACCGTTGTAGGTGATCGCGCCCAAGGATGTGACGATCCGTAACCTTCCAGGGATGGGAGTGACCTATTAATCCCTGCCCCAAATAGTGTCCTCCCAGAGCTATGGCTTCATAACGCGCCCCCTCTCCCAGGCTTGTATCTAAACCAAGCCTGGCACTGCCCACTTGAAACAGTGCCCAGTAGAGTTTGACATCAAAGTCGGTATGCCCTGGTTTTTCTCGCCTGACTATCTCTTCTACTTGTGCTAAACGTTGTGCCCTACTTTGTGGGAGTTCACCTGGTTCTGTTGGTACCAAGACTGTAAATCGATGGGCGTTACGTCGGATGGGCAGTGTCAATGAAACAAAGACTATCCAGTCATGCAGCTCTGGTGGCGAGCTTGGCATCTTATCCTCTTCAGGCAATATGATTTCAGTGAAGGCTTTTTTGCCATCACTGTCACTATAGCCATAGATTTGATTCAGTCTCTCAATCTGTTTGTAGCGACATGCTAAAAATCCCTGGTACTCTGCTTTATCTTTTTCACCGACTTGAACATAGTTAAAACCTAGGCTGGTTTCAGTAAAATTGATCCATGCCTCTGCTGCCTTTGATTGGCTGGGTGTAACCGGTGAAAAGAGAATATCTTCAAACCGGTTGTAGTTCTTTTCCCACTCCTGATTTAGCACTGCGAGTGCATTTTCCTCTCCATAGGATTGACTATATTTTTTACGGCAATACGCTTGAAAGCGTAGATGCAGCGCATAGGTTCCATGAGCCGGCTCCCATCTTTGCAGGAGTGCCAGTTCATGATGTACAAACTGGTTCCAGTCATTAAGTTGATTTGGATTTTCTGGCCTTTCTTGCGGAAACTGGATAGCACTAAAGTCAGTCAGTTCATCTTCCAGTTGCCACGCTTGATTGAGCTTTGCCAGAGCTTCTCTGCTACTCTCTGTCGGTTGTTTATAGCGGTGGTATACAAACTCTGCATAGCGTTCATCCAGGCTTGTTTTATCTCCCAGCTCTTGCAGATTATCACTGAGTATTGACATAGCCAGGCCATGCTGTTGACTTGGGTCTCCTACCACTACACCGGGTTGATTGCGATACATAAAGCGTTCAACAATGCGCACAGAGTGACCACCTGCAGCTGTTGGTGCATGATTGCGACCATCTTTCAGCTCTCGAAAAATACTTTCATCAGGGCACTCATCAATAACCAGGCGTATAGTTGCTCGCAGTCCAATCCGGGTGCCTCGCCATCGAAAGAGCAGTTCTGCATGGTCTATAAAGAGGCGTTGGCGCTGCTCACTCCATTCATCATCAATGGTTGCTCCCATCCAGGCTGCAAGCCATTGCAGATACTCTGTTGGCGCTGTGCGTGTATCAAAATAGGCTTCTGCAGTGGCAATCTGACTCTCTATTTTGCTGAAAAAACCTTCAACATTGGCTAAATACCTATCCAGAAAATTGGCATGGAACTCATTTTCACGATAGAGCGCTGGGAGGAATTTATTCATATAGGAGAAGCGGGGATAGTAGATACGTAGCGCTCGAATACGTGGTGTTAATCGACCATTTCCGCGCAGACGAAGACGCAGTTCCAGATAGCGGCCACGGGCATTTTGTATGAGCCACTCCCAGGTTCCTGCCTCATCACCATGCCGCTCACCTTTGCTATAGGCTTGGTGCAGTGGAATTTCGGATCCATCCTGTCGCAGATAGGGATTTACTTCAGGTTGCCACTCACTATATTCAAGTAAAGCCTCCTCTTCTGCTGAGCGACTCTCTATTTCAATGGCTGTAGCATCAGGTATACAACCATCAATGATAATACGGTGCCAAACACAGTTACTTTGCTTGCCATCAAATATCAGGCCATCAATAGTGGCATCACTCAGATAGCGTCGTCTTGGCTGATCAGTTAATGGATACCAGCGATTCTCCATATCGTAGAAGAGCAGCTCCTTACCCACCATCAGTGCCTTACCGCTGAATTTGCGTAAAGGGATAAAACGTGGCAGCGCTATCAGATCAATATCTTTTTGAGCTACTGTTAGCAAGAAGCTGATGGCCTGATTTCCATTCTCCAGCACCAGGCTAAGCTCACCTTTTATTTGGCCTGGCAAGTCTGCTTTATGTGAGAGAAAGGCAAAGTCATGTGCCTTGATAATCAACTGTGCAAAAACTTTTGTGAGAATGCCCCCGCTCAAAGCTATTATTTCGTTTTTCTGCCCTTTGTGTATGTGGTGTATTACGGAGTATTCTGCATATGGATCGCTTGCCAGGATCAGTACAGAGCCATCCTCCAAGGCTTGAATAGCGATAGCCTGGTGTGCAGTAAGCTCAATAACTGGCTGCAAAATCAAATCACTGGAGCATTTTTCAGATTTTTCATCTTTGATGGAGGGCACCAGTGGCAAAAAGTCAGACTCAGGAACAGACTGTTGTAACTCTCCCTCCTCCATTGGTTTTACTACACGAAAATAACGATCCAGTTGCCAGTAGCGTGCTCTATCTGTTTCCAGGTTGCTGTCCAGTATAGCAACGCCACCCTTAGCTGAAGGGGCCATATTAAAAGGGGTAAATTCCAGCTCCTCTGGCCATTGAAGCCAGCTTGGTGTGCCGCCACCATGCAGGTCAAAAACCAGAAGGCCACTCGGCTGTAGTGTTCCTACTATCAGGTAGTGATGTGTTGTTACGGTCAGAGCCTGCAGTTGGGTCTGTGAAGTTTCAGGGGTGGCAGTTATAGGCTTGAAGTCATGCCCTGCTCCCTTATCATCCAAGCTAAGACTCAACTCATCCAGACTCCAGTAAATCACAGACTCCGTATTGCAGACCGGTATAATACGTATGCCTCGTTTATCTTCTGTGATCCAGTAACTGTTGCCATAACTATCCTGTGCAGAACCACGCCTATCTGCTGGTTTGAGTGTAACTACTTCTGATTCAGGTGGTGAGCCAGGTGCATCATCTGAGAGTTGCAGTACCTGTGGCAATAGACTCAGGCTTGCTCTCTCCCTATCCCACCAGAGGTCACGAACCCCTTGCTTTGCCAGCATAGATTCCCACTCATTTTCTCCAGTGAGCATATGAAAATATGTGTTGTTAATATCCATACATATCCCTTAGCACTCCTCTGGTATAACAGGTACAGGGGTGGACTGAATATTCAAATCTTCATAATCTGATGTTCTTGGTTGTTGGCCTTGAATCTCTTCAATCGTTGGCGCAGTGCCAGTAACCACCTCCAGCATCATCAAACGTGGCAGTTGCAAGCCTTCAATGGAGATTGCGGTAGCAATCTCTCCTGTTGCACCGCCCGCACGTATTTGATTGATCTTGGCAACCCCTGGTACTCGTGCCGCTGCAGCTGATATTTCAGCTGCCTCAACTGATTTGTTTAGCGGCCAGCCGCTTCTTTCAAAGCCACCCTGCAACGGTGAAATAAATCGCCCTACTTCCTGGCGCACCGCCTCCAGCACTGGCCCAACACTATAACCAGGGATAACATCCACACTGATGGATAGCCAGATGGGGATATAGGTTGGACCCAGTATATGTAGCTCTGTTGTCAGTATGCGCCGGGGTTCCAGGTAGGCACAGATCGTCTGTAAAAACAGGCTATCAGGTCGTGGGGCTTCAGGTTGAACTGGGTCATTACGCGGTATGACAAGTAGAGTAACTACACCATATGAATCCTGAAAGGGTTGTTCAGGATGAACCAGAGGCAGAACCTCAAGGCGCCCCAGATCTACGCCTGGGGTTTGCAGAGCGATCTCTTCAAAATCCTGCTTGGAGACCAGGCGGTCACGGTGACGAATCTGACCAGGGATACGCTTTTCTGCCTGGGCCAGAGATTCACCCTCTTCACCACCCCAGGTTGGTACAGGATTGTTAACTTTTAAACCTGATGCAAGCGTGGCCCCTTTATTAATCACTGAGATCCCTACACTACCCTGTCGACCTCCTCCATAGTTATAAGTCGCCTGGATTGAGGCGCCTTTGGGTGGACGCTTGCCATGTAGACCATCACCAAAACGAACCTCACCGGATTCACGATCTATGGTGTAGACCTTGTTTTTGTTTGTTTCAGTTACCAGTACAGCATCACTCTCTGAAGCAAACCTTGGGCTGTGTGCTGGCACTTCAGCCCCCGCAGTTGCAAGATCATCAATGGCTTCCCAGGTTTCACCATTAACTCTGATCTGTACACTATTGAGAATAACCGGGGTATTGCTTAACTTGGCAGTTTGATCAGGCTCTCCAGTTCCCACCGCCAACTGTTCTGCATCCACAGTTGCTTTCTGAACAACAGTTACTGCATTGATGCCCACCCAACTCAGAGGAATATTCAGTTGCCGGCTTCCCTTAATATAGTCAGCATCTATCTCTTGGAGATGCTTATCAACTCTATTGGCACTATTCGCTTCTGGTGAACGAATACGCAGCCAGCTGACCAGACGCTCCTGGTCATCAGTATCGGCAAGCGATGGAGGAAAATCCCCAACACCCGACTCCAGTGGTTCCAAACTATCCCAATAGCCCAGCCCATCAAGATCAGGTAGCTCAAGCTCAACAACACCAGGGTGGGCCAACAAATCATCATCTGAACGGGGTTTCAACCGCGTATAGGTGGCCTCATTTGTTTTACTATTTGGCATTTCAAAAATAAGTGTAGGCCTATCACCAGAAACAGCTGGCCCTCTGGGATAAAGGGCACAGCCCTGCTCCGATAGTGCAGGCATAATGCCAAGAGAGAGAATTTTTCCTGCTAGTGCATCACGTGTATTTTCAACAACGTTGCTGTTTCTAGCCAACAGTGCCACCCATAGCGAACCATCCACAGTACCTGTACCTATATCCAGTTTTGAGAGCGTTGAACCTATGGTGGGCGGTGTAAAAGTTCGGGTTTCATAAAACACTAGTTTTTTGCCCGGCTTCTCATAGCTAGCATAAAGTTGCTTGTAGAGGTTTTCTACATCTGCAGATTTTGCCCCTGACAGGGGGTGCTTGTAATAGAGGCGTGTTTCAATAGGCAGCACCTGTAATGCTTTTTCGGTGCGGAATGGCACATCACCTGCATTCACCAGCTGGTCAGCTTTTACCGTGATTGCCTCAAGCTTTCCCTTAGGGTTTTTGATAGTCACCAAGCCATTGGCTGCCTCTGCAGCTTGCATAGGTATTCTTAGTAGGCGCAGGAATTTTTGTCGATTCCGTTCAGGGATCAGGTTAGCCCTATAGATGATGTTTTCCGTCATGAAAGAGAAAAGCTGCAACAGGGTGATACCAGGGTCACTATCGTTGAAGTTAGTCCATTCCGGATTATGTGCAGGGATACGCGCCAACGCCTCATTGAGGATCTGACGGTAACTTCGGCTATCAAATTTTGGCTCAATCAATGGCATCGTTATCTACTCCGCAAGTTGCACACGAAACTGCAACTGATCTCCACGCTTGTTCGCCACCAGGGTATAACGAATCATCACCCAGACAGCCTGGGCATCCTCTTCATCTGCTATCACATCAATCGAATCAAGTTTGATTCTTGGTTCCCACATCTCCAGTGATTTGCTGATTTTCTCTTCAATAAGCCGGTGAGTGGTTACTGTATTGGGTTCAAATAGAAAACTTTTTAGACCGGTTCCAAAGTTGGGCAACATCAAGCGTTCACCCGGTTCAGTGCTGAGAATAATACGAATGGATTCACGAATATTATCTGCCCCCTCTGACCAAGCCATGCGGCTTTCACTGTTCAGTGCTGGAGGGAAGCTGATACTCCTTCCAAATATTCTGCCTGGATCCATCACTCTTTTTTCCCCTTTAATCCTGGCAGTGAAAAGCAGCTGAAGAGTAGTGGCAACCACTTAAAAAATATATCAAACAGCGTAACCATGATGATTAACAGAATCAGGGCACAGAGTGTCACTATAGGGATAGAGAGTGAACAGAAGAGGCCAAAAGTATTGCCTGGTTTACCACAGGGTCCCGGCTCATCTGGTTCTGGTAGATCCTTGTGAAATGGCCATGGCAAAACTGACAATACCAAGTCACCAAAGGTGATTTTTCGAATATCTCGGATTTTTCCACATAACATGTCTGAAATCAGGAATGAGGCATTCTTGCTATATTTACGCAGGCCTGCCGGTGAAATATCCGGCGGCATAGGTATACGAATAGGCCGACCTGGCGCATCAGGATCAAAGAATGATGCCATCTTGAACGGCTCAGTGGGCTCACTTAGTACAGCTGGAAAGAATGGGCCACAATTGGGTTGTTCATGGATGCAACGGATAACAAACCAGCTGTCGCGGTTATCCAGCTGTGCCTCCTTAAAGGTGACTACCTCTGGTGCCTCATGATCAACTGAGAGTAGTGCATTTTTAATCCATTTAGTGAGTTGATCCACTTTATAATGAGAGATATTGGGTTCACCAGAAACATCTGCCGGAATATCAGTTACATTAGGCAATGGGCCGGTTTCTATTGGATCTGCCAATGGAAATAAGAAATTTGGCCAACGGCTGTCAACCGGCGTATTTGTAGGAGTTTTATTATCATCCAGTGGATTACGATCATAGGGTACATCAACAGCATCAAGCTTAACTGCTATATCTAAATCCCCAATTATGACCTCAATAACCTCCTTAAGGTTTTGTTTAACTTTATCTTTAGTATGATAGGTTTCCTGGGGCGAAAGAGGCGAAACTGTGGGAACCAGTTTATCGATCAGTGGACTACTCAGGTGTATCGAAACCAGTTCATCATACAGTTTTTTTTGCGCATCATTTTTCAAATCGTCTCTGCTTATTTCACCGTTAAAAACCTTATAAACATCATTCAGGTAATCGTATAAAAACTGAACAAGATCTACCAGCACATACCAGGATAGGGTTTGTATTTGCTCACGCGAGCTTTTCAACCTACTTTTTTCTCCGCTTACCTCAGGCTCAGGGGGATCACCAAACTCGCTCATAATAGGAGGCGGATTTTTACTCCATTTTGCGGCATTCTGTTTCTCATTCTCCACCTGTGCAATCATCCCTTTCCATGGTCCTGCCACTTGCAATTCAAACAACTGCTTTATGGCCTCTTTTTTATGATCACTTAATTTTGTGGTATCAGCCGACTCCTGTGCTGCCTTTTCAGCGGCTTCTTCATCAAACTTTGGCACAGCCAGGTAGGCTTCACGTTTGCCTACTGGAATAAAGCCTGATCGCAATTTACGGTTACGGTTTTCCATATCCGTAAAACCTATTGTAAACATGGGCAGGCGCTCCTCATCAGGTGCCAGCCACTGCTCCTCTAATTCGGGATGCTGCGTGATATTACGCCACTGCTGCCCTTCTTCCGTTTGAACCAGAGCATATTCATCACAGCCTGCTAGATCACAAAGGTCTGGGGTTTTATTGGTATCACCAGTTCGGTGTATCAATCGCCGCAATACAAAACCTGTCTGTTGCTGTTTGCCACTGTCTACAGCACGATCCGGTAGACCGGCACGACGACAGACCAGTGAAGCAGCCACCAGATAGAAACGCTGTTGTACAGGTTGATAGAGTTTGAGTGGATTTTCAGCTGTCTGCTCAATGAGATAAGAGGCAGGCGCTGCATCATCTACTGATAACGCCGTCTGCTCTGAGTTTTTACCTTTTAAACGCTCTCTTGTCTGACGCTTACTCAACTGAGAAAGCGGTTCTGCCAGAGAGAGTTTGGCAGCCGTTTTTGGCGTTGCCATAGGTTTACGCCACGTCTCTGGTTGGGCTTGCCACTCTGCCAATCTATCTGGATAGTGGCTCATCAACGCCAGCAGTTCATCCATAAAGTTATCATTTTTAAAGCGCAGAATTGTCGGGCGATTGAAATATTTACGACTCTCATCGTTGGTAAGGTCGCCAAACGCCTCCCACATAGGGGAAGGTGATAGCCATTTGACATTGTGTTGCGGCATTTGGGCTACCATATGTTTCCTGCTCCCGGTGTATAAGAGGCACTAATCACACTGTTGCTAATAACAGTATCTGCCTGCACCACACCACTAAAACGCGACATGCCTGCATCTACAGTAACCATACCTGCGCTGATTTTTACCATGCTGCCGTTGATGGTTACATTAGCTGATGCATTAACGGTGATACCACTGGACTCCAGCTTTACTGAGTTTCCATTGCTATCCTGAATCTCTATAGCACCCGGGCCATCTTTAAGTACCACTTGCTGTCCACCTGGTGTTTTAAGAGTCAGACTCTCCTGACCATTGGAGTCATCCAAGGTGATAACCACACCATTTCTGGAGCATAGTGTTTTAATATTGTTCTCTCCTGAACCATCCATACTTTCTGGAGGACTATCCTGCCCATTCCATAATGAGCCAATTACATAAGGGCGACGCGTATCACCCGCTTCAAAGCTGACTAAAACCTCATCATCTACATCAGGTATCAGCCAGCTGCCCCGGTTTGATCCAGCCATAACGGTTGCTAATCTGGCCCAGACATCATAAAGATTGCCATCCTTATCGGGTGACCAAGGTAGTTGCACCTTGATCCTCCCCTGTCCATCAGGGTCAACAATATCGGTCACTATGGCACTGTAGACACCATAGAAGTGCCCTCCATAACCTCGTGATAGACGAGGATCAATATAGTCTGATTGTATAGCCAGATCTGACATCTATTGACTCCCAAGTCCAGGGCGTTCCACACAGAAACGAGTTTGATAACCATTCACTGGATCAAAGCTGTGGATCACTTCACTCAAATAATAATTACCATTAAAAAGCGGCCCCAATCCACTCAATGCCACTTGGCCACCTACTCGTAAACGTCCATCTCCATCTGCTAAAGCCTGCCCAGTAATAAACTGCCGTGACATACGACGATAATGAGCTTCTGCCATATGCTCTGCTTCACTATTATTAAATGGAACCTGATGGACTATGCGTTCTACCCGATTACCAAAGCTCTCTTGCAACAGCTGCCCTCCTCCAGTATCACCATGCAATTCACTTTGTATGGCGCTGCTATCAGCTGTCGCTACTACAGCCTCTTTGGCATCACTGTCCCAACCGCTCACCACTATACTGCTGCGTTGACATGCCAGATCCGCCATAACTGAAAACTCTCGTAATCGCTCACCATAGCTAAGGCTAACCTCCTCTCTCGTACGCCGAGAACGAGCCTGTGCATGAAGGGTGTTACCATCAATCCAGATTTCACCATCCACCTTACGTACAGAATCACGGATAAATGCCAGGTCTGTTTGATTGACCTGGCTCAACTGGCGATAGCTGGGGCCTGAAAGGTCTACCTCTGGCGTTAATCCATGCTCAGAAGCAATGCCGTTTATCAGATCACCAATCGTTATCTGCTCAAAACTGCGGCTACGTCTTGTCATACGCAGATCTTGAAATCTATCTTCTGCAAGCAGCAGTATCTCTGGTGGGGTCAGTTGAGGGAAACGCCCTTCAATGGCAGTAATGTTTCCTTTAAATACCTCAGCTGCCGCTTCTGAATCCCCCATGCTCACAACCAGCTCTTTACCAAAATCGAGCAAGTGGCGGTCAAAATAGAGAAAGCCATTACCACCACCTGTTGCCCCCCAGTTGCCTAACGTGGCTTCGCAGCGGTAGAGCCCCTCACTGTTTTCAAAGATCATCAGTGAACTCAATCCAAGCGTCAGTGCAGGCTGTGCATCACCCTCTATAAAGAGTGTCGGCCTGGAGGGGTAAAAGGCACTGGTGCTGGCAAGCTCTACCATGATCTCCGCCTAGTCTGCTCTGACTCTGATAGCACGCTGGTAGCGCAGTCGCATCACGCTATCCACTTGCTGTGGCAGCGTATTCTGTGGCGGTGCTGGTGCCGGCGTAGCCGTTGTATTGGTTGCTTGCTGCGGTGGTGGTTCAGGCACTACTTCAAATTCATTGATAATAACTGCCATTTCATAACTCCTTTATAAGCTGGGTATTGAACTGCCTTCAGCCATGCGCAGTGGATTTTCAATACCCTGGGCTTGGGCTCGTGGTTGCCAATCTTCAGGGCGCCCTTCACGGGCTGACATACTCTGCACACTGTCACCATCTTGTGCTTCTTGTTGAGCTTGAGTTCCCACTCCTTGCTGATTTGCCGCTTGCGCATTACGTTGTGGGAACTTAACTTCTACCGCTTGACTGGATAGACTAACAGTCATCTTAGCTCGCAGAGGTTTTCCTTTATCAGAGAAGTATTCAAGGTTTTCACTCACCGAGTTCATAACCCCTTCAAATAGAAAACTACCCCATTGAAAACGACAACCTGGCGGCGTATAGCTGGCATCATCACCACTACCGCTCACTTCTGTTTTCATAAAACTGATCACTTTATCTGTCAGTTTGCGCACATCGCTCTCTTCAGCATTATCTGGCTGGGCAGCACTGACATCGAACCAGAGATCAAAGGCAAGCTTTGTAGTGCCACGACTGGTAAATTGAATAGCTGACCCACCATTATTATCTTCACCAGAGATCTGATTCGAATAGGTCATTTTTAAGCTTTCAGGATTAAACTGCACTGTCACTTTGCTCCCTTCAGAGCAGACATTTCCACTACTATCCCAAGTGATGACTTGCAGATAGGCTTTGGTTATCTGTTTTGGTAACGGCATTCAAATCACCTTTCTTTTAACCGTGTGACCTTGAGTGTTTCATAGGCAATTTGCATCTCTTCAATGGCCACCAAACCTGTCTGTGCATTAAGCGAAGGGGCCTTGAGTTTTAATGGCAGGCAACCGGTTAATGCAAACTTCACTTCCTCTTTACCTGCCGAGGAGAGCATTAAAACCTCACCAGATGCTCGCAGGCTGCGGTTCTCCTCTATTTTTTCAAACCAGTTCCACAGGTCGAAGTTATCGGTCATGCCCCTTTTTAGTGAGAGTTGCCCATAGCTGACCTGCCCCGCAAGATGGATCTGCTGACCATTGTTGCCCCCTTCACGAATAGACTTGGGTGCATGCGTCATCTCCAGACCATCACATTCAGAAAACTCAGCAGCACAGATCTCTGTCCCTCCCTCTAACAGCCGCAAATTCACCTTAAAGTTAAATGTGGTAAAAGGTTGGTAGGGGCGTTGCTCTTGCACCTTATAGCTCCTGAAATAGCAGTTGATCAGACCCGCTCTGGATCAATCTGATATGGATGAAGCTCATAGGCTGAGAGGGTGCAACTTGTAACTCAACGACAAAGCGCCCCAACTCCAAACTGCGTCTATCATTAACCGATTCATCAGTAACCACCCGATAAGCAGCTTCTGCAGAGTTACCGCAAAATGCACCACGTTGGTAGAGATTGTTTAATAGCATCTCCCAGTAGTGCTGCACCCGGTTGCGAAAATCAACACTATTGGATTCAAACAGATAAATGCCACCTTCACGCATCGCCAAGCGTCGCAGCAGCAGCATCAGGCGACGCACATTCAACGGTTTCAGTTCACTGTTGTGACTCAGCGTATTGGCACGCGAAACAATGAAACCTTTGGGAGATTCACAAATCATGTTGATCTGCTTATCAGCCAAATTGAGTTGGGCCTGATCAGTAAAGCGATAACCCAGCCCGAGTACATCCTGCAAGGATTTATTTTCGGATGCGACCCAAGCACCACGTTGATTAGCTGTTGCAGCCAGCTTTCCACAGACGGCACCAATAGGTGGAATCAGACTATTTTCATCACTACTCTTCTCATCTACTGAAGTGCGCAGCCAGGGAAAATAGAACGCGGCATAACTTAAGGCAGAGTACTCAGCAGTATTTAAGCCGGGTACAGAGTATTTGCCTGAACCAAGGCCCGGAGCAACGGAGTTTTCACTAATAGGCCTGGGAATCAACTCATCCACGGCCGCAGATGCCTGGGCATCCTGATAGTGTGCAGGTAGAGTGAGTATTGCCAAGGTATCTGCCTTTGCGGCACATAATCGAATCAGTGCAAACTGTACAGCTTTCAGATCCTGGTCTTGATAGCTATCAACTTCATTCAGGGTCTGAACACTCACTCTTTCTGGGTTAGTCTCCAGAGTGTTTGACCAAGGACCTGTAACATCACCACTTATTGCCCGGATACGGAAATAGGCAACAGTATCCGTCAAAAAAGGCAGTTCAATATTTGTATCCGTATAGGGTGCAACCTCATCATCTGAGGGATAGATAGTATCTGCAGAGATAAAATCCATATCAGTGGCACACTGTAACTGATAGCTTGTCACTAGATCACCAGCCCAACTATCACCATCTTCCGGCTTCCAGCTCAGTGCAAGCATTGAATTGTGTGGTGAGATAACATCCCGCTTCAGTTGCAACCTCAGCAGGGCTGGGGCTGCTCTTTTACAATCATAAAAACTGGCTGGTGGCTGGCGCAGAACCTCTGTATTGGACCAGGGACTAAATTGAGCATGGGCTTCAGCCCTGACACGAAAAAACCAGTATTGGGAACACGCCTCTTTAAATAGAAGTTTGAGTAGTGCATCTGGTGCTTCCGGCCATTTATGATCACTATTCAATGCCAGTGGAGCCGGCCTTTCAATATGATGCTCTATAACCTTTTCAAAATCAGCCGCAAGTGATTGTTGAACAATATAGCGCCTGGCATTGTTAACTGGAGACCAGTTTAACTTCCACACACCATATGCATCAGCCTCAGTTATCTCTTTCAATATAGGTGCCTGAAGAGGTGGATCAAACTCAGGTGCATCCATATTCCAGTGGCGATGCACCATATCCGGTGCTGCCAACATGGAGATTTCATCTATTGCCAACAGGCTATATATTCCCTTGAGAGAGCGCTGCTGCACAAAGCGGAGATAATTGGCCTCTTTCAGCAAGCTGGATATTTTTAAAGAGGCCAAAGCCGTATCCAAGAAAAGGTCAGCATTGAAGGAACCCAATCCATCCCGGATATAACGGGGTGAGGCTGATGAGAGGCCATCTCCATAAACCGGTGCTGTTGCAGTATCTGGAAGCGATGAGATTCCCATCCTCAGCGGTAGAAAGGGATACTGCTTCTGATCATCATCAAGGCCGCTGGCCAATGCAAAACGGGGATTGACAATATCGCTCAAAAACTGATTTATGGCAGGCTCTAGAGTTACTGGATTGGCATATAAAAACTGACCATAGAGCTCTTTATCATTCGGTAGTTGTCCCCAAAAGCGCTTATGTTTTGGGTGAAAAGCCAACTCATTGAGCTGAGAGTGTAGAGCATCCCCCCGCCATACCAATAGATCAAATCGCAACCACCGAATAGCTGGCATCTGCTCTGGACAGGTGGCAATAAACGCTTCATAGCGCCCCCACGCTTCTGTTTCATCCAGAGGTAAAAGTTGATCAGGCGATGAAATATATGGCGGCAAAAGCTGTGCTGTTTCAAACCAGTAAACTTCATCTGAGATAAGCAATAACCCGGTCTCATCTATTTGCCGATCCTGAATAAATATATAGGCACTAACGCTTTCACTGCTGCAGCGTATCTCCAGCAGGTCACCAATCTGTAAATTGGCCGGTGCAGAACGCACTCTTAAGTGATATTTTCCACCATTTTTACTTAGTATTCCTCTATCTGGCGAAGCAGAAAGAGCTGAGCTATCAGCAGCCAGTGACTTAATTTGTAGCCGTGCAGTAAGGCGTATATTTTCCGCCCAGCTACCTGGTGAGCGGGCATTGATTGTCGCAGCTTGTCCATCCTTTGCATAATACAAACCAGGTATCTCAAAGTGTGCTAATTGTGCATTTTCAGCAGCTACCCTAACAACCCAACAACGCTCTCCACCATTACGAAAGAAGGCATTCACACTACTGCCCAACAGACTATATTGCATCTGTTTAAGCTCTGAATCCCAGGCTAATTCTACATCATCACCAAAAACATCCCTGTATTGAGCCATCTCCTCAATCAACACGGGAGTATGCAAGGGGCCACTACCGGCAAAACCGACAAAACCGGCCACATCCATGCGCGGCAAGTCAGTGGCCTTTGCCACAGCTGCAGTATGAAAATAGATACCCGGTTGCCTAGCTCGCATGACTCACCTACAGCGGCATCTCAATACGTTCAGCAGAAAGAACCAACTCTTCTATGGCCAAATCTGTTCCCTTTCCATTTAGGGAAGGCCCTGTATATTTCATCGGGCGTGCATTTTTCAGCACCCACTCCTGTGCAACCGTCTGCTGGTCCTCAGACATTAGCTTGATATTCACATTTTTTAGCTGATTCTGGGCGCCATTACGCACCTCATCCAACCATTTATAGAGGTCAAGGCGCCCCATCACTCCACGTTTCAGCGTTATATCAGGTGTTTTTGAAGTGCCTGTCACCTTAATGGGTTCATTGGTTTTATAATTGCCGGCACGATACTCAGCAATTGTAATTTCAAGCCCCAGGCCACTAACCTCCTGAAATCCGGCCTGCACATCCTCCTCTCCCATACTCTCACCTTCATTATCACTTGCCGGTTTCCAGCTAACGCGAAAATTAAACTGTGAGTAGGGTCGGTCTCTTTCTGTGTTTGCCATGGTTATGAATCCTCATTGATTGCTTAAACCAGATTAACTATCTGCTGTTTTCTGGCCGATGCGGAATATTACAAACTCTGCAGGCCTGAGGGGTGCCACACCAATGAGACAAACCAGGCGCCCGTTATCCAGATCATTTTGAGTGATTGTGGTGCGATCACAACGTACAAAAAAAGCCTGATCCGGTTTACCACCTGCCAGATGATTCTGTTTCCACTCATTGAACAGAAAATCTTCAATCGTCTGGCGCACGTTATCCCACAGCACGATACCGTTGTTCTCAAATACAGCCCACTGAGTGCCTAATTCAATAGAGCGTTCAAGAAAGGCAAAATAGCGCCGCACATTAAGATACTTCCACTCCGGATCACTGGTTGCTGTGCGAGCCCCCCAAATGCGATAGCCCCGCCCTTCAAAAAAGCGCAAACAGTTCACGCCCACTGGGTTTAAAACCTCCTGCTGGGCTTTATTTAGAACAACCTGAAGACCACTGGCCATACGCACCACTTCATTGGCAGGTGCCTTATGCACCCCACGTTCAACATCATTACGCGCATAGATACCAGTAATTGAGCCACTGGGGGGTACATCAATATACTGCTCTGTGAAAGGATCAAAAGTCCGCACCCAAGGGTAATAGAGCGCAGCGCGAGTACTGTCAAAAACACTCCTATAATTACGTACAGCACTCAAAATATGACCGTTTACAGCATCAAGCACAGCAACCCGATAGCGCATTTTTTCACAGTGGGCAATCAGTCGGCTTGCAATAGTTTGAGCATTGCCCAGTTCATCTTCCTGAAGAACAAAACTAGAGCCGGGAGCTGCAACAATGGAGATATCCTCCAAATCTTCAAAAGCCTGCAATCCACTTTTCATACCTGTGGCTTGATTCTCACGACCTGCATAATCACTAGGCAGTGGGTAGTCACCATCATCTCCTGAAGATAAAGAGATGGTAAAAGAGCGCGCAGCCTCACTTGGTTGCTCACCTGTAAGCGTCCGTAATTGATCGGCAATTGCCATCCCTCCTGACAGACTGCTGTTTTCCATTAGTGCTTCAGCAATGTCTGCACCATTGGTAAGGCGGGACTTAAAAACAAGCGGCACAAAAAGCTCTGTACTGCGATTGGTGGTGCTTTCAGCAAAAACCTTAGAAAGTGAATTTGAATGATCGGGATGAAGTGCAAGATCCTCCCAGCTCTGTTCAAACCCAAAGCGCCCGAGTGATCCAGCAATAACAGAGACAGTCAGCTTACGTACTATGCTGACCTCAGCAAGGTTTACCACTACCTCGGGAGAGTTACCTGTTGTACTATCTATCCGCTTAAGTTGATAGCTGTGACGATTGAGTCTGTCATCAAAGTGCGGTTCAACCCAGTACCAAGCTTCATTATTACTTTGGGGAGTGTCTATAGTACCTGCAAGAACCACATCAAAAGCAGAGACTCCACGCAAAATCTCATAGGTTCCACCTGCTGTATTCGAGGCATCTTTCAGCTCAGTATGCAAGGCATTTTCACCCAGCTTGAATATACAGGAGACGGTAAACTCTCCTGCAGCGCCTGGGTGCCTAGCGTGAAATGAGTAGGTTACAGGTGATATCTCAGGTTCCCACATTGCACAGCCATCTGAATCCCCAAACTTATTAAAAATACGGGATACATACAGACGTTGACCACCCTCTTCAAAGTAGGCACGCACAGCATGAGCCAAATAGTTATGCGTATTTTTAGTAACATTCTTAAAATTATATTGGTCAATGCCACCATAGATCCGCTCAAAATCAGAAAAACTGGTCAACAGCTCAGGTTCACCATCTGTAGGCCCAAAGCGACATGGGCCTACAAATCCGGTTGTACTGGTACTCACTCCTTCAATGGTTTTCTGTCTAAAGCTTGTTTCCTCTACAAAAACGCCTGGTGCTAGATATTCAGGCATGACACATCCTCCATATCATTAGGGTAATGGGCTAATCAGTAACTTCGATAATTCACCAGTTTTTGCAACAGCCGGCCGGTGATAACTAAGGGGTAAGGTTAACTGCGATATCGGGACTCCCTCATCACTGGCTAATCGTGGCCAGATCATTGCTGCCCCCTGATTCAAAATAGTCAGATAATTTGGCAACGCTGTGCCCGGTAAATTCTGTCGGCTGGAAGGAGAATAAAATATGGATAGCTCAAGCTCCCAGCGTTGTTCATGTAAAGGTTTTGAAGAGAGGCTCAAGGGGGAACCACCAAACCCCTCCTGCAAATCAGGATAGGGAAATACAATGGCATACCGACCATGCTCATCAGCAATGCCATACCATGATTCACCAGATTCTGTCTGCACTTTTAACAGTGCATGCGCTGCAGGTTTTCGACTCTCATACTCAAGCAACTCTCCACGTATAACCGCCATATTGGATGACATATTCCGGCTAATCGATGAATAGAGATAAACTCCTTTTGGTAGACTATTTCCAGGACTACCCACACTATTACTCAGAAAAGGGCCTGGATAAGAGAGCGGCAGCTCAACATGGAAGGCAACACTGACATATCGGTTGAGGCTGTCATTTATTTCAATCACAAATCCATGGCGAGAGGGCGGACTATCAGTAGCCTGTTCATAGCCATACTCAACTCCCCGCATGCCTGGCAGATGGGAAAAGGCATAGACACCGCCCAGTGTTGGTGCAGCATGTACAATCTTCTGAGGCATCAACACTGGTTTTGCAGTTACCAGTAGCGCATCCTTAATCTGACGATCAACAACAGGATCCCAGAGACGGATGCCCAATGGTGTATAAGTCACTAGCTTTTCAGCTGCTGCTACCACGCTCCACTCTCCATAAGATATAACCTACTGCTTTATGATCACATCTGAAGGCAATCAAATTGGCGCTCTTGCACTGCACCTGCATCATCAGCCACAACCTGCAATGAATCTATTTCAATGATTCTTACTACATAGGGAATAGATAGCTGGTAAACATTAAGCCCAAGAACATCCCAAATGCGGAATAGATCTTCAGTTGTTAACTCTGCCAGGCTGATTTCAACTGTTTCATCAGCATGAAAAACAGCTGCAACCACTGAATTGAGTAAATTTGCAGATAGGCTTGCATTATCTTCCAGCGTTCGCATAACCCAGCCTGCTAAGGTATTCTGTAAAGATGCCTCCTTACCCCAAACTGTAACGAGACAATGCAACTCCACAGGTAATTTATTTTTAAGGCGTTTCCCATCCTTACCCACTCGACCAGGTGGTTTTCGAATGGATCCATTTGTGTAGATACGGTAAGGAAAGAGTGACACGCCACTGGAGATAGCATTACTGGTGAAGTCTTTAGAAGTAAACACCTTGAATTCCAGTTCATTATTAAAATCTTCCGGCACATAACTGGCGCGAAGCAACTTTATTATTGCCTCACTAACAGCCATTATTGCTCGATAGTTTGCCATTTTTTTCCTGATTATTAATTACGCTTTCCATATGTGATATAACATGTTAACTACTCACTTTATGCTTCTCTTTTTCCAAGTGTTTTTATTATTGTTTTAATTTCATTTCCATCTACATCATCAAGATATACAGCGGCATGCCGACCATCATCAATAAGACTTACTACTAACAGCTTTGATTTTTCTTTTTGTATTTCAGTGTAAATATTGGTAAGTTGATGGTCGACCATACCCGTTATCAATACGTCTACCTGCTGCTTTTTAATAATAACGGGAAGCTCTTCAATATTGGCAATGCGCCCAACAACCTCAACATTTTCATGCTCTTCTGCTAATTGGTGCACAATATCAACCAGCACCCGTTGTGGCATATCCATCATTAAACAGCGGATTTTTTCCATCTGCTTATCTCCATTTATTTGGTAAACACTCTATCCAGAACCGGCAGAGTATTAAATAAATCAAATGGAGGATTAAAGGCTTATAAGGTATCTAAACCTTAGGATCTGGTTAATGAGACATTCCTAGATCTAAAGATCTAGATTGATTAGAGTAGTGAGATCGTTGCAGCAGTGAGACTGCCTGGGTTCGGCTTTTTACACCAAGCTTAACCAGGATATTATGAACATGATTTTTTACCGTAGAGACTTCTATAGTAAGAGCGCGTGAAATTTGCTTATTAGAGAGGCCGTCCACCAAAAGCATAACAATTTGCTGCTCTCTTTTTGTTAATGCTCCAAACGATGGAACATTACTCACTTTTGCATCATGAAATGCACTTTTATTAGAATATTTTTTTATATTTCGAATTCTTTGAAATATAAAGGTTGCAATTTTACGTGGGCAATAAAATTCTCCCTTATGGGTTCCAATAACTGTTTCAATCAGTTTATCAAGTGAGGCTTGTCGAGCCACATAACCAGCTATCCCTGCTTCCATATAATCAATAAGGTTGCTATCATCTTCCAGCACGGCCAAGGCAACAACCTTTGCATTGGGGCAGACATTTATCAGTCTATGAGCCATGACACTGCTATCAGCCATTGTCATATCCAGTAATATGACATTAGGCAAATCCCGTTCCATCTCAATTATGGCATCTTCCATACTCTTTACAGCACCAACAACTTCAATAGAATTGGTTTTTGAAAGTATCTGCTTCAACCCATCACAGTAAATTTTTATATCTGAAATAACAATTACTTTAATCATTTAGACGCACTCCATGTTACACGTTATTTCATTTGGTGAATCACTTACTTCGATCCATCCTTCCAGATCTTATTAGCCCATATTTATACAAAAATAATAACTTACATTCTTAGGATGTAGCTTTGAATACACCCTAGAAGAACATTTTAGACAAACCCTCTAAAAAAGTTCGCCAATAGATGCACATGATCCAGCTAAATACTCAACCCTACTATCTGATACTTTAATTAACTTCTATTATATACCCAGATACTTCTTCTTATTTCAAAAGCCACTTTCCCTTATAAAACCTGACACCTATACTTTGGCGCCCTTGCTATGTGGTATTGGCAATACTAAATTACATGCGATAATTGATAGATCATCAACATTATCCTCAGTGAAAAACACACCTCCTATATCACTTTGAGTAATTTAGAAAAAATTGTAGCCAGTAGAGCAAGATCTTCTGAAAATAGCCTCCCTATATGATTATCCACTAGCTATATACCTCTCTCTTTAGGTTTCCCTGGCCAGCTTCTCTAGATACCGTATCTGAACTGCTATATACTCACATTGCATAAGTACTCATAACAGCAACCATTTCTAGGGGATTTCATTCTTATTTCATATACAATTTAAACTACGCCCAATGTCAACACGCTTCAACCATGTATTTTATACAGTAGTTTACTGTCCTTAAGGAAGATCAAGCAGAGCCATTCCTACAAAATTGAGGTGGTCTAATGGATATGTACAACTCAGTTAAGCATAATTGACTTAACTGAGGTAGAGAAGAATGACAACCAGAAAGAAATATTCAAAAGAGTTCAAATTGGATGCAGTTAGCCTGGTGCTT
>Ga0316190_10000590_pt1 | contig 25224 bp, 26 predicted proteins | sample Eddworburrow2_MG_FD_204929 | JGI IMG/M metagenome (GOLD analysis project Ga0316190, IMG submission 204929) | Coastal sediment microbial communities from Maine, United States - Eddy worm burrow 2 | ecosystem: Environmental > Aquatic > Marine > Coastal > Sediment | place: USA: Maine | collected... | reverse complement strand
CACTGGGTTTCCAAAGATCCTTCCCAGGCCAAATCAGGACTCACCGCCGTCTACGATCTTTACAACGATCATCGAGAGGTCAATCCGATTGTGGTCGGAGGATTCCACATGAAGGAGCCCTTCAAGCGGATGCGCGCCCGCCACGAGTTGTGGAAGGAAAAGTATCCGGACCGGCATCACAAACGCGCACCGGCCTACACCGGCATCGCCAATGCGAGACCCGAGACGATCGCGATTTCAAAGCCACCCGCAGCGTTGAAAGCGCTGCCCTACGACGTCCTCGAGTTCATCGAGCAGCTGGACGACCTGCCATACGACGCGGCTGGCGACCCCGGCCCCGGGGAGTAATGAAGCAGTGAAAGGATTTAGCCTTATGAAAAAACTACGAATCAATCCATGTTCAATGATTTTTCTGCCGTTGGTCGTTCTGCTTTTTATGCAGGGTTGCGCAACGCCGAAGCGCCAGATCGCGGTACCTGTGGCATTGCAGGACGAGGCCCAGGTCCCCGGGCTTTCAGACGTACGGTATTGGGTCGGTAAGGACCATGCAGAGCTGACACGCGAGGGGCTGGAATCGGTCAAGCGTGAGCAAACATATCTAACGGCTATTGGACACAAGGGCCCTATACCACCGGCAATCTTTCTCGCAATCTCCGGCGGCGGCGACAACGGAGCCTTCGGCGCAGGGCTGCTCAACGGCTGGACGGCCGCTGGAAACCGGCCGCAGTTCAAGCTGGTGACCGGCATCAGCACCGGTGCTTTGACTGCGCCATTCGCCTTTTTGGGGCCTGAGTACGATGCCAAGTTGAAAGAGTTCTACACAACGACCTCCACCAAGGACATCTACAAGGAGCGCAGCATTTTAGCCCTCCTGACCAGTGATGCCCTTAACGACACCCGGCCTTTGTGGAAACAGCTCGAAAAGCATATAACCAGGGATCTGTTGGACGCCATTGCCGCCGAGTACAAAAAGGGGAGGCTCCTTTTGGTTGCCACCGTCAATCTTGATGCCCGTTACCCGATCATCTGGAACCTGACCAAGATCGCCGCCAGCAGCGACCCCAAGGCGCTGGAGCTTTTTCGGGCCGTCATAATCGCTTCAGCATCGATTCCCGTAGCATTCCCGCCGGTGATGATCGAAGTTGAAGCCGGCGGACAGCAATATCAGGAAATGCATGTGGACGGCGGGACGATGGGTCAGGTTTTCGTCTATCCCCCTTCTATGGACCTCAAGGCGGCTGCGCGCAAGGCGGGTATCGAACGTGAAAGAAAGTTATACATCATCCGCAACAGCAGGTTGGATCCGGCCTGGGCCAGCGTGGAGCGAAGAGTGCTATCAATTACCGATCGGGCCCTCAATTCTATGATTCAGACCCAGGGCATTGGTGACCTGTATCGCATCTTCGTCATCTCCCAGCGAGATGGCGTGGATTACAACCTGGCGTACATTCCGGCAACCTTTAACGCGCCGAAGGAGGAAGCTTTTGACCCAGAGTACATGGGCCAGCTCTTCGACATGGGCTACGAAATGGCTGCCAAGGGTTACCCGTGGCAGGAGCTTCCGCCGGGCTATGACCCGGCAGACGATGCCGCTCAGCGGAAAACATCATCGAGCCCATGACGCAAGGGTTTGTCCGTAATACAGCGTAGTTTAACCAGAGAGTCCTGTGATTGGCATCAATTTCAGATGGTAAAATATAGATCCAATGTTTAGCCAAAATATAGAAAGGAGAAGAAAATGAAAAACAACATTGATGAAAGAAAATTCGAATTAAGATTTAAGGTGGGTGCGTTATTTATCGTTTTGCTGGCGGTATTCTTCTTTGTAGGATGCATCGCTGCCATCCCGGTTGTCGTTCATTATTACAAAAGTAATCAGAATTACGTCGCAACAGCAGAGATCAGGCAGAATGCCGACGAAGTCTGGCTTGCAGTCCTCCGGCACGCAGAGAAAAGGGGGAGCGAATCAGAAGGCCGAATAAAGATTGTAAAAAGAGATGACAATGAGCGAATGCTTGAAGCCACCGACGAAGTCCAAACCGCTGAGATAAAGATAATTTCTGAAGGAAGTAGAAAATCAAGAATAGTTATTACGGCCGATGTACCGGATGAAAGTAAAGAAACGGAGCTGGCAAAGGAACAAGAATTTGCGATGCGCATAATGAAGGCTCTTTGCGAAGAGGCCAAGGCGGGCTGTAAATTTGTTGAAGAATAAGGACTTTATTAAATTTAGCCACCTCCAATATTTCATAAGGATCAAGGACGCAATAAGGCATCAGCCAAATATATAGAACCGGTGAGGATGAAACAATGCTGAAGTTTTATCGTTTTACCCAGATATTTGTCGTGTGGGCTTTGATTCTGTTTACCGGGCGAAGGCAGATGTCGAGACCGTCGTCGGAACGGCGCTGATGGTGCACCTTCCAGCCGGTGATTATATGGATGACAAACTTATCAATCTCGGTACGAATCGTTTCACCTTTCGGCCTCAACTCGTAGCCGTAAAAGCCCGTCGTGTCGCACAAGGGCGGGCTGAAACCTTACGTTTTTTGCAATAAGCTGTCAGATAAAACCCGATCAGGTTCTAAGGCGCCTTCCTATAACATCACGCTTGCAAATTAAAATCCCGCCTTACCCTCTCTCTTAACTCAGGCGAGCTTAGAAAATCCCAGGCGGTCATGGCCAGCATCTTGGCGGCATTGAGCAGTGTCTGCCGTCCGCGAGAGCTTGTGGTGGCATCGCGAAATTCTGTAGAATGGCCCGGAATTTCCGGCTCTACAATGGCCAGATAGGGGTGAATCGCCGGCAGGTAGTGGCTGAGGTTTCCCATATCCGAGGAGCCCCGGCGGCCATCATCCTCATCAACCGTAATTCCCAAGGCCGTCATGTTATTCTTTACGATGGCTTCCAGGGAAGGATTGCGCTTGACCGGGTCGAGCACGGGGTGGTCGATTTCGATTTTGAATTCGGCGCCTGTGGCCAGCGCCGCTCCTTTACAGCAATTTTTTACCCGCTCGAGAAGCTCATCCCGATACTTACGGTTACCGGCGCGCACATAAAAAAGACCGGCGGCATAATCCGGGATGATGTTGGGCGCATCGCCGCCATGGGTTATGATTCCGTGGATACGACCATCGGGCCGCAGATGCTGCCGATATGCGTTTATACCGTTGTAGGCCAAAACCAGCGCATCCAGGGCGTTAATACCCCGGTCGGGCGAACCGGAAGCATGTGCGGTTCGACCGAAAAATTCCATTTTAAATTTAATGCGGCCCAGCATGCCTTTTCCGGGGATATTGGTCGAGCCGGGATGAAACATCATGGCTGCGTCCATCTCTTCAAAAACACCGGCCTCAGCCAGTCGGACTTTACCGCCGCCGCCTTCCTCGGCCGGCGTGCCCACCAATACCAGTCCCCCCGCCTCAGCCCCTAAAATGCGACGCAGCGCCATCGCAGCGCCCAGGCTGGCAGCGGCAATCAGGTTGTGGCCGCAGCCGTGACCAATTTTGGGCAATGCATCATATTCTGCCAGCAGCGCCACCGCGGGCCGGGATGGGCGACAATCATCCGGTCGGGCCAAAAATGAGGTCTCAACCTTACCAATCCCTTTTTCCACCTTAAAACCGTTTTGCGCCAGAACATGACTTAAATGGTCACAGGCTTTGAATTCTTGGTACGCAATTTCCGGGTTCGCCAATAAAAAATCACTGACAGCGAATAATTCGTCTGCCAGAGATTCAACTTCCCGGTCAATTCTTGCTTTAGATTTGTCCATGCGGTTCTCCTTCTCCCGAGGTTTCATAACCATACAGAATTTTAGCCTTTATCCCCATTCATATCGTATTTTGTGATATGAATCCAACGTTAGAAATCAATCCAGGAAATATTTATTTTGATCGATTTGAATTTTCTTGAGTTTCCTTGTCGGATTTGAAAAGATAAGTATGGTTAATGAAGATTTTGTATTTTTTAGATTATAATTACATAATAAATTCAAAAAGTTCAAACCTAAAAAAGCACCCGTGCAATTAATTGCAGCCGACAAAAAGCGCATATCATGATGAAACCCATTCGGATTATTCTAATTTTATTGTTCGCCGGTTTTTTGACAGCCGTCCCATATTCCAACGCTCAGGATAAGACAGATGCCGCGGCAGAAAAGGAAAAGCCCTCCATCGCCATATCCGAGGAAATGGACGATGTAGTGATTCGGGAGGCCACTAAGGTCAAGGAAGAGTTTCAGCAGAAAGCGCGCTCGCTTTTTGACCGCATTCCTCTCGACTGGGATTTGAATACCATCACCTACTTATACCATCTGGCATTGTCATTGCCGGGAAGAATTCCGGTCTTTACCCGTTTTGTGATCGCACAAAGTCAGGTGCTGGGTGTGATCGGATCCATTCTTGTGTTCGTGTTTATTGCCGCTGTCTTATACAGCCTGTTGGGTCAGCGGCGAGTGATGGACTGGGTGGAACACAGGGTCGAACCGTTGTCTGCGTTCATACCGGAAGCCACTTATCCTTTCGTCATGTCCGGTATCAAAGTAATAGTTTCGGCCTTGATACCGCTGTTGCTGCTCGGGGCATTTTCTCTGATCAACGCCATGATTGACTATTCGGAAGCCTGGTTCCAACTCATTGGGCGTCTGCTCGGATTTTGGGCTGCCGGGGCCCTCTTATTGCAGTTGCTGAAGGAATCACTAACCCGAGACCTGTTCAAGGTAACCGCACAGTATGGCCGGACAATTTATCGTTGGGCACGGCTGGCATTGCTGTACGTGATTTTCGGCATGGCAGCATACTGGTCGGCGGAGGTTTTCGAGATACGTGAAGATGTCCTTGCACTTTTGCGTTTTGCGATATCGGTCTCCGTCATCGTCGTACTATTGATAATGTATCTCAACAAGAAGGCCTTTATGTCGTTGTTGCCGGAACTGCCGATTCGAAGTTATATGCAGTTTCGAAGGTTTTTGGGACGATATTACTTTCCCCTGCTACTTGTGTCGTTTTTGGCCGCCCTGTTATGGTGCTTCGGATATCAAGCATTAGGCCGGCTGGTGTTGATCAAGATCTGGTTCACCGGTGCTGCTTTTGTTCTGATTATGCTGCTCTATCACACACTAGAACGCTTTCTGCGCACCTGGTTTCAGAGGCTGGACCGCACCGATGAGAACGCCCGTACATTCGTCAGTACATTGCGGTCAATTCTCAAATATGCCACTGTCGGGGCGACCGTGATCATTGTTCTTAACATGCTCGGGTTATTAAATCCCTTGCAGCGCATCATGTCTTTTCCAATTTTTCAGCTCGGTGATACCACTGTCACCTTCTGGCTGATTGTAATGGCGATTCTGATCCTGCTGGCTATTGTTTATGTCTCCCGCCTGGCCCAATCTTACTTTGATTACAAGGTCTACCCCTCTTTCGGCATCGATCCGGGCCTCGGGTATGCCCTCAATACCGTATTCAAATACCTTGCTATCGGGATCGGTTTTTTAATTGCACTGAACATCCTGGGGCTCAATCTCCGGTTTTTTTTGGTGTTTGCCGGTGCCATCGGTATCGGTGTGGGCCTCGGGCTTCAGAACATGGCCGCCAATGTGATCAGCGGCTTTACCATTATTTTTGGTGGAAAAATCCGTAAGGGTGACTGGGTCGAGGTTGAAGGTATGATGGGACAAGTAACGGACATCTACTTGCGGGCCACCAAAGTGCGAACCCGGGATAACATTGAATACCTGGTACCCAATTCCAATATTATTTCAAACACTATGGTGAATTATTCTCTGTCTTCACCGCTGATCCGCATAGAACTGCCTGTTGGCGTCTCATACAGTGCAGATCCACGCCAAGTTGAAAAAATTCTGTTGGCGGCTGCGGAAAATGAACCGCTGGTGGAAAGAACCCATGTGCCGGCGGTACGCTTTGTGGCATATGCCGACAACTCCATTAATTTCCAATTGCTCGTCTGGATTGACGTACGCAAGACGCCACGGCGCAGGATTCGAAGTAATCTTTATTTTGTGATATTCGAAGAGTTTGCCAAAGCCGGTATTGAAATTCCGTTTCCCCAGCGGGACGTGCATATTCGATCTCAGGTGAATCCTGCCTGAGTCACCCCAAACGAAACGATATTATCGTGCAGGTTTCTGTCATTTCTTATAATAATGAATATATCGAATGCAAAAGTTAAGGTGAGGGTTTAAGCTTTGTCCCAGCGACGAATCCCTGCAATTTTTTTGAAATGGCCGTCATAAGTGACGAGGGTTGAACCGGTTTCGAGTGTATGAGCGGCAATCCACACATCATTGATGGGAAAAGGGGTACCGGCTTTTTTGAGATCTTGCTTCACCACGCCAAAGACTTCAGCAGTCTCAGCAGTGGCGTTTAGAATTTTAACCGAAGGCTTAAATAAAAAGCGATTCAGGGTAGCTTTGTTCTCACGTTCTTTTGTACCACCGGCAAAGCCGGCGTAAAGTTCGCCCAGGACAAAAATCGACATATACACGGTCTCCGCTGTCCCTATGACATCCAGTACATCCGCTTCACCCGCTAGTAGCCGGGTGTACGCATTGGTATCGAGTACAATTTTCTTCATTGCCAGTCCCCATTATTGACATTTCTTAGGTCCTCTGTTTTATCTTCAAATTCGGTGAGATCAGATTCCGACCAGATACCGCAAAACTCTTCAAAGTCTCTTCGGTTTATTCCTTTATTGCGCGGTTTCACACCGAGCGATTCTTCCAACAGTTTTTTAACTGTCTTGTTGACGCTTAATCCTTCCGACTGGGCTTTGGATTTGATAAGCTCGGCGAGCGGATCATCGATACCGTGAATCGTAATAGATTTCATTTTTGCCTCCAATTAGTTCAATCTATGCATCAATAAGTGGTTCATTTATTATAAAATTAGTTCATTTTACAGACAAAATCAACCCTTGAAATTATCTGCCTGATATTCGGCAATGAAAACATCATTTTTGCTTGACAGTCTAATTTCCGAATGTTATTAGGTTTTTGTTATGATTTTATCATTTTTAATTTGAATTAATAATTATATCAATAGAATATAAACCTAATGTCAATATAAGATAATTGATAATTACGAAATGGCAAAGAACAATTCCAAAAAACACACCCGCGAACGCATTATTAATTCCGCCAAAACGCTTTTTGCCGAACAGGGATATCAAAAGACGACCATCGTCGATATATCGAAGCGGGCGGGACTCTCCGAGGCCGCACTTTACGAATATTTTCAGGGCAAAGAATCCTTGCTGTTAATGATTCCGGATCTGTGGGTATCCGAGTTGGTGCGGGATCTGGATGAACAGTTATTTGGCGTTAAAGGCACTGTCAACAAATTACGCAAATATCTGTGGTGGTATATGCGACGGGTTGAGCAATCGCCGCTGGACGCCAAAATCGTTTATCTGTTCCTAAAAACCAACGCCAATTTCTTGAATACCGAAGTATATTCCAACGTAAAAAATTTCTATGCTTATTTATTCGACATTTTTGAGGAAGGCCGCAAAACCGGAGAAATGAAAGCAGATCTCAACTCCCGAGCCGCTCGGGATATTTTTGTGGGGACCATGGACCATATCATCAGCCGCTGGTTGTTGAAAGATATGTCTTATTCCCTTTTTGACAATTTGGAAAGTACCTTTGACCTTATGGTAGATGCTTTTAAAGCAAATTAGTTATTGGATAATAGTTAAAGTATTATATTAACTCAATTCATAAGCCACCGGCTATGCGGTGAGAATTTAAAAATCAGCGGTCACCAGCAGAGGTGGCCCCGGCCCCTTAAAGGGGCCATCCTTATACATCCAGCTCTGCTGGTGACCGCTGATTAATTCTACAATATTCAATCGGATTTAAACAGGGGGAGAGAGATGAAAGTAAACAAAGTCGACCACATCTGTATTGCGGTCAAAGATTTGGATGAAGCGCGCAAAGTATGGGAGCCGGTTTTAGGCAAATCAAAGCCGGACGATGCATACATCGATGAGCCTGAAAAGATCAGGGTTGCTCGGTACTGGGTGGGCGAAGTTGGATTTGAGCTGATGGAATCCACAACACCTGATGGTGATGTTGCCAAATTTATCGAAAAAAGAGGCGAAGGTATCATGCTGATCAGCTTAAATGTCGACAATACCCGGGAGGCCATGGGAGAGTTAGAAAAGAAAGAGTATCCAATTATCGGGGGTGCACGTCCGTTCAGGGATTGCGAATTTGCATTTGTTCATCCCAAGAAGATGAATGGCGTTTTGCTTGAACTAATAGACTACAAGTGGAAGGAGTTTGACCAGAATAAGTAGACCTGTAGCCGGATTGATGACTAAGAAATTGTGAGAACCCAACCCGGACAAGCCGGAATTGAAGATTGAATATTGAAGATTGAAGATTTGCTGTATCGCTCTCCGAGGCGTAGGCGCTACAACCCCTACAAGCCGGAGGCTTCGCTCTGTCTTTTCAATATAAGTCGATAGCATTCCTAAACGATTAGGGTAAAAGGCTTAGGGCAAAGGGCGAAGGGCATGGGGCATAGCGCGGAGGACAACGCATGGGGTGGAAGGAATTGAATTCGGAATGCGGAAGGAAGGATTCTATCGAATTTTATAGACTGATAAATGTTGATGAACTCGTAAAAAATCAAAATTTCGATTTTTGTTCATTGTAACCCATTGAAATTACAAACCCTGAAATTTTATTTTTGTGCTTTTTGTGCCTTTTTGCGGCCATATCAATGTTAGGCGTCGAACATCAAATGTCCAATGTGTCCTATGTCGCTAAACGCAGCAATTTAGCCGCCAAGACCCGAAGGCACAAAAAAAGGAATATCAATTCCTCCGTGATCTCCCACCGGGGCGTAGGCCCTATGGCTCCTACGGGCCGGAGGCTGCGACTCGAGCGAAGCCCCGCGGGGCGGGATGCAAGCTCGGGCGGTAAATCCATGTCTACAACGATAATGAACTCCTTAGCAATACCCCGTCCGCTTGCGGCAGTGAACTTCATTCTTTTTGAATCGGCCAGTCCCCCGGTTTGAGTAGAACCCTTGCAAACGTATCTTTGGTATCCTTCCGCTGTCTCATTCCGGTAACCACCGCATCGGCACCTTCACCCCAGGCCGTTCCATAGCTGAGCAGATCGGAAAATTTTGCGAAGTGCCAGGCGGGATTATATCCCTGATTCCTTATTTTGCGATATTCATCGAGCATATCGGAAAACTTGTACAAGACAAACCAGTTCAGTCGTATATTTTCAGGGATATCTTTATTTTCTTCATACCACAAAGATATGGCCTGATCTTTTGCGATCCTCTCTGCCTCGGAAACCACGGTATGATAGTCTTCGGGATAAAAGGGCGGCGACAGTGCGATCTTTTTACACTCATTGGTAACGCATTCGGCAAAGGCTGTGATCATGCCGAGAATGTATGATTTTCGGTCGATTGATTTAAAGGCGTTTATTGAATTAGACAAACTCATTTTTTTTGATCTCCTCTATTTGAATCTTTTAATAAGCCACAGACCCACACGGACAGACACAGACAATTTTTTGGGGTCTAATTCCCCGCAGCTTGTTGTAGCGAAGCGGAAATCCCGCCCAGCGAGGCTACGGAATATAATAGACATTGTTCCTATAGCCCGATACCCCGTCAGCTCTGCTGCGGGGAGCCTTCATTTGCTGACCCCCGAAACCTCATTTTGATCTAGTCGGCATGAGGTTAAGAGCGGTGCCACTGCTGAAAATTAGCAGTGTACCGGCGATAAAGTGCCAGCTGAGGGGCTCACCCAGAATAAGCACGCCAAAACAGGCCACCAGAGGTACCTCCACGGTCATCACAACGCTGACTTTCGCCGCCGGAATGCGAACCAAGGCCTGGTTGATGGAAAGTTGGGCACCAATTGAAAAAACAGCCACCGCGGTAATGCCAAACCAGGCGGCAGCGCTTGCGGGCAGAATAGGGAGCTCCTGCATTAATAACGGCCCCAGGCCGGCCAGGGTACCGGTGAGGCAGAGGTAGAAAAACAGGGTGTAGATGTTGTTTTCCCGGCCCAATCTTCGAACCAAAAGAAGCGTAAGGGCACAAAGAATGGAGGAACAAGCCGCAAATAAATGCCCGAGATTGAATGTAACAGAAGCTTCAAACGGCCAAAGGACCAGACTGGTGCCGATGAAAGCGCTGCCAATAAACGGCCAGGCTATCTTGGCAGTGGGTTCACCGATCACCCAGGGAGATAAGATCGCTGTGATGGCCGGATAGAGATAAAACAGTACCATCGCTATTGAGAGCGGAATTTTCTGGAAGGCCGCGACTAAAAGCAGGAATGCCGTCGCACCGCACAGGCCTCTGGCTGTCAGGAGAAAACGCTGTCGCCCCCAGAGACTCAAACCGAGTACCTTTACGATAACCGGAACCACCAACAGGCCAAGTCCAAACCGGCCGACACATATCTGCCAAACGCTCAGGTGAGACCCGGCCAACTTGGCTGATACACTCAAAGCGCTATAGAACAAAGGCGCCAGGCATAGCCAGACTAGCCCGCCCGATGTTGACCGTGGCGTTGTCAAAAATACCTCTTGTTTCCGCAATTCTAAATTTTTTCGTAGCGATCTCTTTGATATGAGCTGTCTAGGTTTTTTCAACTTGCGCGGTTAGTTAAGTCAGCACATCCGTGATATCAAATTGTTCTCACCGCAGAGACGCCAAGGACGCAGAGATGTTTTTTCTTATTCTTTGCCGTTGATCTTCCCAAAATACCGGCGGATAGGAAGGACGGCAAAGAATAAAAGAGCACTTTTTCTGAAAATAAACTAAGATTCACATATGTTACAATTATATTTGCCCTGGCGATGAGATATACTTTTTAAATATGGCTCTTTTTGTTTTCCGGAGGCAGCCCTATAGTTCTTATCGGAACCAATCGGTCTTCCCGGCCGATCATGTGGAGACTCTCATCGGAAAACAAAAAAAAATTAAACCTTTGCGTTCTTTGCGCCTTTGCGGTGAATAACCTGCTTTCAGCCTCCCAGCGGCAATTCCCAGACTTCGGCGATCAAATCCTGGCCGAAGCTTTTGTGCGGTGATTCCGAAACTTTTTCAAAACCCGTTTTCTCATATAAATGGCGTGCTGCCAGCAAGTTACTTTGGGTCCATAACTTGATTTTACGATAGCGGTTGCGTTTTGAAAAGTTGATGCACTCATTGATTAACTGCGAGCCGACATGCTGGTCCCTGGTATTGGGCTCGACAAGAAGTAGGCGCAACTGGGCGATCCGATCTCCGGCGTCTACGATCATGATCGATCCAATCCGATTGCCGGCCTGCTCAGCGATCCAAAGGCATTCCCGCTTGGGATCATGGTTGCGAATAAATTCTACCAGGATTTCTGCGACCAAGGCCTCGAAGGTTTCATCAAAATCATATTCTTCCGCGTAGACGACGCCGTGCCGGTGGATGATCCAGCCGATATCGCCGGGCCGGTGGGATCGCAGCAGAAAGGGTGTCGGTGGCTTAGGCTCGGCATCCAGAACGGTCTCGATGGTTTGCATCGCGTACAATAGCCGGTGACGATCTTCCTCGGCCAAGTCCCGCAGCATCTCTTCAGCGACGCTTCTGGATCGTTCGTCTAGTTCGGCAAAGGATTTTTTACCCTGGGTCGTTAGCTTCAGAATCCGCTGCCGAGAGTCAGACGTTGACCGGCTTTTGCGAAGGAGGCCCTCTTTTTCGAAAGTGCTCAGGATGCGACTGAGATAGCCTGGATCGATGTTGAGTTTGCCGACCAGTGCGCTGGCGGTTGTTAGATCCTGTTGTGCCAGTTCATAAAGAACCCGTGCCTGGATTAAGGGGAAGCGCGTTTTTAAAAGCCCCTGGGTGAGAAGTCCGATTTGTTTGGTATAAAACCGGTTGAACCTGCGAAATAGGGCGACACCCTCCTGAAAATCATGTGTAGACATCATTGTCCTTCTGGATGTTTTCTATTTTAATATGGAATAATTTATATAATTGATATTGTCAAGTAATTGTATGACATAAGCAAGTTTTAAGAGCTTAAAAAATTTCATAACATAGGACACACCTCTCCGAATTGAATGACCCTTCAATCGAACGCGGTACCGGACTCTACCAAGCAGCCACGCCGGTGGCCTTAACATCCGTAATATCTCATTGATTTTTAGTCAGTTAATTGATTATAATAATTCATTATTATGACCGTAATTACAAACTATCCTTTGAAGAAAGGAAGAAGTCAATGAAAGTATATTATGATGAAGAAGTAGATGCCCTGTACCTCAAGCTTGGTGATCAAAAACCAGATGGGGCTATTGAAATCGCAGAAGGTGTTAATATTGATACCACAACTGATGGAAAACTTACGGGAATTGAAATACTCAATGCATCCAAAAAAATCGATATTGACACTATCTTGTCCTATACTCTTGAATTAGATCAAGGCATATTGAGGAAAAAAAGCGCCTAACCATATGGAGTGAACCTGCCCGCAATCAGCGTGATGGTATTTCAAAGCCCCCGTCCCGATTAACGCTAAGGGTGGTGCAGATTCAAATTTGTTATCCATTTATTGTTTGCGGCAGGTTATCCAAATAAGCAAAAATCGATAGTTACGTTTCAAAAGAACGATGAAAACAACGTTGCCATTAGGATTATTTCAGGCCGGAGAGCTATCAAAAAAGAAACCAAGCAATATAAGGATTAAAAGCATGAAAGAAGAATATGATTTTTCTAAAGGTGAAAGAGGCAAATTTTTTCACAATGATATAAAGCTAAACCTTCCAGTGTATTTAGATGATGACGTTCTGGAATTTGTTGAAAAAATAGCAAAAAGGAAGAATCTCGATATTCAAACCGTCGTTAATCAGCTATTAAAAAGTGATATAAAAATAGCTGAAGTTATGCAATAAATCGCCTTTCAGCGAACAAGGCAGTGCAGTGGACAACCAGGATCGTGCCGTTTTGTAAGATATTGGTAGCTAGTATTTCCGTTTTTGCTAAATTCATTAGGAGCCCTGGCTGCCACAGACATTTGGGTTAGGATCGAAGAATGAGAAGACAAGGTCTTACATGCATCCGTCAGTTTCGCGTATATTACCCTATCCGGTTTATGTCACTTTTATATGGAAAAGTCCCACACTATGCTCCCCTGTTCGTTTCACTTGTATTTCATAAAAAGAATGATGTTGTTCAAAATGACTTTGATTTATGGCTCGTCTCCAAAGAACGTGGGAATAGAGCTTAAAAAATGAGTTCAGGGATCGAATACTATTTTGTTAATTTTGAGCAATTATTCTAAATATCACCTGATCATAGTGGATATTGCGAAAAAATCTTGCACATAAAGCTTACATAAATGTTTGATGACAAATGACAAGGGAATTAAATTCATGAGAAATGGTCTGAAACATAAATTGTGCGTGGGGTTTCGCGGATTTATGATGCGAATACCGCCCGTGCTGTCGGAAAAAGGGGCGAAGAGAGGCGAAAAGGGTGCCAAGGCAAATGCAGATTGTTTATCGGAGGATGAACGTCGCGTCCATCACTTCATCGTAATGAAAATGGCGGTTGTCAATGACCCTATTACAGCAGAGTTGGTTGCCTATGAACTGGGGATGCCAAATGATCGGGTGTTTGAAATTATTGACAAACTTGAAAACTTAAAAACATTCATATTTCGAAGCGACGGTATTGGAATAAATTGGGCCTATCCTCTTTCTCTTGAGAACACGGGTTTCAGAATGACAGCCTCTTCCGGCGAGCAGTTTTCTGCCGCTTGAGGTGCTGACGCGTTAGCGACTCCCTTCGTGTATGGGAGATTACAAAAAAAAGAATTGTCTTTTACTATTCAGGCAGAATGCGCCAACCGCGGTAGGCAGATAGTGATCGTACTTGACAGCGACCTGAATATTAAATCTGTGCCTGATGGATCCGATCCTATGTTCTGCCTGCCAATAGTGCCTCTTGCAAAAACAAAGCGTCCAAGCATTGTGGACGTATTCTGACGAAAGTCATTGCTCTTCTGGTCAGAAGAGGATGTAAGAGAATATAAAAAGAAAGAACGCGATCTTAGAATATATATGAACCTTAGTAAAAGAGCGCTTGCGGGTGTCAAAAGAATGCAGACATCGATTTTTGGTTTTGATGAAATATAAATTGACAGTTTACGGTTTTGATCGACCGGAAGCCATTATGAGAAAGATCACACAACAGTTAGCGGAAAATCTTGGTTCCCACATTGATGACACTATAATTACAGAAGGTTAAGGCCGAACAAAGCAGTGCAGTAAACAGCCAGGGCCGTGCCGCTTTTGTGAACTTCGAGAAATTCAGATTTTTTACCTCTCTGATTGTCAGTGGTAGCCCTGGCTACCACTGACCGCCGCCGTTTAGTCCCTTTTTAAATTACCCGCTTTACATATTACGTTTAACGTAATACTAAGTGTTAATAAACAATGGCGCGTCTGTTTCGAGTGGCATGACGGTAATGCATATAATGTTGAAATAATCGATTATCACTGAGGTGTGATTATGAATACGAACAAACTCCTTGATCCAATTACTCCGGGTGAAATCTTGCGTGAGGATTTCATGGAAGCACTAGATATCAGCATAAATCAACTTGCTCGGGATCTCTCTGTTCCTCCCAATAGGATTAGTGAGATCGTCAACGGAAAAAGAGCTATTACCGCCGATACCGCTTTAAGATTGCAACGCTATTTCGGTGTCGAAGCTCAGTTTTGGCTGAATTTGCAAACTGAATATGATTTACGAATGATGAAGCGGAAAATTTGGCCTGACATCGAGCGCCGAATTATTCCGATTAAAACTTCAGAGACAGTATCCGCGAATAGGCCCATGGCATAACGAAGGCATGAAGATGGACGATTACGGTTTTTAAGAATCAGGGTTAGAAAAAGGAAACAAAATATGCATAAACAAAACAAGCTTTGGTTATTAATGCTTTTTGCCGGCTTAATAACAGTGGCAGCTTTTTCCGGGATAGCTGAAGCTTCTGAGTTTTTAGCGGATTTTGTTATAAAAGGCGGAATGATGTCCGATAACGGGAAGCTCTGGGTCAAAGGGCATAAGGCGCGGCAGGAGATGGGCGCCCAGGCGGATAAAATGATCATGATTATGGACCTGGATCAGGGTTTTCAATGGACACTCATGCCGGATGTCAAGATGTTTATAAAAACGAAAATACAGTCCAACGGCAAAGGATTCAGGCCGGAGAATTTCGTGGGGATGCAACAGGGTCCTATGGAGGCTCAGATAAAGCGATTAGAGACCGAAACGGTAAAGGGTTACGAGTGTGATAAGTATTTGTTCACCTTTAAAAATAAAGAAATGGGTACCATGACGCAGTGGTTCGCCATAAAGCTTGGTTATCCAATTAAAATAATTAATACGTCCGATATGCTGGGTGAGGTTATAACAGAATTACAGAACATCAAAAAAGCAAGTGTCCGAGACGATCTTTTCATCGTTCCATCGGATTACCAGGAAATAAACGATTCGCAGATACCTCAAATGCCCGGTGAAAATCAGTGATCCAGGTGATATCTTCTTCAGGGGCAGCGACCATAAGGGCTTTCATGCAGTGAAAGCATCCGGTAATTAGCGACTTTTTTCGCACTACTCAATTGTTGGCCCAATCAAAGGATTTGACATGATTCATAATGTGGATTTTTTAGCTATAATAATCCACATTGCGGAGGCGTGATATGAGAACAATTCAGATGACTCTTGATGATGATCTTGTCAAAGAGATTGATCGCGTTTCGAAGCAACTCCATACAAATCGATCTGCTTTCACAAGAAAGGCTCTTCGTGAGGCGCTTGCCCGTTACAACCTCAAGCAATTAGAGCGCAAGCACCGGCAAGGGTACGAACGGCAACCAGTTACTGCCGATGAGTTTTCAGTTTGGGAAACTGAACAAGTTTGGGGTAACGAATGAAGCACGGCGACATACGTTGGTACAAATTCGTACGGCCAGATAAAGAGAGGCCCGTTCTTATCCTAACACGCGATTCCGTGTTGGAATATCTAAATGAAGTAACTATTGCACCCATTACGAGTGCTGTCCGCAATATACCATCCGAGGTGTTCCTCACTAAAGCCGACGGCATGCTCAGAGAATGCGCTGTCAACTGCGACCACTTGCAGACTGTTCCAAAGGGAAAAATTGGCCCATTGATCACATCTTTGCTTCCGGCAAGGATGGTTGATGTCGGGCAGACCATTCGCTTTGCTCTCGATATTTGAGAAAAGACCGGCGAGCCTATATATGGCCTTACTTTGTCACGGAAAAACTTTTCCTACCGGGGTTTCACAGACATCGGCGCCTCCTAAATACGCCTCCTGCATCATTTGATTGCACAAAAGATTCTCAGCGGTATCTGATAAAACGATGGATCCGGTCTGCAATACATAACCCCGATCGGCAATGGACAGGGCCATGTTCGCATTTTGCTCCACCATGAATATGGTGGTTCCCTGTTGGTTTACTTTCTGGATGAGTTCAAATTGCTGGTCCACCAGCAGGGGGGACAAACCCATGGAAGGTTCGTCCATCAAAAGAACATCCGGGTTGGAAAGCAGGGCGCGGCCCATTGCCAGCATCTGTTGCTCGCCCCCGCTTAAGGTGATGCCGGCCTGATGGGTTCTTTCTTTCAAGCGCGGAAAGAGTTCAAACATTTTTTCCATATCCTTTTTGACCGCCTCCTTGTCGTTGCGCAGATAAGCGCCCAATTCCAGATTTTCGAGCACGGTCATGCGTGGAAAAATACGTCTATTTTCGGGAACGATGGCCACGCCCTTGGAGATAATCTGTTTGGTGGGTTTGCCGTCGATGCGCTCGCCGTTAAGTTTTACCTCTCCTTTCTTGACTTTGCAGACACCCAGGATGGTTTTTAGGGTAGTGGATTTACCGGAAGCGTTGCCCCCCAGCAGGCATACCAACTCTCCCTTGTGTATTTTAAGGTTGATATCGTAAAGCACCTGGATATTGCCGTAGTAGGTGTCTACGTTTTTAAATTCGAGTATGGGCAATTCGGTCATGGTGATTGCCAATCATGTTAAGTTACAATAATCAGTAGCGGATCATTTCAAGTGCAAAAAAAATGTCAAATATCAAATAACAAATAACAAATTCCAAATAAATACCAATGACCAAAATTCAAAATTCCAAACAGGTTTCGGTAATTGGATGTTGAAATTTATTTGGGATTTGGTGCTTGGGATTTGGGATTTTATAAGTAAATGGTTTCCCTATTTTCAAATTTCTTAATATTCCATTTAAAGAATTAGCAAACTTGCTGTTTCTTCCTGCCCAAATATGCTTCAATCACCTGCTCGCTGCAGGCCACCTCATCGTAGCTGCCTTCTGCAATTTTGACACCGTGATCCAGTGCAATAACCCGGTCCGAGATGGTGCGCACCACATTGAGTTTGTGTTCGATCACAAGAATCGTATAGCCGAATTTATCTCGCAGTGTTTTGATGAAAGCGGTGATTTCGATAGTTTCCTGGGGATTCATTCCGGCCGAAGGTTCATCCAGCAGCAGTAATTTAGCGTCGGTTGCCAGGGCCCGGGCGATTTCAAGTCGCCTGCGGTTGGCGTAGGACAAGAACATGGCCTCCTGGTCGAAGCGGTAGCCGGTGAGCCGAGCGCCGAAAAGCGCTAGAATTTTTTTGGCTTTCTGCCTGGTTTCGGCTTCTTCCCGGTTGTGCCGCGGCAGGTGCAACAGAACGGATATCGGCCCGGCGTCGGTTCGGCAAAAACGGCCGACCCTGGCGTTGTCCAGAATACTCATTTTATTAAAGAGACGCAGATTCTGAAAGGTGCGGGCAATGCCGGCTTTGACCACTTTGTGAGGCTTTAATCCTGTGATGTTTTTCTCTTCATAATAAATCGAACCGGAACTGGGAGGATAAATGCCGGAGATAATGTTAAATAGGGTCGTTTTGCCGGCGCCGTTGGGTCCGATGATGCTTAAGATTTCCCTTTCGTGCAAGGCAAAACTAAAATTGTCGACGGCTTTAAGGCCGCCGAAATCCTGGGTGATATTTTCTAGTTCAAGCAGGGTGCGATTGCTTTTGGTATATGCAGGTTGGCTATCGGCGGTAATCGTCGCCCCTGTCGTTGCCGATGGTGTGTAGTACAGGTCTGTTGAGGCCCTTAGCCGACCGCTTTTATCTTTATCGGGGCGGGTTTTCTTTTTTGCCAGGAATCCAATCCCACCCATGATGCCCTGGGGCCTGAGGGCCATCAGCAAAATCAATATCAGACCATAGGACATCATGCGGTAGGCGCCGTATTCTCTTAAAAATTCAGGCAGAATTGAAAGCAGGACCGCCCCTGTAATAACACCGGCAATGTTTCCAAGACCCCCCAGGATCACCATGCAATAGACAATCACCAGTTGCTGGAAATCAAAATTGTTAGGAAATACCGAGTCCTGAAAGGAAGCGAACAATGCGCCGGCGGCGCCGGCGGCAAAAGCACCGGCGGCAAAGGCCATCAATTTCATTCCGGTCGTATTGACGCCCATGGCCTCCGCTGCCAGTTCATCCTCGCGAATGGCCTCCCAACCCCGGCCGATGCGGGAATGTTTGATCCTGAGAGAGCCTATGGTGGCAATGGCTGCAAAGATCCAAATGAGATAGGCATAGGCAATGGGGGTAACGATTCTGAGTCCGAAAATGTTGATGGGGTCGAAGCTGTAGATACCGTTGACGCCGCCGGTGATATTCACCGGTGCGTCAAGGTTTTGCAGCAACAATTTAAAGATCTGGGCAAATGCCAGGGTGACAATGGCCAGGTAGTCTCCCTTGAGCCGAATACTGGTTGATCCCAGGGCGATGCCGACAAACATGGTGAAAACCGCTGCCAGGGGTAAGACCAGTAAAAAGGGCAGGTGAATGTCAAACTGGTTGGAAGATAACAGTGCAAAGGTATACCCCCCGATGCCGAAAAAAGCCACATAGGCCAGATCCAGCAGACCGGCAAAGCCCGCCACTATATTCAGCCCAAGGGCCAGCATGATCCACAGCCCGGTCATGGTAAAAATCCGCAACCAATAATTATTCGGCATCAGGTGGGGCGCCGTGATCAGAATTATCGCAATGATACCGTAAAATGATAGACGATGGGGTGTGCGCCAGGAAACTGCGCTGGAATCAGTGGCTGTCGCGGTATCTAATTGATAGCTCATTAAAGTTGATTTTTACAATTTCTATATCTTCTATCTATATCTATTTAAAATTTTGGACACAGATTTTCACCGATTTCCACCGTTAAAGGAAAAATTATACGATCGATTTCATCCTTTATGTTTACCATCCTCTCAACGGCGGACATAAAATAATTATTCACTGCGCACTTTGCGGCTCTGCGGTGAATAGTAAATCCACAATCCGCAATCCAAAATCCCCAATCGTCAGACTTTCTCCGGAACCTTCTCACCCATCAGACCCCAGGGCCGAATAATGAGTACAGTGATTAATATCACGAAGGCAACAACATCCTTGTAGGCTGAAGGCAGGAAGGTGACGGCCAACGATTCGGTCAGACCCAACAGAATACCGCCAACCATGGCGCCTTGTATACTGCCGATGCCTCCTAAAACCGCGGCCGTAAATCCTTTCAATCCGGCCTGGAATCCGACATAGTAATCCACTTGGGTGAACAACAGTCCCACCAGTACTCCGGCGGCGCCTCCCAGGGCGGAACCGATCAAGAAAACTACAACCACGATCCTGTCCACGTCAATTCCCATAAATGAAGCTGCTTCGATATCCTGGGCCGTGGCTCGCATGGCCTTGCCGACCTTGGTTTTTTTGATCATTATGGTCAGAAGCCCCATCAACAGAAAGGTCACGGCGATAACCAGCACCCGCATAAACGAAATAACGGTGGTGCCGATGTGGAATACGCGGATGTTTTCAGGAATCAGGGACGTAATGTGAAATACACGGACTTTGGCGCCCTGGTAGGTTAATACGAGGTTTTGTAAAAAAATGGAAACGCCCAGGGCGCTGAGCAACAAATTCATGCGGGGGGCTTTGCGCAACGGACGATAGGCAAAGCGTTCGGTCATAAGGCCCACCAGACCCGAGACGCCCATGGCAAGCACGATCATCAGCGATATAACCAGGGCCGCACCCATGATTACCTGATTGTTGCGGGATAGGAGATGGAGCACCCACCACCCGGTAAACCCGCCGATCATATATATCTCGCCATGGGCAAAGTTGAGCATGCCCAGGATGCCGTAGACCATGGTGTAGCCGATGGCAATCAGCGCATAGACACCCCCCAGGGTTAAACCGTTGACCAGCTGCTGGGGTAATTGCTGAAGATATATGTCCAAAATTGATTGGTTCCAGGTTCCAAGTTCAAGGTTCAGCGTTCACTGCTGGATTTATGTTCCTACCAGGGATGATGAAACGTCGTATAAGATTCCGTCTGGCCGGAACGGCGACAGACTGAGCGTCGAACACCCGCCTAACATGCATAGTATATTGGGTTGGTGCTGGGGTGATGAAAATTCTCATGTCAGGGCCCTTCGCTTTTATCCCATTTTTATTTCCTCTTTTGGGATGCAAGGTTTCAGGTGTCAGTGTTTATTATTTGCTATTGTATCTGCCTTTCCTGACACCCGAAACCTGACATCTTGCTTCACTTGAAACATGCTGCCAAACAAAACCGATAGGGTCTAAATATACCGATTACCTTACTTGCCGGTCATCACCGCGACCTGTTTGAAATCATTGCCGACAACCTGGAAGAAATAGGTGGCACCGCCTTTTAGATCTCCCTTGGCGTCGAAAGTAACCGGAAATCCCAGAATTCCTTTATAATTTTCTGTTTTCTGTAAAGACTGCAGCACTTCCTGGCGGGTGATATCTCCGTCTGCAGCGGCCTTATCGATCGCCGACAGCAGGATATTCATGGCCTCGTAGGCCGGAGGACCAAACCCACTGAGGACTTCATAGGTGCTCTCATATTTTTTAACGTATTCGGCTGCCTCGGATATCGAATATATATCGGGCGCGAAATGATAGACATAAGCGCCCTCGGCGGCGCCCTCGGCGGCTTTGATGAAATCATTTTTGTCCCGGGCGCCTTCAGTGCCGAAAAAGATGGCTTTAATTCCCAATTCTTTGGCCTGTCGCACCCCAATGGCACAATCCGGTGCGGTGGTGGCAACAAAGAAGAGTACATCCGGCTTAAAGGCTTTCACTTTGGTCAGAACCGCCGAATAGTCTTTGGCACCAGCGACGATGGTTTCCTGCATGATATCCGTTATTCCCAATTTTTTAAGACCGGCAATCGTCTCTTTGGCCATATTGACGTTGTAGGCGGTTTTCTCGTTGAGGATTGCCACTCGTTTGGCCTTGAGATTCTGCTTCATGAACAAGGCACAATTCCAGCCGTGGGCGTCGTTGCGGGCGTTGACCCTGAAAAAATGCTTGTATCCCTGTTCCGTCAGATCGGGTTTGGAAGCCGCTGTGGTGATACTGGCCATGTCGGCGGCACCGTAAATCTTGAGAGTGGCCTGGGCGATGTGACTCATGGGCGGACCGACAACGCCGTACATCAATTCGTCGGCCACAAATTTATGGGCAACGTTGACACCCTGGGCGGGGTCCATGGCGTCATCTCCCATGATGTGTTTGATTTCAACGCCCTGAATGCCCCCTTTGGCATTCCACTCATCCACCGCAATCTGGGACGAGTTGTAGATTTCCATGCAGGGTGCGGCCGCATCCCCGGTGAACGCACCGGCATTGCCGACATGAATACCTTTTTTGACATCCGCGCTGTGTCCGAGTCCGACTATTCCAAAGATCAACACCAGCGATAAAACGATCATTAAACCTTTTTTCATTTTTTTACCCTCCTTTTTTGTGATGATGGCTGAAAAAATAGTGGATTGTTTCCATATTAGTTTTTGAGCGATGTTCATTTAAACGAATGCTATTTAATTAGTATACAAGAGTTTAATTGTCAAGCCGAAGTTTAACAACGCCGAATTGTATAAACTATTGAAAATACTTATTATTAAAAAAAATTGGGGGGTGATATCGATAAACAATAAACTTGACATTCCAGTGGCGATTGCCCTACACTGCCTGAGTTTTCGGTATTGATATGGTCAAGGCGACCATCTTCACCCCTTAGTTGCAACGTTGGGGTTCACGTCCCTCCAGGAGGTTCGCTGAAGCCTGACGCTGTGTGGGAAAAGCATTCATTAAATCCACAAAATTAGGGTGCAAAAGACCATGTATAAACTAAAAGTCACCGCCGAAAGAATCGACGGGTACTGCAACCAGCCCATCCTGGTGGGGGATAGCTTCATCCTGGACGGCGGCAAGATTATGATTCCGGAAGGTAAGCATATTTGTATGTGGGCCCTGCAAAGCATGATGCCCATTTTCCCCCTGCTGCAGCGAGTCCAACCTGAAAAAGGGGATTGGACCGCTAAGAGCGGCCAGTTATTTGTTTGCCCGGACCCCAAGGGACGCGTGCACTATCGCATCGAAAGGATAACTGAGGAATGATAACCCTTGACCTTGCCAGGTGTTCCGGCTGCAGCCGCTGTGAAGTGAACTGCTCGTTTTTTCATTCCGGCAAAATCGGACGAAGCGGGGCTCGAATCAAAGTCCTCAAAATTGAAGACATCGGAATTGATTATCCAGTTGTCTGTCAGCAGTGTCAGGAACGCTATTGCGCCAAATGCCCGGAGAAAGCGATTCGGGTCGATTCTCTGGGACAGGTTATCGTCTCGCCGACTTTGTGCACGGCTTGCGGTACCTGTGAAATCCTGTGTCCCATCGGTGCCATAGAACTGTTCGAGGAAATTCCCCTTGTCTGCGATCTTTGCGGCGGTGACCCGCGCTGCGTCAAGGCCTGTACCCTGGACGCCATTCACTACGACCCCGAAGTTACCGGTGCCATCAGTTTAAAGGATTTCAAAAAATCGAGCCGTGGACTTAACCCGGAGGAAAAGCGACTGCGCTATGTCATAGCGCTGTCACAGGAACTCAGGGACCGTTGGGTTGCAGAAAGGAGAGGATAAATGCAAAACGGCTACGGCGGCCATATTCTGCGGGTAGATCTGACATCCGGGTCGATCCATCGTAAGAAAACAGATCCCGCTTACATGCTTAATGTCATCGGTGGCCGGGGACTCAATTCCACCCGCCTGTACGAAGAATTGCCGCGGGACTGCGATCCCCTTACGGCGGAGAATATGCTGCTGATCGGGGTCGGTCCGCTTACCGGAACACTTTTGTCGGCTTCGGCCTTTATGACCATTTCCGGAAAATCGCCGCTGACGGGTATCCTGGGAGATTCGGCGGCCGGCGGGTTTTTCGGAGCCGAGCTTAAACTGGCAGGTTACGACCAGGTCGTGATGACGGGTCGCTGCGAGAAACCAAGCTATCTTTACATCGCCGATGATCACGTTGAAATCAGGGATGCATCCCATTTGTGGGGAAAGGATATTTGGCAAACCACCGCAGCGATTCGCAAAGACATCAATGACAATGCCGTTCAGGTGGCCGCCATCGGCCCGGCCGGCGAGAACCTGGTAAAATATGCCACCGTGGCCTGCAACAATTCTCGTATGTGCGGCCGTACCGGCATGGGGTGTCTATTCGGCTCCAAACATTTGAAAGCCGTGGCCGTTCGAGGCAAGGGACGATTGACGGTGGCGGATCCGCTCGGTTATCTGGATCTTTGCCGGGAATTGGATCAGAAAATCATGGCCCATCCCGAATATGAAAAGCGCAATGCTCTGGGATCCACCTTGCTAATGAAAGCTTTAAACGGAATCGGAATTCTGCCCACCGATCATTTTCAACACGGCCTGTGCGAATATGTGGATCGTGTCAGCGGTGAAACTCTGGCCGAAAACTTCAAAGTTAAAAATAAATCCTGCTTTAATTGCAACCTCCATTGCTCCCGCTATTATCTTGTCGGCGAAGCGGAGGCCGAAGGTCCTGAATTTGAAACGCTCTGCAGTTATACGTCCCGGATCGGCAACCATGATCTTGAATTTGGTCTTAAAATGAATGCTTTTCTCAATCGCATGGGGATCGATTCGCTGAGCTCAGGAGAGACCATTGGATGGGCGATGGAATGCGTCCAAAGAGGACTGCTTAACAAAGACGATTTTGATGGGCTCGATTTTACCTGGGGAAACTGTCAAACGGTTGAAAAACTGTTGGGTATGATCATCCGCCGGGAAGGCATCGGGGATCTCTTTGCCGAAGGCACTCGCAGCCTGGCCCGACATTTCGGCAAAGGTAGCGGGGAATATGCCTTTCATGTTAAGGGGCTGGATATGATCTGTGGAGACCCCCGCGGCATTAAAGCCTTTGGTCTGACCTATGCCATCGCCTCCAGAGGCGGTGACCATCTGAGAGCTGAACCCTTTTTTGAATTGACCGAACGGTATGATGAAGCGGAAAAGCGTTGGGGTGTGCGCGATATTGCCGATCGGTTGTCCGACAATGGCAAGGCCATCCTGGTGGAGCATACCGAGCGCCAGGCCCTGCTCACAGATTGTCTGACCATGTGCAAGAACATCGGTTTGAGTATGGACATTCTCGATTTTGATTTTGCTTCACGTCTGCTGATCGCCGGTACGGGCCTAAAATTTACCCCCGAGAAAGTGGATGACGCCTTGAAAGGCGTCATTGATAGAGACCGCAAAATGAATATTGATTTCGGTGTAACCGCCGAACAAGATACCCTACCAAAACGGTTTACCCACGAACCTTTGAAAGAAGGAGGGTCCAAGGGCCAGGTCGTACCGATTGGACGCATGGTCAAGGAGTATTATAAGGCCAAAGGATGGAGTGCCCAGGGGGTTCCGCAGGATTGACGCCCTATACACAGTGTACTAGACCGGTTGCTAGCTCTTATGAAACTACAATTTAAAAGTTGGAGTTGGATCTATCCTGTGCCACTTTGCATTTTGTAGGTTGGGTTGAGCCTGCTCCAAGCTTTGTTGGGTTTCGTTGCACTCAACCCAACCTACATTTTGCCGGTGTTATTGCGAAATGCGAAACCTAACAACGGCCGATTTCCAAACCGAGCCCCAAAAGTTTCTATTTTGATCAGACTGGACACTCGCGGCCAGGCGGGGTTCCGTATGGGGACCAAGCAGCCGGAAAATACCTCGG
>Ga0316190_10000589_pt1 | contig 25226 bp, 18 predicted proteins | sample Eddworburrow2_MG_FD_204929 | JGI IMG/M metagenome (GOLD analysis project Ga0316190, IMG submission 204929) | Coastal sediment microbial communities from Maine, United States - Eddy worm burrow 2 | ecosystem: Environmental > Aquatic > Marine > Coastal > Sediment | place: USA: Maine | collected... | reverse complement strand
TAATCAACAAATTTAGCGAGGTAGTTTGCTGGGATTAACTCCAAACTCTTCAGTAAAATTAGAGCTGAAATGGGAAAGATTTTTGAAACCAACCTGAAATGCCACCTCTGAAACTGTAAGATTTGTAGATATTAACAGGTCCTTTGCCTTGTTTAAGCGTATGGACCTAATATACTTACTAACAGTCGTGTTGGTAAGAGCCTTAAATTTACGATATAATTGAGCCCGGCTCATAGGGATTTCCCTGCAAAGTGCTGCTATACCAAATTCTTCATTTTCAATATGTGTTTCAAGTATTTCACCTACCTTAAGCATGAAAATTTCTTCCATTGGCAGGGAATAATTTTTCATTATACCCTTTGAAGGGTAGTACTGGGCAAAATGTTCCTGTATCTTCTTTCGTGATTCAATTAGTTTTTCGAGCCGAACAAATAATTCTTCCTGACTAAAGGGTTTTAACAGATAGGCATCTGCCCCTTTTTTAAAACCTTCCATTTTAGATGAAAAATCAGCTTTAGCGGTAAGCAGTACAACAGGAATATGACTAGTTCTAATATCGTTCTTTAATTGATCCAGTAATTCATATCCATTCATAACTGGCATCATAATATCACTGATAACAATATCTGGTATGGTTTTAATGGCCTTATCCAGACCTTCCTTGCCATTAAATGCTATTTCAACCTGGTATTTATCCTTCAGTATTTCACATAAGTATTGTATTACATCATTATTATCTTCCACAATTAGCAAAACTGGCTTTCCTTCCATATTCCTATCATCCACTTCATCAGGGATTAGAAAGTCGCGGGAATTGTCTATATAAGGAGTAACTAATTCTTTAAGGCTTGAAACATCTACATCTTTTTTAAGAGAAATAGTGCTTGTAATTGGGAACAGTATAAAAAAGGTAGTTCCTTCCCCAGGTATGCTATTTAATGAAATATTGCCATTCAAAAGGTTCACCAATTCTTTAGTTAATGCAAGACCAAGCCCGGTACCAATCTTTGTTGAAATTCGTTCGTCGTTCTCACGAAAAAATCTATCGAAAATATATGGAATGTTATCTCTTTTAATACCTATTCCTGTGTCTTTTACCTGTATAACAAAAGTTTCTTTATGATCGGAATCCTTCCCTAGTTCAGCATAAACCAATACTTTACCTCCTGAATCTGTATACTTAATAGCGTTGGATAATAGGTTTGAGATTATATGCATTAATTTCTCAGGATCATAATCCATATATAATTCAGGTAGTGGAGTAGAGAATGTTAAAAGAATTTGCTTACTCTCAGCATAGGAGTTAAATGATTCAGTTAAATATTTCAGATAAGTTATTATATCATTATTAATGAGATCATTCTTTAAGATTCCTGCTTCTAACTTTGAAAGGTCGAGCATTTGGTTAATCAGATGTAGAAGACTATTCCCTTTTTGTTTTATTTCCCTAACACCTTCTTGTATTCCAGCCTCCTGTTTCTTTTCAATCAGATCAGCCATTCCCAATATAATGGTTAAAGGAGTCCTGAATTCGTGAGTAATATTTGTATATATCCTGGTTTTTGCCTCGTCCAATTCCTTTAGCTTTTTAGCTTCCGCTTCTTCTATTCCACTTTGTTGTTTTATATAGAAAAGGATAAATATCAATGTAGTGCTGGTCATCCAAAGAATATTCAATACGTAAAATAAAAGATTAGAAGAGGGAGTCACATATTCTGGCACTGTCAAGTAAGGTTGTAACAATGCAGTAATAATAATTGTGAATGAGAAAATGATAAAAAGTATGATCGTCAAGCGTGCATTATTGAGCAATACAGATGAAAATGCGCAAGTTAATCCTACAAATATTAATCCCATAGAGGAAACAATTCCTCCAAGTAAAATCATTGCGACAAACGTAGCAAGAATGATAGATAATAGAAAAATAAAGTTGGATCTCTCAAGATTCTTTTTTCTTGCCAAAAATGGCATATAGATAAGATATATTAAAATAAGAACTATACCATACCAGAATACTACCCAAATATTTAAAAAATAGGCTAAAGAAGTCATCCCTGATATGCAAAAAAGGGCAGCCAGTGTCCAAATCCATAACCATTTTAATTGAAGATCTAATTTAGATGCAAGTTCGTGATTCACAAAAAAACCACTTACTGATTTTTTAACACTTTTTTGGAATGATTCTAACACCGAGATTTTATTAAAAATGACCAGGTATATTATAAAACCAAGACTACCTTATAAACAGGTTAATGAATGAAATATTTTGTGTCACCTGTTACCCATATCATTATTTAATTTACATAATATATCATTCTAAACAAATGAGGAAATTAAAATAGTTTTTATCATTTAATTCGATATTACTATTCGTCCCTTAATATATATGCAGGGTTGGTATTTGCAGCTGAAAGAATGGTTAATGAAGTGGTAACTAAGGCCACTACCAAAACAAAAAGGCTACTCAGAACTAATGTCATCAATCCTACCGAAATATGGTATTTGTACATAACTCCCAAAACCTGATTGGTCAAAATATAACCAAAGATGGCACCTATCACGGATGATACAATCATTGTCCAAAAAAATCCGGAGTTCAATTGAAGTAGTATTCGTTGACTTGAAGCCCCCATCACTTTCCTAATACCAATTTCTTTTACCCTTCTTGATACGTACAAAGATGATAAAGCAAAAATCCCAGTAAGAGATAATAGGCCACCTAGAATGGCAAGGGAGAAAAAAATCTGCTTCATATTATTATTTTCCTGTGTTGCATTTCCAATGGTGAGTTCATCCTGAAACATTCCTGTAAAAGGTCGATCAGGAATGATGCTTTTCCACGATTCAGCAAGGAAATTGTACACCTCCTGTTTATTATCACTTTTGGCTTTGACAATAAGCATATGATATTTCTCTTCTTCAATAGGAATATATACTTCCGGAACAATTTTTCCGTCACTCCAGACCTCTCTAATAATATTCTTTACTACACCAACAATATACCTTTTCCCATCTTTTAGATTCACCATAGCACCGAGAGGTTCCTCAATATTGAATCTTTTAACATATTCTTCGTTTACAACTATTGCTTCCTGTATATCAGTTGCATTCTTATCATAGAATAATCTTCCAGCAGTAAGATTTACACCCATCATATCCAGGTATTCATCTCCTACCAGGTAAGACCGTAGTTCAACATTGCCAGAATCAAGAACAAGGAATGTGTCTTCATAACTCCATCCAAAATGGTCGTTGGTGCCGGTAAAAGCTACAATATCAGATTGATTCTGAACCTTATCCTCTAAGAGGCTGTATTCCTTAAAATCATTCACACTGACAATCATTAAATCTTCTGATTTATATCCCATATCGAGCATTTTGAGGAATTCTGCGTTTTGGGAAAAAACAATACCTGCCACCAGCATGGTAATGGCAATGGCAAATTGCAAACCGTTCATTATTCGTGAGGTAATACTTGTTCCTTTTAATTTTACCTGATTCCTAAATATGTCTGATGGATTAAACTTTTTCGAGTAAAAAGCAGGATATAATCCTGAAATAACGGTTGTCAATAAAAACAATACTACAAATGCTATAAAAAAGTTTATCTTACTGAAATAAGTAAAGTGGATTGGAGCATCCCAGATGGAATAAAACCAATCTGCCATCCAATTAAAAATTGCCATTCCTACAATTATTGCTAATAAACTGGAAAATGACATCTCCAGAATAAATTGAAAAAACACCTGCGTGGTGCCTCCCCCCATTACTTTTCTAACCCCTATTTCACGCACCCTGGAGGCCATCAATGCCATAGAGGTATTGGCTAGGTTGAAACAAGCTATTAATAGTATCAACAAAGCCATGGTAGCGAAAATAACCAATACTTCATCGCGTATTCGAAAGTTGGCATTACTTCCGGATATCACACCCTGATTTAGTATACTAGAGTCTTTAAATTCAACCAGTTCAAATTTTGATATTTTCCATTCCTCCCGTGCTTCATTCTGAATACTAACGTACTTATCAAATTGTGATTCAATTTGATCCCGATCAGTGCCGGGATTTAAGCGTAAATACAGACTTGCTTGCTGCCAGGGTGTCCAATCTTCTTGTTCAATATCATTTCCATAGGTAAAATGTTCAATACGGGTGAGGGCATCAAAAATAAAACTGGAATTCATGGGTATCTCATTAAAAATTCCTGCAACCCTTAATTCAACAGATTTACCATTTGTATAATGTATTGTCATGGTTTTGTCAAGTGCAGGCTCCTCACCAAAATACTTTTTAGCCGTCTCCTCGGTAAGGAAAATACTATTTTTGTCATTTATGCTTGTTAAGGCCCCTTCCTTTAATTTTATTTTGAAAAAATCAAAGAAATTTGGATCAACATAAGCGAGGGATTCCCTGAAAAGCTGGTCTTCATATTTCAAATTTGCTCCCCAGTTCATAAAGCGTGTCTGATCCTCAACTCCGGCTATTTCATTTGGCACCCTGGGGCCCATAGCAATAGGAGCCAGTTCAAATCTCTGAATCTGCCCTGATGCATCCTGTTTGAATTCATGGACACGAATAATATCAGAAACATCTTTATAGTAATCGTCAAACTCATTGTTATATGCGTAGAGTAAATATATGGTAAGACAAAAGGCGAGGGCAATACCCATTCCTATCACGTTTATGGATATATAAATTTTGTTCTTTATAAGATTACGGATGGCTACTTTAAGATAATTCCTAAGCATGTGCTTTATTTTGAGTTCACTGAATTATTTATTAATTGACTTATATTCAATTAAAAAGGTTGCGTCTGTTGTTGTTGTTTTTAATACACTCAGTTATGAAACAAAAAATCAAACTGACTGATTGCGTATTACCTATTACAGGATTAGACGTGGCTTATTAGTATTGGGTTACACCCTGATCATTCATCCAATAATTCTAATGTTACCAAATATGCACAATGATCAGAGGCAATCTCATCCTGTATTACTTCAGTTTTAATAACGCTCCATCTATTTTTTGGATAAAACATAACATAATCAATTTTAACTCTTGGATTATTGGAGGGAAAGGTGGGCACTGGTTTGATCTTATCATATGAAGCAGTCCAAACATTTTCCAGAATGTTTATAGTGGTACTCCCCGGTTGAGCATTTAAATCACCTGCTAATATGGTAGGATAAGCATTTAAAGAAAATACCTGATTGATCTTTTTTGCCTGCGCTACCCGGTCCTTATCATCCTTCAAATGATCAAGGTGTGTTCCAACGAAGGCAATTGTATCACCTGATGGCAATATGGTGTTAATTTCTAATGCAGCCCTGGGTTCATTCCCGGGTGTATACGGAAGTGCTACATTTCTGGTCTTTATAAAAGTATATTTCGATAATACACCCTCACCATATTCTCCTCCATCATATTCCATCGCCCTTGCGAAAATGGGGGCCATTTTAGTCCTCCATCCGAGTTCTGTTACAAGATCATAGTTCTGAGCTCTTCTTGTTTTATAATCTACCTCCTGCAGAGCAACAATATCAGGATTAGTCTTAATTATAACATTGGCAATCACATCCAAATTAAAATCTCCTTTGGTTGTTGCACCATGTAGGATGTTAAAAGATAATACGCGCACTATTCTGCTTTCATCGTGTATTTCTTGGGACCTCACTGAGTGACCACTTAAAAACATAACCAGGATAATAGTTAAAGCTATTTTCATGCCTTTATGAATTTATATGCCATAAATCAAAAATTGTATGTGTAAAGTCTCAATAGTACTAAATAATGATGTTCAGGTCCTATATTCAATGTTTAATGAAATTTTCTAATGAAAAAATAAGAAATATTTTTTATTACCATTAAAAAGATAGCATCTTTAATTCCAGGTATTTTTTAATAATTTTAGACTGCAGAAATGGATTCAATCACCGGTAACATAATGAAAGATAAGCAAAAAATAAATTCATTCCTTGTAATGGTATGCGTAGTAGCATCATTAGGAGGTGTCCTTTTTGGATTCGATACCGCAGTAATTTCAGGAACTTTTGGAATGGTCGAATCTCAGTTTGCTTTAGGCAAATTAGAACTCGGTTGGTTTGGAAGTTCAGCATTGGTAGGTGCGATTTTAGGTGCTTTTATAGCGGGTGGTTTGAGTGACAAATTTGGTCGTAAGCCCGTACTTATTGCTTCTGCTATATTATTTTTCATCTCTGCTATTGGCTCGGCTATTCCTCCCACTTTCTTTCTATTAATCCCTGCTCGTCTTATTGGCGGTCTGGGTATCGGGATAGCTTCAGTTCTAGCCCCTCTTTTCATCTCTGAATTTGCTCCACCTTATATAAGGGGCCGTCTGGTTGCTTTATACCAGCTTTCTATCGTAGTTGGAATTCTCTTAGCTTATTTCTCCAACTGGGGATTATTGAGTATTTCAGAAGATGATCAATTGATACAGGAAGGTACAGGTCTTTTGCATAAAATATTTGTATCAGAAGTATGGCGGGGAATGTTTGCCGCTGAGATGTTCCCTTCCGGATTATTCATCATATTATTATTTTTTGTTCCCGAAAGTCCAAGGTGGTTAATTAAGGATGGTCAGGATACGAAAGGTTATGAAATATTGAAACAGGTTAGCGGTGAATCTATTGCCAAATACGAACTGGAAGCAATTAAAAATTCTGTAGATCATAAAGCAGGAAACATAAAAGATCTTCTAAAACCAGGATTGCGGTTGGCTTTAATTGTTGGTCTTGGGCTTTCGATTTTCGGACAGTTCACAGGAGTGAATATTATTATTTATTATGGACCTACCATCCTGGAAAAAGCAGGATACATGCTTAACAGTGCACTCCAGTTTCAGGTTGCTATTGGAGTTATAAATTTTGTCTTTACTATTCTGGCACTATGGAAGATAGACAGCTGGGGACGTAGACCTCTTTTAATAGGAGGCATGGCTGCAGTTTGCCTATCCTTGATAATTATTGCTATGCAATTCACACTCGGTGTAACATCAGGTATTTGGATTGTAATTATGCTATGTATCTATATGGCCAGCCTGGCTTTATCTATTAATGCAGTCATTTGGGTGCTATTAGGTGAAATATATCCCAATAGAGTTCGTGGAAGAGCGATGTCGATCGCAACATTTGCGAATTGGGCAACCAATTTTATTACAGCCTTTATATTTCCATGGTTTGTAGCTAAAATCGGGATGAATTATGGTTTTTTTGTATTTGCTGGTTTTTGCTTGATCGCGACCATTTTCTTTTACCGTTTTGTTCCGGAAACAAAAGGTAAAAGTTTGGAAGAGATTGAAAAATACTGGCAGGAGAAAAATAAATAAATCTATTTTTTAGATTGTTTACAATATAAATGTAGAAGTGATTAGCAAACAATCCTTCGGCAAACACAACAATAGATTTTATTTATTCTACATCTTATTCCTCAATTCAACTGTTTTCCTGACCTTATTATAAAGGATTTTTGCTTCAACATAGTCCAGCGTCTGTTGTCCATCAGAAAAAGCATTCTCTGGCTTATTATGTATTTCAATCATTATACCATCTGCCCCGGCCATAATACTTGCCAGTGCCATAGGTTCTACATAATCACGCAATCCAATACCATGGGAAGGATCTGAAATCACAGGAAGATGGGTCTTTTCCTTAAGTATCGGTATTGCATTAAGGTCAAGTGTGTTTCGGCTGGCTTTTTCATAGGTTCGTATTCCTCTTTCGCAAAGAATAAGATTTTCATTCCCCCCGGAGAAGACATACTCAGCTGAATATAGTAACTCATCAATGGTTCCGGAAATACCTCTTTTAATCATAACTGGTTTATCAACTTTACCAAGTTCATCCAATAAATTAAAATTTTGGGTATTACGTGCACCCACCTGGTAAATATCAATATAGTCATACATAGGCTCAATTTGTGAAACCTGCATGACTTCACTGATAATCTTAATACCAGCCTCTTGAGCTAACTTATACCATGTCTTCAATCCATCAAGTCCCAAACCCCTGAAAGCATAAGGTGAACTTCTTGGTTTATATACTCCGCCACGCATAATGGATATGCCGTTTTCTTTCAAATGGCTTATGGTATTTTTAATATTCTCCTCCCCTTCTATTGAGCATGGCCCTGCCATTATCGAGAAATACCCCTCTCCAATAATTACATTATTACCTAAATTGATTCTTGAGGGTTCAACTTTCCATTTTCTTGATACCAGTTTATAACTGTCAGATACGATATGGATATCGGCAATACCAGGCATATTTCCTATTTCCCGAATATCAAAGTCAGACTTGCCTATTCCAATTAGATAAATTGCTTTTTGAGTATTTACTTCATTGGAATTATAATCAATGGCTTCGATTTTCGCTATTATCCGATCTTTTTGAACTGCTGTTATATCTTTTTTTAGTTGAATGATCATTTATAATGTTTTTTGGATCCCTTTAATTTGTTGAACATAATCAATAATATCTTCTTCCAGGCTCTCACTTTCTTTTATTAGATTGATAAAAGCACTCCCGATAATTGCACCCTGGGCATAGTTAGAAGCTTGATTAAAACTATCATAATCTGATATCCCAAATCCTATGAGAAGTGGAGACGATAATTTCATGTCATTTACCCTTTTGAAATAGTTTAATTGCTCATTAGAAAGGCCTCTCCTTGCTCCAGTAGTAGAGGAAGAGGATACCATATATATAAAGCCACTACTATTCTCATCAATTTCCCGAATCCTTTCTTCTGTTGTTTGTGGAGTAATGAGGAAAATATTTGCCAATCCATTATTCTCAAAAACAGATTTATAAGATTCGATATATTCAGCCATCGGAAGATCGGGAATGATCAAGCCACTTACTCCCGCTTTCTTACAATGGGCACTGAATTTTTCTAATCCATACTGATATATTGGATTCAGATAACCCATAAGTATAACAGGAATACTAATTTCATCTTTGATGGATTCTAATTGTTTAAGAATCTTTATTAATGTAATTCCATTATCTAATGCAACTTTATTACTTTCCTGAATAGTTGGGCCATCAGCTACCGGATCCGAAAAGGGAATACCTACCTCAATTATATCAGCACCTGCCTTTTGAAGGTTTTTCATAATAACCTTTGTATCATTAAGGTTTGGAAAACCAGCAGTGAAATACACAGACAGGATATTCTCTTTCTTTTCAGAAAAGGTTGTGATAATCTTATTAGTAATACTGTTTTTCATATTAATAGCCTCCCCATTTTATATAAGCATCCAGGTCTTTGTCTCCTCTTCCTGATAAATTAATAACTATAACTTCCTCTTTATTAAATTTAATTCTTTCCAATATTGCCAACGCGTGAGCTGATTCAATAGCAGGAATAATGCCTTCAAGTCTGCTGAGCATGATCCCGGCTCTCATTGCTTCTTCATCAGTAGCATTATGGAATGAAGCACGTCCCGATTCAAAAAGGTGTGCATGAAGGGGCCCGATTCCGGGATAATCAAGACCTGCGGAAATCGAATAGGGCTCGATAACCTGACCATCATCGGTCTGCATTAATAGGGTTTTACTACCATGCAAAATTCCTGGTTTCCCCAGAGCAGTAGTAGCTGCAGAGAATCCTGTATTTACTCCTTTTCCCGCAGCTTCAACAGTAATCAGGCTAACTTTATGGTCATCAAAATAATGATAAAAAGCTCCTGCGGCATTGCTACCTCCACCCAGGCAGGCAATTATATGATCCGGATAATTGCGTCCTTCCACATTTTGAAGCTGCCATTTCATTTCTTCGCTAATAACGGATTGAAATCGTGAAACCATATCAGGATAAGGATGGGGGCCTACTACAGAGCCTATAATATAATGCGTATCAATCGGATTACTGATCCAATGCCGCATGGCTTCGTTAGTAGCATCCTTTAATGTTTTGTTACCACACTCAGCAGGTCTTACTTCCGCTCCTAATATTTTCATCCTTTCCACATTCGGTCGTTGCCTTTCAATATCGAGGGAACCCATATACACAATACAGGTCATACCCATCAGGGCACAAACAGTTGCAGTAGCTACACCATGCTGGCCAGCACCGGTCTCGGCAATGATCTTTGTCTTTCCAAGTCTTTTAGCCAATAATATCTGGCCAATGGTATTGTTAATTTTGTGAGCACCTGTATGGTTGAGATCTTCCCTTTTTAAATAAATCCTGCTTCCATACCTTTCTGACAATCTTTCAGCAAAATATAAGGGGGTAGGACGACCCACATAATCCTTGAGTAACAGATAAAACTCATCCTGAAAGGATTTGTCAGAAAGTATTTCCAGGTAATTATTTCGCAATTCTTCTACATTCGGATAAAGCATTTCAGGAATATATGCTCCTCCGAAATTGCCATAGTAGCCATTCTCGCCTACGTTATAATCCGTTTTCTGATCTATCATGTATTTATTGTATCAAATTTTTCTTTAAACATCTTCAGCTTTTGGGGATCCTTAAATCCCGGATAAGACTCTAACCTACTATTCGCATCAACAGCGTATAAATATTGGTTATTAATTTTAGCGATTTCAGGTAAATTATTGATCTCTATCCCTCCCCCCAGAAAAAAAGGTTGATCAAATGGATAGTCGTCAATCAAAGTCCAATTGAACGGAATGCTATTCCCTCCATAATATTTTCCTTTTGTATCGAATAGAAAATAATCAACACTTTCTGCATAATTCTTCATCTTTTCAAAATTAAAAGTTTCTCCAACTGAAAAAACTTTAATAACCTCCAAACCCTCTTTATGCAATTCCCTGCATAAGGTTACCGACTCATTTCCATGAAGTTGGACAATGCTAAATGAAAGTTTTTCTCTATTTAAAAGAATTTCATCTAGGTTTTCATCTACAAATACGCCTACTTTTTTAATTGTATCAGGAATTTCAACCTCTCTAATCTTGTCCAGATAATTACCAACATACCTGGGTGAAGGTCCATAGAATATGAATCCGATATAATCGGGATGTATTTGTATTACCTCCCTGATATTATCAGGATCCCGCATCCCACATATTTTCAATTTGAGTTTCAATCAATGTACATTTTAAGTATTAATAAATTCTCATCTTATTTCCTGGATTGTGGCCTATTCACAGTAAGGCATTATTAAAATATGGTGATTATACTTTACTTCTATTTAGTCTTTCATTCAACTTTGCAATAAATTCAGCACATCCTTTTTCCGGCCTGCTATTTTGCATAAAATGTTCCCCCATCAGAAATCCCTGGAATCCGAATTTTTGAAGATAAATGATGCTATCCGGATCATTTATACCGCTTTCTGAAATCTTAATAAAAGTATCAGGTATTTTCTCAGATAACACAACAGAGGTTTCTATATCTGTTTTAAAGGTTTTTAAATTCCTATTATTTACTCCAATTATATCAACTGACTTATGTAAATTGTTCTGCAATTCCTCTTCATTGTGGATCTCCATTAAAACCTCCATTCCAAGAGACTTCGCTAAAGCAGAAAAGTTTTTAATTTCTTCGCTGCCTAATACCGCCGCAATGAGTAGTATCGCATCCGCCCCTATTGATTTGGCTTCTAAAATCTGGTATTCATTTACTATAAACTCTTTTCTTAAAATGGGACAGTAATTAAATTTCCTGGCTGCTTCAAGATCTGCATTGGTGCCTCCAAAATATTTAGTATCTGTAAGAATTGATAATGCAGAAGCACCTGCCTGCATATATCCAATAGAAGTGCGTTCAATTGAAACATGATTATTAATAACTCCTTTAGAAGGAGATTGTCTCTTAATTTCTGCAATAATCCCATACTTGTCTTCTCTTAAGAGATAGTGTTTCAGTGAGATAGGTTTTACACCAAAATGAATGCTCTTTTCAAGAAGCTTAACAGGATACAAGCTTTTTCTTTCCTCTACCTCTTTTCTTTTATAAATGATTATTTCATCAAGTATGTTCATATCAATTTGTATTCAATTCAATAAATCTCCTAAAAATTTTCATGGCCTTTCCAGATTCGAGTGAATCTCTTGCTTTTCCAATAGCTTCATCAACATTCAGGCCCAGACCGGAACCATAAAGTGCCATACCAGCATTAGCAATAATTACTTCCTGTTGAGCTACGGAACCCTGTCCTTTTAAAATATTGATAAAGATATCAGCTGCATCCTCTACATTGGTGCCTCCAAATAAATCACCCGGTAGGACCGTCTTTAAATGCAGATCTTCAGGATAAAATATTTCTTCCTTTTCCTTCCCAATGAGTTTAAATCCTCCTGTTAAAGAAATTTCATCATACCCATCTAATGCATGAATAATAGCATAATCACAAGATGTGCGTTGGTATAGATAACCATACAAACGAGCCAGTTCAAGACTAAATACGCCAACCAATTGTTTTTTAACAAAAGCCGGATTCACCATAGGTCCCAACATATTAAAAAATGTCTTTACACCGAGTTCTTGTCGTATTGGAGCTACATTTTTCATAGCAGGATGAAACAAAGGAGCGTGTAAATAACAAATCCCACTTTCATCTATACTTTTTTTAAGGATATCCAGTTCATTTGAGAATTTAACTCCAAAATGGGCAAGTACATTGGACGAACCACAGACTGATGAGACGCTATTATTTCCATGCTTTGCGACAGGTTGTCCTGCTCCTGCTACAACAAAGGAGGAAATGGTTGAAATATTAAAGGTATCCTTGCCATCGCCACCAGTTCCGCAAAGATCAATGGGATCATATTCTTTTAAATCAACAGGAATGCACAGTTCGAGCATGGCCTCCCGGAATCCTTCCAACTCATCAACAGTAATACTTCTCATCAGGTAAACAGTAAGAAAAGAGGCTACCTGACTGTTATTATATTTCCCCTGAGCCAGGTTAATCAGTATCTCCTTGGCCATATCTCTGTTTAAAGATTTGTACTCAAATAGACTATTTAATATATCCTTCATTGTTTTATCAGTTCATTGGTTTTTTGTATCACTATCTTCCACTTAAAACCTTCAACCATTCACTTTCAATATTCTGCTTTTTACAACATACATTTCAACAATTCATCACCTCATCAATTCCTCAGTTTTTCAGTTTTTCAACCAGTTTTCCATCATTCTAATTCCATATTCTGTAAGATAGGCTTCAGGATGAAATTGTAATCCGCGAACATCATATTTATTGTGCCTGATGCCCATGATCACACCTTGCTCATCAATAGCAGTAATTTCCAGGTCTGAGTTTACTGATTCGGGCACAACAGCCCAGCTGTGATATCGACAGACGTTTATCTCCTTCGGCAAGCCTTCAAAAAGAATCTCCTTTTCAGAAATAATCTTTACCGGTGTGGTAATTCCATGCAATACAATTGGCATATTATATATTTCGGATCCAAATACCTCGGAAATGCCTTGATGCCCGAGGCATATCCCCAATATGCTTTTATATGGGCCATATCCTTCGATTAGCTGCTCCATGATACCGGCATCTTTAGGAATCCCCGGGCCCGGAGATAAAAGAATCTTATCATAGTTTTCTATTTCTTCAAAGCTGATTTTATCATTTCTGCAAATATCCATATGTTTATCATAACCCAGCTCTCGGATTATATGAACCAGATTATATGTAAATGAATCGTAATTATCGAATACCAGAATTTTCTTCATTTCCCTTCTAATTAACAATTTCAGCTGCATCCTTCAATGCTTTGCGTAGTGCACCCAGTTTATTATGCACTTCCTGTAACTCGCTTTCTGGATTTGATTTAGCTACCACTCCTGCTCCAGCCTGGTAATTCAATTTATTCCCCTGACTGAAAAAGGACCGGATCATGATTGCATGATTAAAATCACCATTAAATCCAAGATACCCAATCGCTCCACCATAATATCCGCGTCTGGTTGGTTCGTACGTATGAATTAGTTGCATCGCTCTATGCTTTGGTGCTCCTGAAAGCGTTCCTGCCGGGAATGTGTCAGCCACAATTCGTATTGTTGAAGTATCGTTGGTAAGGTTTCCGGATACTTTTGATACCAGATGGATTACATGTGAATAAAACTGTATCTCCTTGAATTTTTCCACTTCTACATCGGAACCATTCCGGGAAAGATCGTTTCTAGCCAGGTCAACCAGCATAACATGTTCCGAATCTTCCTTTGGATCATTTGACAGTTTCCTGGCCAATTCTGAATCATAATCGTCATTACCTGTCCTCTTAAATGTCCCGGCAATTGGGAAAATACTTGCCCGATTATTTTTTATAACAATTTGAGCTTCCGGTGATGATCCGAATATTTTATAATCTCCATAGTCAAAATAAAACAGATATGGTGATGGGTTGATAGCTCGTAAAGCTCTGTAGACATTAAATTCATCTCCGGAAAACTTTGTGGTAAATCTTCTTGAAAGTACTATCTGAAAGACATCACCCAATAGACAATGCTCTTTCCCTTTTTGAATAATTTCCAGAAAATCTGAATCGTTAAAATTGGAAGTTTCTTCTTCGCCCGGTTTGAATTCATAGGCAGGAAAATTCTTACTTTTTATAAGTGATGAGAGTTCATCAAGATTATTTTCCAAAGATTCAGTGTCAAGCTGATGATCGAAAATAAATAATTCACTCTTGAAGTGGTTCACCACGATCACATTTCGATAAATAGTATAATGGATCTCAGGTGTTCCATATCCAGGCTTGATATTACTATCAAGATCAATATCCTCATAATAAGCTACAGCATCATATGACATATAACCAAATAGCCCATGAGTTATAAAATTGAAATCGAGTTCCGGCCCTTTAAAATCCGCAATAAAACTATCTAATAGACCAATTGCTTCACTTTTATCCTTTAATTCTATCTCTCTTCGAACACCATCAGGAAAGCTCATTCGTACTTTACCATTTTTAAGAATAAAAGATGCTATCGGATTGCAGCAGATATAGGAATAACTATTGTCATTTGCATGATAATCTGAACTCTCAAGAAGTATGGTATTGGCAAATTTATCCCGTAGTTTTAGATATATACTTACTGGCGTAACAACGTCGGCAATAAGCCTTGTATGCGATGTGTTAAATGTATACTTTTTCAATTTTCAATATTTTCAAATCAATTAATAAATAAAAAAAGCTCACTGTAAACAGCGAGCTTTTATATCTTATGAAATACTCGTACTTATGCCTACAGTTTAGAACGCTTTCTATTCTGCCATTGCCAGTACCAAGTATTATTTGTTTTCTTCATATTGATGACAAATGTAGAAACTTAATTTAAATTTTTAAATACAATCGAAAAAAAATTATGAAATATTTAATATAGTAAAATAAAATGGGTTGGATATCTAAGTCCGAAATAGGGAGCCAATAGACTGACTGGAGCCAGAAGATTGAAGCTCGGAGTTATTAACATTATATGTTCAATAGTCAATTTATTTTAGTTATTATGAAAACCAGGACATAAATCCATGTCTTTCCCTTCCAGATTTTGGCCTTCGGTCTTCATCCTAACTAAACGCAGAAATACCAGTAATTTCCATACCCAATATCAGCAAATGAATATCATGGGTTCCCTCATAAGTAATCACAGACTCCAGATTCATCATATGCCTCATAATCGGATAATCTCCAGTAATTCCCATACCTCCATGGATCTGTCTTGCTTCCCGTGCTATTTGTAAAGCTATTTCAACGTTATTTCTTTTTGCAAGGGAAATTTGAGAAGAGCTTGCTCTGTCTTCATTCATCAATACACCCAGTCTCCAATTGACCAATTGTGCCTTCGTAATCTCTGTAAGCATCTCGGATAGTTTTTTCTGTATCAATTGGAAAGAAGCAATTGGCTTATCAAACTGTATCCTTTCCAGAGCATACTTCCTGGCTGATTCATAACAATCCATGGCAGCACCTATCACACCCCAGGCAATTCCATACCGTGCGGAATCAAGGCATCCAAGAGGAGCACCCAATCCATCTTTACCAGGTAATAGGTTTTCTTTTGGGACCTTTACATTATCAAATACAAGTTCCCCGGTACAACTGGCTCTTAAAGACCATTTCCCATGAGTCTCCGGAGTTGTAAATCCTTCCATCCCTCTTTCCAGGATCATTCCTTTAATTCTACCTGCTTCATTTTTTGCCCATATTATAGCAATATCTGCCTCTGGCGCATTAGATATCCACATTTTGGATCCATTCAGAACAAAATGATCGCCCTTGTCCACAATTGTAGATTTCATGCCAGCAGGATTAGATCCATGGTCGGGTTCAGTCAGACCAAAGCACCCCAATATTTGACCGCTGGCTAAAAGTGGCAGGTATTTATTCTTTTGTTCTTCAGAACCATATTTATAGATTGGATACATTACCAATGATCCCTGTACAGATGCTGTGGATCTCATTCCGGAATCTCCACGTTCAATTTCCTGCATTATGAGCCCATATGATGTATAATCCATTTCCCCACCTCCATAAATTGCAGGAATAAACGGTCCAAAAGCACCTATCTCACCAAACTTTTTTACGATATTATTTGGAAAAACGCTATTTTGAGCCCATTCTTCAATAAAAGGTGTGATTTCTTTTTTAACAAAATCCCGCATAGCACTTCGTACAAGTTTTTGTTCATCCGTAAGCAGATCATCTATCTGATAAAAATCCGGAGACTCAAAATCATCTGCAATTGTTTTACGTGATAAAGATGAATTTTCAGTTGAAGAAGGTAGAGTCATAAGTTTATGTTGTTAAAATCGTTTATATATACCAAATTTACAATTATATTGTTAATGTAAATAACAGTTAAAAGTATATTCAGGTGTATGTATAAAATAGGTTATTATGGGATAAAAGTATATGTTCCTGTAGTCAGCCTTCGCTATCCATGGTAAGAAACGCTATCATACCTTTCTTTCTTCTCATGGCATGCTGGGATGTAGTTATGAGCCAGCATGTTTCCATCAAAACCTATTATGATGATAATAAAACTATTACGAGGGAGGAAAGCTTAGGATGCGGGGACAGCTGAAAGGAAAATCAAATTTTGGATTATGGAAATATTATTATGAGAATGGTCAGGTTAGCATGGAAGGAGAGATATATGATGGCAAAAGAGAGGGTCCCTGGAAGTTATATTTTGAGAATGGTAAGGAAAAAAGTACTGGAACATTTGAAAAAGGAGCAAAAACAGGCCTCTGGAATCATTTTTATGAAGATGGAAATATTAAAGCCCAGGTTTTCTACAAAGGTAAACTTGGCTTCTATAGAGAATTTTATTCAATAGGAAAAGCAAAGCTCGAAGGGTATCAAATCAATGGAAAGAGTGACTCTACCTGGACATACTTCCATGAAAATGGAGCTATTGAGGCTAAAGGCAGGTTTAAAGATGGGAGAAGAAATGGTATCTGGACATATTATTTTGAAAATGGCAATATTTCTGCCGAAGGACAATATTTGAACGGGGATAAAAATGGAAAATGGACTTATTATCATGAAAACGGGCAAAAAAGTTCAGAAGGGGAAGAAAAACAAGGTAAAAGAGAGGGACAATGGAAAATTTATGACAATGAAGGTTATCTAAAAGGGGAAGGAAATTTTCAGTCGGGCACCGGAGATTATAAAGAATTTTATGATAATGGCAACCTGAAAGTTTCAGGGAAAATGATTGATGGTGTTCATGATGGTGAATGGTTATACTATTATGATGATGGGATCCTGGAAGGAAAATGTCTATTTGTAGACGGCAAGGGTGAATACATAGGCTATTACCCTAATGGTGAAATGAGAATGAAAGGAAAAATAGAGTATGGGAAAAATGTAGGTAACTGGGAATTATTTAAAGAAGATGGATCTATAGCAGGCTATTATAAACCTATATATGAAAATGAAGAGCCTGTATTCCGATTGGATGAACAAACGAAAACACAATCTGAAGCCAGGGGTAATGGCAAACCTGACTATCGATATAAGAAAAGGTATAACCGATATTTTACACCAAGAATCAATGAGTTCAGAGGTTTTATTATTGCTACAAACCCCCTGGCAATGCTAATTGGAAGCCTGCCAATATCACTTGAACATTATTATCAGGAGCGACTGGGCCATGAAGTACAACTCTCAATACTTCGAGATCCTTTTTTTAAAAATGATGATGATATCGATCCTTACAAAATCTATAAACGGGGTTTTGATATTGCGATCCGCCAGAAATTCTACCATAATGATAAGGGTATTGGTATGTTTTATTTCGCGAATGAACTTCGTTACACATACGTTAAAAATTACATAAATGCCGTTGATTCAACGGGTACTTCAAGTGAATACAGCCAAGTAAGTTCTACAGAGAATATAATTCAATATGCTTTTTTAGTTGGTAGTAGGTGGTTGCATATATTTGGTGAAAGTTGGAACAGGAAATCAAATAAGAATGGTATTAGCGTCGATATTTTCGTGGGAGCAGGTATAGGATACAGAAATTATTCAAAAAATTACGATGACCATTTGTATTATGATCAATTTTTTGATGATCTTAAACAGTCAAAACTAGTTGTGTCTCCACGTTTCGGTGTAAACATAGGGTATGTATTTTAAATATGCTCGAACTACATTTTTTTTCATAATGCGGAATAAAAAATTCATTTTTTAGGCATTCTGCTATTGTTTGCATTTTGCAAACCACAAGTATATGGTCCACTACCCTCTCCGATTTTCGAAACGGCAAAAAATTAACTTTCCCTCTTTATTTTGGAATGTATTATAAACTGATAGATGAAGGGTTTTTCTTTATAATCGGTCCTGGTATCAGAATTAGTTTATAAGAATTCCACTTTATATATTATTTTTGATGAGAGTTATATTCTTTTGCAAGCAAAAATTAGTATTAATACTGATTTAATTAAATTTGTCAGAATTATTATCAGACACTTAACCAATCATATTATCAATTTTTGAACGTAAACATAAAATGGCAAATAAAAAATTTAAAAGTCTTGGTGTATTAACCAGTGGTGGTGATGCACAGGGAATGAATGCAGCTGTAAGAGCTGTTGTTAGGACCGCTTTACACAAAGGGCTCGATGTTTACGCAATTATTCAAGGGTATAATGGAATGTATCTGGGTGGAGATATGATTCGTAAGATGAACTGGGATTCAGTAAGTGGAATCATGCATAAAGGAGGAACCGAAATAGGTACTGCACGAAGTAATGAATTTCGGACAAGGGAAGGGAGATTGCAGGCAGCATTAAATTTGATCAATGTAGATATTGACCACCTGGTAGTAATTGGAGGTGATGGCAGTTTGACAGGAGCAAACATATTCCGTGAAGAATGGCCTTCTCTGATCCAGGAACTTGTTAAGAAGAAGAAAATAAGCACGGCCAAAGCTAAGGAACACCCAAGACTCAAAATCGTTGGTTTAGTCGGTTCTATAGATAATGATATGTCAGGAACTGATATGACTATTGGTGCTGACACGGCCTTGAGAAGAATCACTGATGCTGTTGATATGTTGGGGGATACAGCTGCCAGTCACCAGAGAACTTTTGTTATCGAGGTAATGGGACGTAATTGCGGGTATCTGGCATTAATGGGAGCTCTTTCTACCGGAGCCGATTCTGTATTCATTCCTGAGTATCCCCCTGCTGAAGGTTGGGAGGATAGGCTCAGCGAAATAATTAAGAATAATCGTGATGCAGGGAAAAATGATAGTGTTGTAATCGTTGCTGAAGGGGCATGTGATACTGCGGGGAATCCTATCAAACCACATTATATAAAGGAAATCCTCGAAAGCAAACTTAACCAGGATACACGAATCACAATATTAGGCCATGTACAAAGAGGGGGAGCTCCAAGTGCATTCGACCGGTATATGAGCACCGTACTCGGATACCATGCAGTAGATTATATAATAAAAGCACCTGAAGATCAGGAACCTATGATGATTGGGATGCGACGTAATAAAGTACGTCCCGTTTCTCTAATGGAAAGTGTTAAGAAAACTCATGCTATTTACGAATGCATTAAGAATGGAAAGTATGAAAAAGCGATAGAACTTAGAGGAGGAAGCTTTAAGGAAGCACTAGCCACTTTCCGGACTATGAGACAGGCATCACCAAAACCTCCTGAAAAGGGCAAGAAAAAACTGAAACTGGCCATCCTAAATACCAGTGGGCCTTCTCCTGGGATGAATGCCGCCACACGGACGGCTGTCCGTCTCGGACTCGATGCTGGACACCAGATGCTTGCCGTGAAAAATGGATTTGAAGGATTAATAGAAGACGATTTCGAAGAGATGGGTTGGTACAGCGTTGCTGGTTGGACCTCTCTTGGTGGCACAGCCTTGGGAACCAACAGAAAACCTCCTACTGAAAGAGAGTACTATCCTATTGCATCAGCGCTGGATAAACATAAAATTGACGGCTTATTAATCATCGGTGGTTTATCAGGATACCAGGCTGCATATGATCTTATGAATAACAGGGATAGATATTCAGCTTTTGACATCCCCATTATATGCATTCCTTCGAGTATTAATAACAACCTGCCTGCTTCTGATTTTAGCATTGGCGCGGATACTGCTATCAACAATATCGTAGAAGCTGTTGATAAAATAAAAGAATCGGCAGTTTCATCTAACAGGACTTTTGTTGTAGAGGTAATGGGAAGATATTGTGGGTACCTGGCGCTTATGAGTGGATTGGCTACAGGTGCTGAAAAAGTTTATCTCCATGAGATGGGAATTACATTAGCAGGTATGATGTCAGATGTTAACAAACTTAAAGAGGGTTTCAAATCAGGCAAACACCTGGCATTGGTGATTCGCAATGAGTATGCAAATCCAATATATACTACAGATTTTATCTCGGCATTGTTTGAGGAAGACGGCGGTACTATATTTGATGTCCGGAAATCTATTCTGGGTCATATTCAACAAGGAGGGAACCCTTCACCTTTTGATCGAAATATTGCTACCAGATTAACTACCAAAGCAATCAACAAATTAGTTGATCTGGCAGGCAATAATGAAAAAGATTGTGCTTTTATAGGGATGCATAATGGTGAAATGAAATTTACCGACCTGTTTGAATTTCCAAGAATGGTCAATATTAAATATCAGCGACCCAAAGACGAATGGTGGTTGAAAGTAAGAGAAATTGCAGAAGTATTTGAAAGATCACACCCATAGATAGCACAGGTTTTATTGGCATATTCTGATACAAATATCATCCCAGAGATTATTCAAGGTAATGAAAAAGCTTTTGAAAGTCTTTTCCAAAGCCATTATGCTAATTTATGTGGTTATGCAGTAAAATATGTCTGGGAGTTGGATCAGGCAGAAGAGATTGTACAAGATCTTTTTTTTAACATTTGGAGTAAACGATCGGATCTTAACATAACTTCATCTATTGAATCCTATTTATTTAGAGCCGTAAGAAATGCTTGTCTGAATTATCTTAAACATTTGAAAGTACGAGATAGCTATGCCTCAAATGTGAAAGAATCATATAACGAGGGCCGGGACCATGACCACAATCCGGTAGAAGTATTGGAATTACAGGATAAAATTGACGAGGCGATTGAAGCCCTTCCTCCCGAGCGAAAAAAAATATTTATGTTAAGCAGGCATGAGGGTTTAAAATACAAAGAAATTGCCGAGCAATTGGGCATATCAGTTAAAACTGTGGAAGCTCAAATGGGTAAAGCACTAAAACATTTGAGAGTAAGCTTATCGGAGTTTATGGTGATATTGATTTTCATTTTAATTGAAATATTATTGTTTTTTTATAATTATTAAATAGGGTAACATCATTTATGATTGTCATTATAGTGAATACCTATTATGAGAGATGACAGGAAACATATAGATTATATCCTGATCAGCAAGTATTTGTCTGGAAATGCGAGCCAGAAAGAAATACTTTTGGTTGAAACCTGGTGTAATTCTTCTAAGGAGAACCAGATGGAGTATGAACAGTTAAAGCAACTCTGGGAAGAGGCGGATACACCTGTATTAACTACTCCTGCACCGGTAAACACAAAAAATGCATGGAATAAATTACAACAACGTATTGCAGAGGATGAAGGTGAGGAAGCTACAGGTCAAGTTCGTCTCCTACCCAGCTACAACCACAATTTATATTACTTCATTCCCAGAGTAGCCGCTGTATTTTTAATTGGAGTTATAATATACTCACTATTTATTTTGTTCCAGGGGCCACCAGATCAACTGGAAGTCATTTCTGAGAATACTATAAAAGAAGCTTCCCTACCCGATAAAACCACAATCACTTTAAACGAGCAAACCGTAGTCAGCTATCCGGAAAGATTCACTTCCGATACAAGGGAAGTTTCCTTAAAAGGAGAAGCTTTTTTTGAGGTTAGACCTTTAAAGAAGAAACCATTCATTATATATGCCCATAATGCCGTTGTTAGAGTATTAGGCACATCATTCAATGTGAGAGCAATTGAACAAGAGCCAGAAATAACAGTAACCGTAGCTGAAGGAAAAGTTCGATTATCTGATGAAGATGATATAGCTTACCTGATTCTTGAGAAAGATGAAAAAGGAATTTTTAATAAAGAAACAGGGCATATTGAAAAATATGAGTTGACTGATGGAAGTGATGCCTTTTGGAAAACAAAAACATTAATGTTCAGAGACACGGAATTATCGATTGTTTTTAAAACTTTAGAGAATGTCTTCGATACTGAAATTGAAATTACCGATAGTGAAATTCTATCCTGTGTATTAACCGGGAAATTCCAGGATATGGATGTTGAGGATATACTTGATAAAATTGCTTTAAACTTTAATCTAACCATCATACGTAACAACAATACTTTTGAAATTTCAGGAAATGGGTGTTAGATCGGTTGCTTCATTGATCTCCCTTCTTTTAATATTTTTATTTTCCCTGACGAGCCAGGCACAGTTACCTATTCTAAAAAGAAATATTTCTATGGAACTAGAGAATGGTACACTTGAAAAAGCCTTGATTATCCTTTCCAATGAAGCTGATTTTAATTTTTCATATAATTCTCAAATCATAGATGTAGATACAATTGTTTCTATTCATGTAGAAAACTCTACTGTAAAAGAGGTTTTGGATGTCATTCTATCTCCGGATATTTCCTATACGATATCAGGTAACCATCTTATTCTGGTTACCGACCTTCCTAAAAGTGAGCGGCCAAAGAAAAACGTCAAATACGAAATCTCAGGATATGTATTTGACACTGAAACTGGAAAGGCATTGGTTAATGTATCAGTATTTGATCCTGAAGGTTTAATTGCTGCCCTTACAGATAGCTCGGGTTATTATAATATATCAGTTGCCAGCAAATATGAACAATTAAATCTCTTTTATAGTAAAAAGAATTTCTATGATACACTGATTATTGTTCAACCGGCAAATCAGGAAATTGACCTTGATTTACTTCGAAGATTTGGTGATGTGGATATTGAACCCTTAGAACAGATTCAATTAAAAACTTACTCTCCTGTTGAAACTCTCGGACTGGTGCAAAAATTTGTACCCGAAAAGCAAAGGCTCCAATCCGAAAATATCAATGTTGATGAAAAACGTTTTGCTCAGATTTCTATATGGCCCAATGTTGGAACCAATCTGAAAATGTCAGGTCAGGTGGTCAATAAGTTCTCATTAAACGTACTTGCTGGTTATTCAGCTGGCGTCGAAGGATTGGAGATTGGAGGACTTGTGAATATCGACAGAAAAAATGTGAAAGGACTGCAAATAGCCGGACTTGGAAATGTTGTGGGTGGGACAACCTCCGGAGCTCAGATTGGTGGTTTATTTAACAACAATCGTAAAAATGTAACGGGACTACAGCTTGCTGGCATCAACAATGTTATTTTGGATACGATACGAGGCGTCCAGATCGCGGGTATCAACAATATATTGCGTGGCACGATGCATGGTTGGCAAGTGGCCGGGATTAATAATTACACTTCAGAATCAGTAGATGGAGTTCAAATAGCTGGCATATCGAATATTACTTTAAAAGATGTTGATGTTTTACAATTGGCTGGCATCATAAACATTGGTGATAATGTTAACGGTTTCCAGGTGGCTGGTATCATAAATACAGCAAGAGGAACTGTAGGAGGTTGGCAAATTGCAGGTGTTACTAATTATAGTAAATCGGTAAATTTAAGCCAGTTTGCTGGAATAGGTAATATTGCAGCCAATCGTGTACGCGGCGCACAGATCGCAGTGCTATTCAATTATGCCAAATATGTAGACGGAGGTCAGGTAAGTCTATTCAACATTGCTGACTCAGTAGGGGGTGTTCCCGTAGGATTGATAAGTTTCGTAAGAAAGGGGTATCATAAGCTGGAACTTTCAGCCAATGAAATTTTATATACAAACCTCACCTATAAGATGGGTGTCAGGAAATTTTACAATATATTCACAGGAGGAGTTCAGCCTGGATCAGAAGGACCTATTTGGGGCTTGGGATACGGTTTTGGAAGTCAGATAGGACAACGTAAGGTTGTATTCAATATGGATCTTACTGGAACGCAAATAATGGAACAGGTTGAACAACAGGCTTTCAATGTTTCATTCCGATTAAGTACACCTCTCACTTTCAGATTAGCTCGTGGATTTTCATTTTTTGCTGGCCCTGCTCTTGTATTGCATGTTTCTGATCTCAAAGATCCAGATACAGGAGAATTTATTACTAATCTGGCACCAACCAAAACCCTCCTATGGGAAGGAATCCCTGGTTCTGAAACTTTATTTCAACTATGGGTAGGCGGAACTGTCGGATTTCGATTCTTTTAGTTATTAAGTAATTGAGTAATTTAAAACTCATCAATTGTAGATCCCTGAATAGAGTTGACCGATTTTACACATTTATTTTAGTATATCGGTAGATCAGTAGACCAGTAAATCAGGAAATCAGGAAATGTGGAATCTATCCTCTATCATCCATCTTCAATCTACAATCTACAATCCTCATGCTAGCTACTGTCATGGGTGAATCGGGGATTCGGTTAACCGGTTAATTCTGTTTCATGACGGGACGCCTACTTCTGACATCTTACTTCTTACTTCAGTATATCAGTAGACCAGGAAATGCGTGTCTTTTCAAGAAATAGGTATATGCCAAGGCATCCCTTTTGGATAGGTTTAATATTGAAATCATTGAATAAATTAAGTCACAAGTGACCCAACTCACAGGTCGACACCA
>Ga0316190_10000588_pt1 | contig 25228 bp, 22 predicted proteins | sample Eddworburrow2_MG_FD_204929 | JGI IMG/M metagenome (GOLD analysis project Ga0316190, IMG submission 204929) | Coastal sediment microbial communities from Maine, United States - Eddy worm burrow 2 | ecosystem: Environmental > Aquatic > Marine > Coastal > Sediment | place: USA: Maine | collected... | reverse complement strand
CAGAGGTAGACAGGATCCCGGTGGGATGCTGTGGTGTCTACCCTACTGAAGGTTTGGAAAGTACATGTGCCGAGCTGGTAAAATACTATCTGGCCGAACAAGCAAGAGGACAGGGAATTGGAAGACAACTTTTGGAAAAAAGCATTCAATCGGCCAGAGATCTAGCTTACAAGCAGCTCTACCTTGAAAGCATGCCTCAATTCTCCAAGGCAGTTCGCATTTATGAAAAACTGGGATTCCGGGAACTTGCTCATGCCCTGGGTAACTCGGGACATACCACCTGCTCCATATGGATGTTGCTGGACTTGTAAAATGCAAAATGGAAAAGAGAATAGAAGAGATTAAGCCATTGACCATGCCTGGGGTTCACTCCAGCTTCCTGAAGTACTTCAAAGGAAGATCTGAACCAGCGGGTTTGAAGATCCTGGATGTGGGTGCCGGAGAAGGGGCTCTTACGGAGAATCTGCACGCTTTGGGTTTTCACATGCACGCTTGTGATATATTTCCCGATCGTTTCAAACTTCCGGGCATTGCATGTGATAAAGTGGATGTCACTAAGTCTTTCCCCTACCCGGACAAGACCTTTGACCGGATCATAGCTGTGGAGGTAACTGAACACATTCTGGATCACGAGACATTCTTCAGTGAAATAAACCGGATTCTGAAAACAGGTGGGAAACTCTATGTTAGCACTCCCAATGTCCTTTCCATGAAATCCAGGATCCGTTTTCTCTTCAGGGGCTTTCTCTTTGCATTTAATCCGCTTGAAATGAACAACTACAATGGCATGCAACATCTGGCTTCCCTGAACCTGGACCAGTACAACTACCTGGCAATCAAACACGGATTCGCACAGGCAGAATACGATATCGACCGGGTGCAAAGCACTTCACGCTGCCTGCTATTGCTTTTTCTCCCCCTGATGTTAATTACAAGGCTTATTAAGGGATACAGCAATATGCACAACCAGAAGAAGCTCTTACTGGGAAGGTTGCTGTTCATGGTTTTTACCAAAGAAACCAGGGAATAGCTTAAGCCTGGGCCGACCTGTGAAAGAGCCAGGAGGCTACCAATCCGATCAAGGCAAATGCTGATAGTAAAAGGAAGACATCTGCATGTCCCGCTGCTCCGGGAGAACGGTCCAGCAAGCGACCCATCCAGGGACTGATAAAGATTTCGGGGGCGAAACCTGCAAAGGAGACTATTCCCACTGCAGTTCCTGTAAGACCCACGGGAATCTTTGCCTCTTGCATCACTGCAAAATAAAGTGCCCTCACCCCATATATCCCTGTTGCAGTTAGGGCCAGGTTTACAAGAAGCAAAGCCGATGCCCCCTGCAAGATTTCCAGGCCAAGGAGCAGTCCGCCTGCCAGGGTCAGGGCAAAACACGCCAAAATCACGCCAATTCGCTTAAAGCTGTCGGCCAGGTAGCCTGCAAGAATTGCGACCAGGGCACGAATCCAGAGAGCTATGGTCCCGATACCGGCTGAATTCACTTCGGAAAATCCCAGAACATCCCTGGCAAACAAGGAATAATCGTCTGTGATTTTATAGCCCGAGTATGCACACAAAATAATGATGGTTATCAGCCAGGTGTTCCTCATCTTCAAGAGCGTAGTGACCGCCTTGATCACTTCACTGCTTTGACGGGCCGAGCCTTCGGGAGACCTGGATGGAATAAACTTCCAGACCAGGACACCACTCAGGAGAGTTATGCCAGAGGTGACAAGGATTACCCACTGAAAACTTCTGATCTGTGAAAAAATCAGGACGGAAAGGGTGGCCAGCAGGGCTGCTACTCCTCCCCTTCCACCTTCCAGCCAACCAAAGGCCCTTCCCTGGAAATCAATTCCGCCCCATTCCCTGGTAGCCCGAATCATGGCTGCCCAGAAAAGGCAAATGGTGGTGAAACCCCAGAATGCATAGAGCCACAACATAATCCGGGAAGAGGGAAGCAGTGACATAAGCACACCGCCCGCCGAGGTAAGCCAGAGTGCATAGGCCATCAGATTCCTGGCGGGGAAGCGGTCAGCCAGAGGTCCTCCCAGGAGATAGGAGAGCATGGCGACTATCCCATAAACAGAGAACCACAATCCCAGCTCCGTATTTGAAACACCAAACAGGTCCAGTAGTGTGGGACGAAACACCCGGGCCAGGACAAAGGGAAGGAAGAAAATCGATTCCCCGGCAATGATTAGGGTAATCAGGGTTATGTTTTTTCCCTTGGCCTGTATCTCCCGCTGCATATTCAAAGGTAGAATTATTTGCCTATCTTAATCGGTATATTTGGGCACTCATGGGCTTTGAGGAGGGGATTTCTGCCTGGAAAGGCAGGCTTATAGTGGGAAGCCAAAGAGCTTGTGGATTTTCCGCGGCAAAGAAACTTTAAGATCAATAAAAGTATGGTGAAGATGAAAATGAAATATATTCGGACCCTGATCCTGATCCTGTATTCCCTGGCCATTCTGCTACCGGTAAACGGTCAGCTTACACCCAGAGAAATTGATCAACTGGTGGAAGAGGCTATGGAGAAGTTCACTGTGGCAGGAGTGGCAGTGGGAATAGTAAAAGACGGGGAGATCGTGCACGCCAGAGGCTATGGCTTGAGATCGGTGGAGTCCGGCGAAAAAGTTGACGAACACACTTCTTTCGCCATTGCCTCCAACAGCAAGGCATTTACTTCCACCGCCCTGGCCATTCTGGTGGAAGAAGGGAAATTGTCCTGGCAGGACAAAGTGGTGGATCACATTCCCGAATTCAAGATGTACAGTGACTATGTGACACAGAATTTCAATATCCAGGATCTGCTGACTCACCGGAGCGGACTGGGATTGGGTGCCGGGGATCTGCAGAAATGGCCCTCCGGATCTGACTTTACCATGGCCGATATGCTCACCAATTTTCAGCATTTTGAGCCTGTGTCTGCCTTCCGCACAAAATATGATTACGACAACATCCTCTACCTGGTAGCAGGAGAACTCATTAAGCGCATAAGTGGCATGCCCTGGGAAGTTTTTGTGAAAACGCGGATTATGGATCCCCTGGAAATGGATAACTCTTTTACCCTGCCTCCTGGCATGGTCGATTCAGATAACCTGGCTTCTCCCCACATGGCAGAGGACGGGGTTCTGAGAATCATTCCCTACTACGAGCTGGACCCCAAGAAAATCAACGGAGCAGCTGGCGGGGTATTGGCCAATGTGGATGACCTTTGCAGCTGGATGCTGGTCCACCTCAATGGCGGAAAATACGGTGATAACCTGGAGAAAGAGCTGTTTTCAGAAGCCAGTCATCGCGAGATGTGGAAAATCCACACCACCATACCCGTGAGACCCAGTGAACGTTATAATCCCCACTTTTCCGGATACGGACTTGGTTGGAGACTGAGCGATATGAATGGGAAGATGAGTGTGTCACATACAGGCGATCTGGCTGGCATGCTATCCAAGACCATTATGATCCCCGATCTGGACCTGGGGGTGGTGGTGCTGACCAATTCCTACTATGGGGGAGGCGGCTTGTTCAGTGCAGTTTCCCAGACCATTGTGGACAGCTACCTGGGGCTGGACGATTATGGCTGGACCGATCGCTACCTGGATTCCTTCCTGAAAAGCAGCGGTGGAGCAAAGGCCGAGGTAGAGAGGGTGTGGCAATGGGTGGAATCTGCCAATGACGATCATATCAATCCGAAGGACTACACTGGGATTTATGAGGATCCCTGGTTCGGGAAGATTAAGATTTACCTGGAGGATGACCAGCTCTGGTTTGCCTCTCTGCGTTCCCCTGCCCTTACAGGACCCATGTACTTTTACAAGGGCAATGCCTTTGCCATTAAGTGGGTTAAGAGGGAACTGGATGCAGATGCCTTTGCCATCTTCAGCCTTGATGAGGAAGGAAAGGCACAAAGCATCCGGATGAAAGGAATATCTCCGGATATTGATTTTAGCTATGACTTCCAGGATTTGCACCTGGAGAGGAAGTATTGATCCATTTAACCCCTGCTGGCGATGTCGTGGAGCCGGGGGATATCGATGACTTCGATTTTCCGGCCCACCAGATTGATGATCTGGTCCCGCTCAAACTCCTTGAGTATCCGTATGGCACTGTCCTTGGTCATGCTGGAGTAATCTGCCATGTCCTGCCGGCTTATTTCAGATCCAATGGTATCACTTTTATAAATCTCACCGGTCAGATAGATGAGAGCATCGGCGATCCTCCCGTGCATCTGCTTATGGCTCAGACCCACCATGCGGTCAAGGGTGGCCAGGTAATTATTGGAACAATAGGCCAAAACCTTGCTGGCAAAATCGGCGTTCATGCCCAGGACCTTATTAAAATTCTTTACATCCAGGAAGCAAACCAGAGTTTCTTTCACAGCAATCACAGTATATCGGTGTTTTCCATTGGAATGAGCCCCTGGACCACCAATAAGCTGCCAGGGTGTTAAGAAATCAAGAACCAGATTTCGTTCGTTATGACCTTCGATATACATCCGTGCAAATCCGTCAATTAATGAGATCAGATAATCTGCTTTGGTTCCCTGTTTCAGGATGACCTCTCCGGCATGAAAGCGCACAGAATAACGATCTGTATTGAGTATTGCCTGCTCCTCCTCGGTAAGGGAGGAAAACAGCGGTGCTTTCCGGTTGCACTCATCACATCCTGCACACATTTTATCAGTTTTCATACCTGGTTTTGACCTTTTTGGATGTTTTTGCAATATACATAAAATAGCAATATTGATACACATCAATCAAAGTACTGATCTATCCCGATAAAAAACTTATTATATGTCGTTTTGAATTTCTTTCTCTCATCTCAGATATCATCTATCTTTAGGCTCTTCAAAGACTGCTATGTCCAGCAGAAAAACATAAATAGAATTGATATGAGAAGATTGATGATGTTACTGACGGGATCCATGATAGTGATTCTGACGGGCTGTACCAAATATGAGATCCCCAAGCCCGAGTGTCCGGAGAATCTTCCCACCAGCGTGAGCTTTGCCGGTGATGTTCAGCCGATATTTGATCAGAATTGCGTAGCCTGCCACGGAGGGGGTCAGGCTCCCAATCTGAGTCCCGGCTGGGCTTACGATGAGCTGATCGATGGGGGCTATGTGGATACAGAGTTCCCCTGTTCCAGCTCGCTTTATGAGAAATTAAACGGCTCCCATGCGGGTCGTACCAGTGAAGAAGAGACATTAACCATCCTTGGCTGGATTGACGAAGGAGCCCAGGACAATTGATATGAAAAACCCAAAAGCTATGAAACGAAATACAAAACTGACAATCGCCACCTGCCTCCTCGCATTTTTGTCTGCAGGCTTTTTAATCGCCCAAGATGAGGCTGAACCTGTTATGCCGGCCTTTGAAACCCTGAACCTGGTTGACCAACAGACTACGGCCAATCCTTACAAAGGTCAGATGGTACTCCAAATTCAGCACCGCTTTGCTGAAATAAAGGAAATTGCTGACCTTTTCGGTATTTATGGAGGAGCCAACACCCGGATCGGAATGTCCTTCGGGATCACCGATAAGATCATGCTGGGTATAGGAACCACTAAGAACTACAAGCTGCAGGACCTGGAATGGAAGTACAGCATCCTGACCCAGACCAGTAAGCTGCCTATTTCTCTTTCTTACTATGGAAATGCAGTGCTGGACGCACGTGCCGACAAATATTTCGGACCTGAAGAGGATTACCAGTTTGCTTATCGCATGTCCTATCTCAACCAGTTGATTGTATCAACCAGGATAGGGAACAAAGTCAGTCTAATGGCAGCCCCAACCTTTGTATATTTTAATGCAGTACCCGCAGGATACAACAACGCCAACGCCTCCATCAATTTTGGAGGACGTTTCCAGGTGCTGGGATTTCATTCCATCATATTGGAGTATGACCAGCCACTGATCAAGGCCGAAAACGATGTATATCCAAACCTGGCACTGGGCGTGGAGATTGGAACCAGCACCCACGCTTTCAGGGTATTCGTTTCCAACTACAGCGACATTATAATGAACCACGGCGTTGCCTTTAACCAGAACAATCCCTTTGATGGAGATTTCCGCTTCGGATTTAACATCTCCATCAGATTCTAAAACATGAAAACCCCAACATTTTTTTTCTTAGCCCTGCTACTGGTTGCAGCAAGCACCCTAAGAGCTCAGCCGGATGATACCATAAAACTCAAAGCTTCTTATTTCGAGGTGAACGATTACGTGGAAGACAATGAAGCCTGTCTGATCTGCCACGGAGAGACAAAGTTCATCATCGAGGATCCCAACTCAGGACGGTCCAAACATGAACTCATGTATTCCGAGCGTTCCATTGACCGGGATGCCTTTTATTCGTCGGTTCACAATGCCTTTAGCTGTAACGATTGTCATTCGTACGATTACAGTGTCTTCCCGCATAGTATCGAAACCAGGGTGGAAGAGCAATTGTTATGTATGGATTGCCATGGTTACGATGAGACCTTCGCACAGTACCACTTCGAAAGTATTGAGATGGAGTTCGCAGAGAGCATTCACAACATGGAGGAATTCACCTGCTGGAAATGCCATGATCCCCATAGTTACAAAGCATTTATGCGGAATGCTGAGGACCTGGAGGAAGCGATCCTGTATGACAACAACATGTGTCTGAATTGCCATGCAAATTTTGACCGCTTCACCCTGCTTACCGAAAGGGAAGAGATTGTGGTAGTGGACAGTCATGACTGGCTGCCCAACCAGGCATCCCACTTCGCAAATGTGAGGTGCATTGAGTGCCATACGGAAGTGAATGATTCGATTCTGATCGCACATAAGATCCTGGCAAAAAGCGAAGCTGTAAAAAACTGTACCGAATGCCATTCCAGGGATTCCAGGCTTATGCACACACTCTATAAATTCGAGAGCCTGGAACAAAGAAAAGGCGGATTCGTGAATGGAATCATGATCAATAATTCCTACGTGATAGGTGCAAATCAAAACGTGTGGCTCAACCGACTCAGTTTGCTGGTGTTTGGAATGACCTTGTTGGTGATTGGTTTTCATACCTACCTGCGTATTAAAAAACAGAAAAAAAGCTGACATGGCAACTAAGAAATTATACCTGTACCCAATATGGATTCGTCTCTGGCATGTCATCAATGCCCTGCTATTCCTTTTGTTAATTTTAACCGGAATTAGCCTTCACTATGCCTCAGCGGATAGTAGCTTTATCCCCTTTGAAATCTCTGTGGGGATTCATAATATATGCGCCATTATTCTGACAATTAATTATGGGGTATTTATCATAGGAAATGTGATTACCAATAATGGCATGTATTATCAGAAGTGGAGAAAAAACCTATGGCCCAAACTCTGGAAACAATTTCAGTTCTATGCCTTTGGTATTTTTAAAGGGGAACCTCATCCCTTCCCCATCACCAAGAAGCAAAAGTTCAATCCCCTGCAAAAAATATCCTATGTCATGGTCATGTATTTGGGCATGCCGTTAATTATCGTATCAGGGATTGGGCTTATGTTCCCCGATAAAATATCCAATACCATATTTAACATCAGTGGACTTCTGTTCTATGATGTTCTTCATGTCATTGTTGGATTTGTGCTTTCACTCTTCCTTGTGATCCACATTTATACCTGTACACTGGGAGATAAGCCGGGAACACTATTCAAGAGCATGATTAACGGGTACCACGAAGAACACTAGCACAGAGAGCGTATCTGTATTCAGATTAGATTTAAATTAGTCTCACAATCAGTGATTTGCATGCTAATACCTGCAATTATCACTATTTTAATTCCCTCATACTATACCCAATTTAGATGACCAGAAAATTTTCGTCTCACCCCGCTGGAGCCAAGGTAGCATGGCTCCTTTTGTTTATGTTGACCTGTACAGCCTTTAACACAGTGATTGCCCAATCAGACGAGGACTGTATGATGTGTCATGAGGACAAAGAAATGACCGGAGCGCTTCACGGAAGGACGGTTTCGATGTATGTGGATACCACAATTTTCGCGAAATCTGTTCACCACAGCAACACCTGCCTCTCCTGTCATGCCGATGCTGCCGACGAAGGCTTCCCCCATGCCGACGATTTGAAACCGGTAAACTGCGGCAACTGCCATACCCAGGAACTGGCAAACAATGTAAGAGGAATCCATGGTCAGGCCCTGTTGAAAAACGATCCCCATGCACCGAACTGTAAAGAATGCCATGGTCATCACGACATCCTGCACTATACAGATCCCAAGTCCCGTACCTATAAAATGAATATACCCATCCTGTGCGGAACATGCCACAGGGAAGGTGAAGTCGTAGCCAGGGTATACGATGTTTCGGAACACAACATAGTGGAGAATTACACCCAGGGTATCCATGGGAAAGGTCTCTTTGAATCGGGTCTGGTTGTAACCGCCACTTGCAACGACTGTCATGGCAACCACCTGGTGCTTCCACACACCAGCCCAAATTCATCCATCAATTCAACACGGATTGCCGGCACCTGTATGAAATGCCATACAAGAATCGAAGAAGCACATAAAAAAGTGATCAAAGGAGAGTTGTGGGAAAAGAACCCCTCCATCATTCCGGCCTGTTCCAGCTGCCACCCTCCACACATAGTGGATGTACCCCAGATTCAGGCCAGGATCTCTGACCAATCCTGTATGAAGTGCCACCAGGATGAAAATCTACATAAAATTGTTGAGGGCGACACAATTTCTCTATATAGAGATAATCACGAGCTCCCCAATTCCGTGCATAAGAACATCCAGTGCACCAAGTGCCATACTGAAGTGACCGACCACCTGGAACGTCCTTGCTCCACTAACAAACCGGTGGACTGCTCTTCCTGTCATGCCGAGGTATTTGACCAGTACTTTGCCAGCGGCCATGGGCAGGCTCACTACCTGGAGAAGGAAAATGCCCCCTATTGTACCGATTGTCATGGCACCCATGGTACCCAATCCAAGTATGATGATACTTCACCAGTGTACCGAATGGCCATTCCTCAGCTCTGTGGCGAATGCCACCGCGAAGATGGAAAAGCTTCATCCACGCCGGAGCTCCTTGAAAAAAATCCACTGGCCGATTATTCTTCCAGTGTACATGGAATGGGACTTACCGGAAAAGGCCTGAGTGTAAGTGCCGTTTGTACCGATTGCCATACTACCCATATGGCCATGAAAATGAGCGATGAGCGGTCGAGCGTTCACCCGACCAATGTACAGGCAACCTGTGGCAGCTGCCATAAGGGTATCTACGAGACCTACCTTCAAAGCGATCATGCTTACACCGAAGAGTTTGAGGGAAAAGAGTACCCGACCTGTGTAAAATGCCACAGTGCCCATGTGATCTCCAGCGTAGGTCAGGATAAATTTATGAACGAAGTAACCACGCAATGCGGATCCTGTCACGAGGAGACAGCCAAGACCTACATGACAACTTACCACGGCAAGGCTTATCAGCTGGGTTACTATGAATCGGCCAGGTGTTCTGACTGTCACGGATCGCACAACATACTCAAATCTACCAATCCTGCCTCCATGACCTCTCCGGAGAACCTGGTGGCTACCTGTGCTTCCTGTCATGTGGGTGCCAACAAGCGATTCTCGGGTTACCTGAGTCATGCTACCCATAAGGACGATGCCAGGATGAACTTTGCCTATATTTTCATGACCACCCTCCTGCTTGGTGTATTTTCCTTCTTCGGCATTCATTTGCTCATGTGGCTGCCACGCTCTCTGAAAGAGAGACTGAAGAAAAGGAAAGAAAAGCCCAAAGAGGTAGGAAACAAGTATATCCAACGATTTTCAACCAATCAGCGTATCACCCACATATTTGTAATCGTTAGCTTTATCCTGCTGGCCCTGACTGGCATGATGTTGAAATTCGCCCATATGGAGTGGGCCAAGTTCCTGGCCAAATTCATTGGAGGTGTTCACACAGCGGGTATAATTCACCGTTTCGGGGCTGTGATCACCTTTGGATATTTCGCCTTCCACGTTACTAATATGGTGAAGGAGAAACGAAGGAAACGGCTATCCATGCTGAAGTTCATCCTTGGGAAAGATTCTCTCTGGTTCAACAAGCAGGACATCAAAGATTTTGTGGCAACCATGAAATGGTTTGTGGGCAGAGGTCCCAGGCCCAATTATGGCAGATGGACCTACTGGGAAAAATTTGACTACCTGGCGGTATTCTGGGGGGTAGCCATCATTGGATTCAGTGGACTGGTCCTCTGGTTCCCTGTGTTTTTCACCAGGCTATTTCCCGGCTGGGTGGTCAATGTATGTCAGATCATCCACAGCGATGAAGCCCTGCTTGCGGTTGGATTCATATTTACCATTCATTTCTTTAATACACATTTCCGTCCGGAGGCCTTCCCTATGGATACAGTGATTTTCACCGGTCACCTGTCGCTGGAGCATTTCAAGCATGAACGGCCCAGGGAGTATCAGGAACTTAAAGATGCAGGGAAGCTGGAATCGAAGATTGTTGAGAAGGAATTTTCCAAGGAGTATATAAGGTGGATTCGCTTCTTCGGTTTTCTCGCGCTGACCATAGGGGTGATCCTGGTTGGATTTATCGTCTATTCCTTCCTCTCAGGCGGAGGACATTAGATTAGACTAAACTAAAAAGGAATAGCGGTCAGGTAAACCAGACCGCTATTTCTTTTTCCAGAACTACTTATTATAGTTTCCAGATCCGATTCAATTGATTTTAATGAATCTATCGTAAGGACAGGTTTACTGGACCGCTGTTGCGTTTTCCAGAAGTACTTCGTAAGAGTATCCATAGCCGAAGTCCCTGTTCAGGGCAAGGATTCCCTGAAGAGTGACTACCTGTCCCACCTCAAAGGATTCTGTGGAAGTCACGGTCAGATCATACTTGCCTTCAAATTCGGTCCCATCCTGAATATGGATCCAGTTGAGCTGCATAATGGCAGGATTGTACTTGGCCACTTCTCCGCTAATTACAATTGTTTTTCCTTCAAATTTCCCGGGATCTGCGAAAATCTCACCGAGGGAAATGCTTCCTTCAACTTTCACACTTGTTTTCAGCTTTTCCACATCTACTTTGGAACCCTGGGTAGATTCGGACATCATGCCCGTACCAGAGGAATTACCTCCATCCAGTCCTTCGAGGAACAGCACCTTATCAAATGTTCGGTTCAGCTCCTTGCTCTCAAAATCTTCCATAAGCATCCCGCCTCGGAAGGAGATTACTGAGCCCACAGCGATCTCCGTGGTGGGGAGAGCTACCCAGTAGGTAGGCCCCTTGGCTTTCACCTCCAGATATGTATAGTTGGCTACCTGCTCTACGGTTTTCACCTTCGCTGTAACAAGATCATCTCCTGAAGGACTGGCACATCCTGTCATTATCACCAACACTGCTACAAGTACTAATTTCATTGCTTTTTTCATAATCGTTATGTAAGTAAAATCCCCTGGCTAAACGCCAGAGGATTCAAAAATAATTAAAATTAGATAACTATTGCTATCCCTACTTGGCAGCAGGATTCGGATGGGCAATAGCAGCCGCCTTCTCAGCGTAGTTAAACGGCTTGTAAGTGGGGCTCTTCTCGTTATGGCAAGCCTTGCAAACCTCTTCGGTAGGCAGGATCATGCCTTTGGTCAGGGCCAGATCACGGTTCTTCATGACGGAAGCTCCTTTGTACATGCTTCCCGGTCCGTGGCAGGACTCACATCCAACTCCCTCATCCATTTTAGCTGAGGCATTCAGTTTGGCATCAATGCTTCCAACAGTGGAGTGGCAAGAGATACATGCAGCATCGGTGGTAGGATCTGCTATCCCTTTCTCGGTAGCAATTTTCTTGGCTTCATCAGTGGCCAGGGTCTTCATGGCATTGGCATGGGGACCCTTCAACCATGCATTGTACTGATCACCGGTGGCAGGTTTCATGTGGCACATCTTGCATTTTGCAGCACCAATGTACTTGAAATTTTGGGCCATCAGGGCACTTCCTGCAAAGAGTACCATCAGAGCGAGAGTGAAAATTCTTTTTGTCAACATAGCTATTGGTTTTAATAAAATGTTACTTCTGCGATAAAAATATCTAATTGTTAGCAATCTAAATTCAATTTTCGGGCCAAATTCTTCATTTACGAATAATCTAGAACCAGTATAAATTTCGTGAATCTCCTGAAAGTACTGTGGTGCAAGGACTTAGAATGCAGATACGGCCAGAATGATCACTATAACTAAAGAACTTAAATTCCTAATATTTAAATGAGACAGGTTTCAATTCGGCCAGTAGGAAGGCAATTTGCCATCCACCGTGATTCCGCTACTGGCTCCAATTTCCCAGGTCTCCAGGTCGGACTGGAACAGGTATAGTTCCTTATTCAATATGGTCCCATTATCATCTCTTATGTGGCAATTGACGGAACAGCCTCCGGTCCCTCCCACATTGGTGCGGTCGGTCAGACGCAGAAGGTTGTGCGGGGTGGCGTAATTATAGGTGGGAAGTACGTCAAAAGTGGCATAATCATCCACGCCATACATCTCCCAGTTATCAGGAGCGGCAGAGGTTCTTGCTACCAGGGCAAAGTCATATCCCTCCTTTACATTGGGAATTGGGTTGGCCGCAATTTTGAAACCCATATAAGAGGGTATGCGTGCATCGTCTCCATTTATGTGGCAGCTTCCACAATTGCTGTACTCCTGGGAGTGGCAAACCTGGCAATTGAAATCGTCGTAGTGCCTGGAGTGATAAGTGTTGGCCGACCCGAGATTCGGGTGACAGCTTTCACAGTCCGGTAGCTCGGTATAGGCGTATCTCTGTTCCACGGGAGTTCCATTGCCGTGTAACTCATGTCCGTCATGGCAGCTTAAGCAATCATAACCCTCTGCGCTCAGGTGCACATCCGGCTCTGAGTCCAAGGCCAAACCCAGGAAAGCATGGTCGCCCCCCCCTGTGGTGTGACAGGTAATACAGACATTGAGCATGTCAGGAGTCTTGTTGAAGTTGTGACCTTCCGACAATCCGCCTCCACCCATGGGTGGCCTTACCACGTGACAATTTCCGCAGGTGCCATGACAGCTGGCACAATTGTTATTGTACCCTTCGATCTGGTGTGCAGGCAGCTGATCAAACTCGGAAGCTCCGCTCAGATCACTTCTCAAGGCAACCACGCGTTTCATTCCGGTTCCGTTGTGAAGGCTGGTAGAGAAATTATCGGTGATATCCACGTGACATGTGGCGCATTTCTCCTCATAAACTGTAGAGGGATGTTTAATAAAATCACCTGAGTGAGCCAGGTCCTTATCAGTAGCATCGCTGTCACCATTGTGACAACCTTTGCAACCCACTGAATAGTGTCCGGATGCCTTAAAGGCATCGTACCCGGAACCTGCTAAATAGACCCTGTCGTAAGGCTCGTAGAAAGGAGCCTCTTCCCCTCGGCCATTCACCGGAGGGTCAGTATCGGGAGTGTGGACATCCACCAGCCGCTCATAATCAGTATGGCATATTTCGCAATTATTATCTTTGGGCTGTGTGTTTTTCCCTGGAATCTGGTAATTGGTACATGCAATTCCTGCAAGCACGAATACCACAAACGTCAGGACCATGCCCAACCCTAACTTTGAATTTTTCATATCCATGATTTCGATGACATTTACATTTAATAAGGAAACTGTTAGCAAGTGACTAAACCAGCAATGGTGAGGGTTGCATCTGCTAACAAAGATTGGATTTTTCAAGGAGTTGTGAAAATAAAAACAAACGATATATCCATGAGTTTAGACTGATCTAAATAGAAGTCAAAACTGATTTAGATCAATAAAATATGTGATTCTTTTGTATATTTACGATCTGATTTCAGACTGGATATGGCAGATCTATCAAAATTCTCAACCTGCACGCTGAGTTTTCACCAGTGCAAGTGTTTCGAAAAACTCACTCCGGAGCAAAAGGAGTTCCTGGATGCAAACTCTGTAAAGATAAAATACCGTAAGGGAGAGATTATAGCCAAACAGGGCGGTTTTGTATCGCACGTTATTTATATGGAAAATGGGCTTGCCAAAGTTTTCCTGGAGAATGGAAGCAACTCACTGGTGCTCCGGATCACCCCTGATCATAATTTTCTTGGACTATCTTCGGTTTCAGAAGAGCATCCATATTTCCCCTATTCTGCCATGACCTATGTGGATTCCGAGATTCGTCAGATAGAGGTGAAAGCCTTTCGCTCCCTGATGGAACAAAATTTCGAGTTCAGTAAGGAGATTATAGATATTTTAAGTTCCAACAGTCTGCAGATCTATGGACGGTTTTTTTGCTTTACTTATAAGCAGGCCTTTGGACGGCTGGCAGACATTCTGCTGTGCCTGGCCGACCGCATATTTAAGGCCTCTGAATTTAGCCTTCCTCTTTCAAGAAAAGAGCTAGCCGAGCTCTCCGGAATGAGTTCCGAAACGGTAATCCGTATGCTCAAGGAATTCAACGATGAAGGACTGATCCGGATGGAAGGGAAATCCATTGAGGTCCTTGACTACGAACGCATCAAGCAGATCAGCGAGACGGGGTAATTTGACCAGGGGTTTGACAAAAATAAAGAGGGTGTCTCGCAAAAGACACCCTCTTTCTATTTATTTAGGACTAGTCAATGACTTATGAGACGGCCTATTTTTATTTTAAATTCCTAATGTAGCTTCAATACTATTAAGAAGTGTTTTAACATAAGCAGGGTTATGTGCACTTAAACTTCTGTCTTCCATAATTATCGTAAAATTCCACCAAGCATTAAAATTAGCCCTGGTAAGAGATGCATATACTGGATGTGCGGCACCGAATAAAGACTCACCTGACTCCCAAGACTCATCTATATGTATAGCATGTATTGCTTCTAATGCTGCAGCAATATCTTCAAGTCTAGCAGCTATTGCATCCATTTCTGTATCTTTACTTCCATGACAATCTATGCAATTACCTGCATCAGGATGAAACGTATGACCACTTTCAGGTCCCATATGACATTCTACACAACCGCCTGCGTGGGGTCCATAAGGAGTACCATCAACATCTCCTGCTGCTTGACCTGCCCATAAATTAGCTTGAGGTCCATGATGAGGACCAGCATGTGTACTGCTAATATACGCATGTGTTGCTGTTGGTACAACAAAATCTACTCTTAATGTATCACCATCAAGAGTTGCAGAACCTCCAGGTCCAACCGCTGCGTTAGTATAAACAGCTATATCATCACCAGTAAATTTTCGTGAGTAAGTTGTATCCTTAGTTACATTATCATAACCTGCAACAGTTCTACGAGATTGATGACAATTAATACAAGTATTATTATTTCCTTCATCTAATACAACATCTCCATCTGCAACTAAAGTAACAGCACCGCCTAATCTAAATGCATAATCTGTGTCTACAAAATCTGTATGTAAATCATGACATGTTGCACATTCCCATTGACTTGGATTCGTAAAATCATTTGCTACATCTCCAGTACGAGCAAATTCAAGATATCCTTCATGTGAATGACATTGTGCACAAGAAGCTCTTCCGCCAGCATAATCTACGGCAATTGCTCCTGATGCATGTTGTGATGCAGCAAATTCAGAAGCTATTTGCGCTTTATTATCTGAATTATGGCATACTAGACAAGTTACGTTACCATCTACACCATCAGTACCATCAGTACCATCAGTACCATCGGTACCGTTTTGTCCGGCAGCTCCCGCTGGGCCCGCTGGGCCCTCGCAACTAGAGATCATAAGAGCGCCCGCAATCAAAAGTGCGAAGCCTCCTAAAACAGTGAGTTTGGATATTCTTTTCATAGCTAAAAAATTGGTTTAAGAATTTCTAAATTGGTTTGAGATAAAAATATTCATGTCTGCATTATTGTTCAAAGATTCACATAGCATATATGTATACGCAATTTGCCTTGCTTTCCGGTCTATTTATCGACATATATCGATAGTATTGCCGGCACGATATGATTTGGGGGAAAGTGTTACCTTAGCAATAAACTATCCGTAAAGGCTTTAAGGTGTACCCGGTACACTAATAAGACCGTTTCTAAATGAACCTTCACTAATGCCCCCCTTGAAAACATGCTAAAAAACACTCCGGTAAAACCTCTATTTTTCCTATTCACACTGGTATTTCTGATTTTTGCCACGGCCTGCAAGCAGGACTACCCCAGCCTGAAAATTGCTGTTACCACAGATGTTCATGGTATGATTTTTCCGCAGGATTTTATTGGAAGGGAAAGCTCCGATCATTCACTGGCCCATATATATAATTATGTCTGCCGGCAGCGAGACATGGAAGACACCCTTTTTCTTCTGATGGATAACGGAGATTTTCTTCAGGGACAGCCTACGGTCTATTACTACAATTATATCGACACGCTGAGCCAACACCTCTCAGCCAGGGTGATGAATTTCATGGGCTATGACGCCGGTTCGGTGGGTAACCACGATGTAGAAGCCGGTCCTGCGGTGTATGACCGGATCCGGGAAGAATTCACCTTCCCCTGGCTGGCTGCCAACGCAGTGCATACAGTCACCGGGAAACCTTACTTTGAGCCTTACACCATCCTGAAGGCGGGACGAAAGAAGATAGCTGTACTGGGATTGATCACTCCTGGAATTCCCAGCTGGCTACCTAAAAACCTTTGGCCTGACATGGAGTTCAGAGACATGGTGGAGACAGCCCGGGAGTGGGTTCCGCTGATCCTGGAAAAAGAAAAGCCCGACCTGCTGGTGGGCCTTTTCCATTCAGGAATTGATGCATCCTATGGAGGAAACACTCAATCCTACCTGAATGAAAATGCGGTGATGCTGGTGGCGGAACAGGTACCCGGATTTGATGTGATCTTTGCCGGACACGACCATCGGGTTTCTGTTCAATGGCTTAGCAACTCCCTTGGAGACAGCGTTTTGATCATTGATCCGGGCAGTCACGGCCGCTTTGCAGGTGAAGCCACCATTACCTTTGGTCCGCAAGGAAAAATAATCTCAGGTAAAAACATTCCCATGAAGGAATACTCTTACTCTGAAGCCTTCGTCCAAGAGTTTGATTCTGAATACAGAACCATCACTGAATACCTGAGCGATACCATTACCTGGCTCTCAGAAGATATGGCGGGACTGGATGCGATCCTTGGACCATCGACCATGATGTCACTCATCCACCAGGTACAGCTGGAACTTTCCGGAGCTCAGGTAAGTTTTACTGCTCCCCTTTCCCTGTCAGCAGTCCTGACGGAAGGCCCTCTGCTGGTTTCGGACATGTTTAAACTCTACAGGTTCGAGAACATGCTCTATACCATGCAAATGACGGGCAAAGAGATTGATGGATTTCTTGAGCACGCAGTGGGTATGTGGTTCTCCACACTGTCGGGGCCCGGGGATCCCCTGCTTCTCTTCGAAAAAGGGAAACCCGGCCGGCTGGCGCACCCCTTTTACAATTTCTCTTCGGCTGCAGGGATCTCTTATTTGGTCGATGTAAGCAAGGAAGCCGGTGAACGTATACATATCATATCCTTCGCAGATGGATCCCCTTTTCATGAGGAAAGCATCTATACGGTGGCCGTGAATTCCTACAGGGGGAACGGTGGAGGTGGCCACCTGACTTCCGGTGCAGGAATCCCTCCCGAAGAATTGTCATCACGCATAAGCTGGTCCACAGACCGAGACCTGCGCTACTACCTGATGGAGTACCTTGGGCAATACGACACCCTTCATCCAACACTTCTAAATAACTGGCACTGTGTACCCGAAAAGCTGACACAGGATGCTTTTCGCTCCGACCGCCTGACCATGAGGAAGGCTCTCGGGCTCCAAAATTGAGATTTATTTATAGTTTTGCATGCATATTTTTACGACCCACAAAACTTTTTATACCTTAACGGGTCTTATCATATGCACTAAGTTCTGACACATGGATGTGAATGGAAAAAATTTTACCCGTTTCCTCAAAAGGCAGCAGGTGTATGAGAAGCAACACGATTCCAAAGCCCTCGAGAAACAACACTCCAAAGGCAAACTCACCGCCTGGGAGCGAATAGCAATCCTTTTTGACGAAGATACTTTTGAAGAAGTGGATGCCTTTGTCTCACCCGAAAGGTCCGATGGGGGATTCGGAAAGGTGCAAAATGCATACGGCGATGGGGTGATTATCGGTCATGGTTTGATCCTTGGCAGGCTCACCTTCGCATATGCACAGGACTTCACAGTAATGGGTGGTTCACTGGGTTCGGTGCACGCCACCAAAATCATGAAGATCCAGGACATGGCCCTGAAGATGGGGGCTCCCATGATCGGACTGATCGATTCCGGAGGTGCCAGGATCCAGGAAGGCGTGGCCAGTCTGGCGGGATATGCAGGGATTTTTTACCGAAATGTTCAGTCCTCCGGCGTAATTCCCCAGATTTCGGTCATTCTGGGACCAGCTGCGGGAGGGGCAGTTTATTCTCCCTCCATCACCGATTTTGTATTCATGACCAACCAGACCTCTTATATGTTTGTGACCGGTCCCAATGTTGTCAAGGAGGTACTGAATGAGGATGTAAGCCTGAACGATCTGGGTGGTGCAGGAGTCCATTCAAAAAAGAGTGGTGTGGCTCACCTGGTCTATGAAGATGAGGAGAACACCCTGATGGGGGTCCGCCAGATGCTCTCCTACCTCCCTTCCAATAACCTGGAGAATCCGCCCGAAATGGATCTGAGTGAGGATGAGACCCTGGATGTGGAAGAAAAATTAAGGGCCATTGTACCCGACGATCCCAACAAACCCTACGATGTAAAGGATGTGATCAATCACCTTGTGGATATACGGTCCTTTTACGAAATTTCTGAAAACTACGCACAGAACGTGGTCATCGGGCTGGCAAGGCTTGATGGAAAAGTGGTCGGGATAGTGGCCAATCAGCCCAAGGTACTGGCAGGAACCCTTGACATCAACTCCTCCGGCAAGGGAGCCCGTTTTATCCGCTTTTGCGATGCATTCAACATTCCGCTCTTGATCCTGGAGGATGTACCAGGATTCCTGCCCGGTATCGACCAGGAGCACAACGGAATTATCCGGCACGGAGCCAAGATGCTCTACGCTTTTGCCGATGCCACTGTTCCCAGAATTACCGTAATTCTGAGAAAATCCTATGGGGGTGCTTACTGCGTGATGAACAGCAAAAACCTGGGGGGTGATTTCAATTTTGCCTGGCCCACCGCCGAAATTGCAGTGATGGGACCCGAAGGAGCTGTGGCCATTCTCTATCGAAAAGAGCTGATAGCCTCCGACGATCCGGTAGCCCTGAAGAAAGAGCTGGCTGCAAAGTACCGTAACGAAATAGCCAATCCCTATATAGCGGACGAACGTGGCTTCATTGATGAGGTCATTGATCCCGCCGAAACCAGGATGAAGCTGATCCGTGCTTATGAGGCCCTTGAGACTAAATTTGTAACCAATCCGGCCAGGAAACATGGCAACATTCCTCTATAGCAAATTCCTATGAAAATCAAGAGTTTACTGATAGCCAACAGGGGCGAGATTGCCATCCGGATTATCCGGACCGCCAGGAAAATGGGCATCCGTACCTATGTGATCAAAACCATCAAGGAACCCAGTGCCTGGTACCTGGAAGAAGCGGATGAGATCATCGACTTTTCTGAGTCCTTCGACGATAGCCTCCCCGAATTTCTCGACATTGAAAGAATCATTGCCAGCACCAAGAAACATAAGGTGGACGCCATTCACCCTGGCTACGGTTTCCTTGCGGAAAATCCCGACTTTGCCAGGAGGTGTGAGGAGGAAAAGATTGTATTTATCGGCCCCTCCCACGATGCCATCTATCGGATGGGGCACAAAACCATCGCCAAGGAACTGGCCAGGAAGCACAATGTACCCTTGCTGGGAGGAAGTCCTGGTTCAGTGGCTAATGCGGAAGAAGCCCGGAAAATAGCCAATGAGATAGGCTACCCCGTAATCCTGAAGGCAGCAGCTGGAGGTGGCGGCAGGGGCATGAGAGTAGTGGAAAAAGAGAAGGACATTGAACGGATGTTTACCCTGGCCACCAATGAAGCAGAAAAAGCCTTCAACAATCCAGATGTTTTCATAGAACGCTTTGTTCGTGAACCACGTCACATCGAATTCCAGATCCTGGCCGACCAGCATGGCAACGTGGTGCACCTTGGTGAACGAGAGTGCTCGGTGCAGCGCAAGCACCAGAAACTGCTGGAAGAATCCCCCTCCCCTGCCCTGGATCAAAAACTGAGAAATAAGATGGGTGAGGCGGCCATCAACATCGCAAAAGCGGTGAACTATTATTCGGCTGGCACCGTGGAGTTCCTTCTGGACGAAGACAAAAGTTTCACGTTCATGGAGATGAATACCCGCATCCAGGTGGAGCATCCCGTCACAGAAATGGTTACCGGAATCGACCTTATCGAACAGATGATCCTCATTGCGGAGGGAAAAAAGCTGGCTTTTGCCCAGAAGGATATCAAGCTGAATGGCTGGGCCATAGAGTGGAGAATCAATGCTGAGGATGTCCAGTCGGGCTTTTCTCCCAGTCTGGGTACCATTGAGAAAATATCCTGGGCGGAGAACGAGCATATCAGGGTGGATACCGGGGTAAGGGACGGATCGGTGATCACTCCCTACTACGACTCCATGATCGCCAAGCTCATCGTTCATGCCGAAACCAGGGAGAAAGCCCTTCAGCAATCCAGCATGGCCATTCGGAAATTCTGGATCAAGGGCACCAAGACCACTCTTGCTTTCTGCAGGGCTGTGCTTCAAAACAGCAACTTCAGGAAGGGCAAATTTAATACTTCCTTCATCAGCAAGGAACTGAAAATCCATTACCACAACGAGCCCGACGAGGTGATGCTTGCCGCATTTTTTGCCACCTACGACTATGCCAGGGGAATCCATCAGTTTGAAGAGAAACCTCTGAAAATTGATAAGAGCAAAAAGATTGCACCATGGGTATCTAATAAACGCTTACGTTAATCCAGGAGTTTACAATGGCACGCATATCCAAAAAGAAAAAATCGACTAAGCTTATTGCACTCAGTACGACCAATAAGGCCTACGAGTTTAAAAAACCCCTGGAGCTTAAGATTAAATACCAGGGAAAAGAGGTGGAAATCAGGCTCCATGAAGATCCAGATGGTTTTTCCTACATCGTTTGGAAAAACAAAAAATACATGCTTGATATCATTGAGAAAAACCAGAACCGCTATACCATCATGGTCAATGGGGTCTGGCATTCCTTCACGGTTGAAACTCCTATTTCACTAAAACGCAGGAGGTACCTGGAGGAGAAGGGCGATTCTTCCTCTAGCGTGGTCATCGAAGCACCCATGCCCGGCAAAATCATAGATATTCTCGTGGAGGAAGGAAGCGAAATCAAAGAAGGAGAGCCCATCATCATCCTGGAAGCCATGAAAATGCAGAATGAGATCAGCTCTCACGTTACCGGAGTTGTTAAATCGGTGGAAGTCAAAAAGAATGATTCGGTCATGAAAGACGATGTACTGATCGAGATTCAGAAGGGTTAAACTCCTATTCCCTCACAAATAGTATCTCTTCCAGTTTGCTGTATTCCGGTCCCCCGGAGCCAAGGATGCTGCGGTAGTATACCAGTCTGTCGAAACATACTGATTCACAGGCTATGTCTTGCATTCCTTCCATAACTTTGTGGTATCCGGACAAAGACCTGAGACTTCTGATCCGCCCCAGTGTGAGGTGGGCAGTGAAGGGCAGGTCCGTAGCGTTAAATCCAAAGTCCCCCAATATGCCATCCACTTCCTTTTTCAATCCGCCGACGCACTCCTCCCGACCAAAACCGGCCCAGATTACCCGTGGTTTCTTACGGGGTCCAAAACTACCCACTCCGCTTACAGGAACCCATATTGCTTCGGTCGGAAATCTGACATCCTTTAAAGCCCTGGCAATTCTATCCACATCGCTTATACGGGTATCGCCCAAAAACCTGAGAGTAACATGGAAACGTTTGGGATCTACCCAGCTGATCCTTTCATCTTCCAGGGCAAACATTAACTCCTTTCGAATCTTGAGCAGATCTGCACCTGCCTGCACAGGCAGAGCAATAAATGTTCTATAGTATTGCATTTCCACTTACAAAGCCATAGCTTTTCCATAAATTAGTCGGGACAAATTAATCAAATAGCCTAAAATTTGAAAACCATGAAAAAAATTGCTGTGGTGCTGTCGGGCTGCGGAGTGTTCGACGGTGCAGAAATACATGAGGCCACTTTAAGTCTCCTGGCCATTGCCAAAAAAGGATGTGCTTACGAGATCTTTGCTCCTGACATCAGGCAATACCATGTGGTGAACCATATTACGGGCGACGAAATGGAAGAGACGCGGAACGTGCTGGTGGAATCGGCACGAATCGCCCGGGGCAATATTCGTGATCTGAAAGAATTTCATCCTGCCGATTTCGACGGCTTGCTCTTCCCTGGAGGATTTGGGGCAGCCAAAAACCTCTCAACCTGGGCCTTCGAAGGGGCCGATGCAGCCATCCTTCCCGAGGTGGAGGTAGCTATCACAGGCATGGTGGCTATGAAAAAGCCGGTGGGTGCCTTATGCATATCACCGGTAATACTGGCCAGGGTACTGGGAGAGGTTCACCTGACCATTGGAGATGATGAAAGCACCATCGATGCCATCGAGTCGCTGGGGACAAAACATGTCTATGCCACCCACGGCGAAGTGGTGGTTGACCCGGATCACAACCTGGTAACCACGCCTTGCTATATGCTCGATGCCAACATTGTGCAAATTGCTGAAGGGGCTGACAACCTGGTGGATGCCATGATCAAGATGATGGCTTAGACTCCAGGTATTGAACCAAATCCGCGAGTTCCCGTTTTAACAGTTGCCACACCAATTACTTTTCATCTGTCCAAAGGTGTAACTTTGCAGAGCATATCAGAGTACAATTCGGTATAATCTTTGAGGCATGAATACAATGATCAAGTGCAGAAGAGGGTAAATAATCATGTGCAGAGACAAACTGTTATATATAATCCTGATTACAGTAATGCTGGTTGTTTTCCCGGATCTTTGTGCCCAGACCGAGAAGAAGGATAATTCCGGAGTCACCCGGGCAGTGATTGAGGGTTCTGACACCATCCCGATGATCGAATTGCCCGAGCTAAGGGTGTTTGATCGCAGGGAACTGGATTACCTCTACCTGAAAAGAAAATACAGGAGGCTCATTCGCAATGTGAAAAAGGCCTATCCCTATTCTAAAATTGCCGGAGAGAAGCTCATGGAATTGGACGAGCAGCTGGCTCTCATCGACAATGAGAAGGAGCAAAAGGAGCATATAAAGAAGGCCGAAGAGGAAATTTTGGGTCAGTTCGAAAAGCAGGTAAGAAAACTGACAGTAACCCAGGGAATTATCCTGGTCAAGCTGATCGACCGGGAAACCGGCCGAAGTTCCTACCAGGTAATCAAAGAGCTAAGAGGAAGTATCACCGCTTTTTTCTGGCAGGGCATTGCAAGAATTTTCGGAAACAATCTGAAAGCCGAATACGATCCTGAAGGAGATGATAAGGTCATGGAAGATATTGTGCGTGGAATCGAAGCAGGATTTATATAAACTATGTCTTTCACTTGAATCAAGTATCAAATTTGAACATTCCCAAGCTGAATTTGTTTTTTAATGCTGAATAATCACACTAAATAACAGATGTCAGATCCCCGAAACAGACAGTACACCAATGGTGAGATCACGGTTTTCTGGATACCTTCAAAATGTATCCACGCCACCACCTGTTTCAGAGAACTGATTGACGTGTTTAACCCGGGAAGAAGACCCTGGGTGAATATGGAAGGGGCGCCCACCCGGCGAATCTCTGAAGTGGTCAATAAATGTCCCACCCAGGCCCTGATCTGGAAATACAACAAGGACCTGAGCCCCGAAGAGCAAGAAGCCCAGTGGGAGGGTACCCGCGATGAGGAGACTCCCAGAACCCTCAGCGGATCTTCCAGCAAGGCAAAAATCAGGATTATGAAGGATGGCCCGATTGTAGTGGAAGGCCAATATTCTGTGATCGGTTCAGATGACCAGGAGCTCAATCCCACAGTCATGACCTCCTTTTGCAGATGCGGTTCTTCCCGAAGCATGCCGTATTGCGATGGTACCCACAGGAAAACTGGTTTCTCAGATTAGGAAGTGACGATGGAAAATGAAAAAACAATTTTCAAAGTGAACGCCGGAGGGCCTCTGGAAGTCTCAGGTTCATTTGAAATCAAAATCCCCGGGAAAGGAGTCCATGAGCAGAAAGACACCATTTTCCTATGCAGGTGCGGAGAATCCTCCAACAAACCCTATTGTGACGGAAGCCATAAGCGGAACGGGTTTTCCGACTGAAGTTTCTCTTAAATCTATTATTACCTTTGCGGCATGTCGGCCATCCAGATTTATTCTGAAATAGGAGATCTTGAAGGGCTTATCCTTCACCCGCCGGGACCGGAGGTGGAAAACATGACTCCGAAAAACGCGGAGCGTGCACTCTACAGCGATATTCTTAATCTTTCCGTGGCAAGAAGAGAGTATAACCAACTGGAATGCCTCCTTCAGCAATTGGTCCCCACATACCGGGTTATGGATCTTCTGAAAGACGTCCTCCGATCTGACGAAATCCGACAAAAGATTGTAAAAAAAGCCTGCTACCACGAGGGACATCCCGAGCTTATAGGACAGTTACTTGATCTAAAGGAAGCACAGCTGGCCAAACAGCTGGTTCAGGGAGTCCCCCTCGAACGCCATACTCTTTCAGGCTATTTAAGTAATGAACATTACTCCCTGCAGCCCCTTCACAATTTTTTCTTTACCCGTGATGCATCGGTGGCACTGGGCGACCGGATTCTTATCTCAAAAATGGCCAATAAGGTCAGGGACAGGGAAGCGCTCATTATGCAGGCTATTTTTGACTACCATCCCCGATTCAGGGTACAGACAATACACCCCGACGAAGATCTGGTAAGCAGGGAAAAGATCAGCTTTGAAGGAGGAGACCTCTTGATTGCGTCCGAAAACATTACCCTGGTGGGTCTGGGAAGCCGCACTTCCTCCTCAGGCATTGATTTCCTGGTTAAAATGCTTGCCGGACGAAAAGAGAAGCACCACATCCTGGTGCAGGAACTGCCCTCCTCCCCGGAGTCCTTTATTCACCTTGATATGACCTTTACACTGCTCGATAGGGACTCCTG
>Ga0316190_10000586_pt1 | contig 25241 bp, 20 predicted proteins | sample Eddworburrow2_MG_FD_204929 | JGI IMG/M metagenome (GOLD analysis project Ga0316190, IMG submission 204929) | Coastal sediment microbial communities from Maine, United States - Eddy worm burrow 2 | ecosystem: Environmental > Aquatic > Marine > Coastal > Sediment | place: USA: Maine | collected... | reverse complement strand
TTGGCGGCGAAAAACTGGTCGCTGGGCCAGAGATTGGGAGGGGCCGTGGCGTCACGCATGGACTCGAACAGGGACTCGGGTCCGGTGATGGGGCGTGATTCCATCAGGTTGGTGGCAGTGGTGATGTCCTGTTCCGCCTCCCTTATACAGTCCTCCAGGGTGCGTACGCTATGCCCCACCTCCAGGCCGATGTCCCACAGGAAAATCAGAAATTGTTCAATGTTTTCATGAAGATGACTGTGGTTCTGGTCTCCCAGGAGGATCATGATGTCGATATCCGAGGCGGGGTGCAGTTCGCCTCGGCCATAGCCCCCGACCGCGATAAGGGCCGCATTGGCTGCCTTTGGCATGATGCGTTGCCAGATGCGGATGAGCAGGGCGTCGATCAGCTGGGCCCGCCCTCTGATCAGCGGGGTGATGGGGGCGCCAGCTTCAAAATGTTCCTTGAGGTGGGACATCCCCTGGGTCAGGGTATCTCGGAACAGGCCGAGAGGGTTGTTTGTCTCCTCCAGGGCCTGGTCGAAGGAGGTGGCGTCGAAGATTTGATGGATCAAGAGGCTTGTCCGTGGTTATCCCGCTCTTCCTGCCGCAGGGTCAGGACTTCATGGCCCTCCTCGGTCACCAGCAGGGTGTGCTCCCACTGGGCGGAAAGGGAGCGGTCTTTGGTGACCACGGTCCAGCCGTCCGGAAGCAGCTTTACCTGGCGTTTTCCCGCATTCACCATGGGTTCAATGGTGAAGCACATGCCGGGCTGGAAGGTGATGCCGGGGTCCCTGGTGCCGTAATGCAACACCTGGGGCTCTTCATGGAAATCGCGGCCAATGCCGTGGCCACAGTATTCCCGCACCACCGAGTAGTTGTTGGACTCCACAAACTCCTGGATGGCGTGGCCGACATCCCCCTGGGTGGCGCCTGGCCTGACCTGTTCAATGCCAACCTGCAGGGCCTCCTGGGTGATCTTGACCAGGCGGCGTGCCAGGACCGAGGGCTCGCCGATGAAAAACATCTTACTGGTATCGCCGTGGAATCCGTCTTTGATGACGGTGATGTCTATGTTGACAATATCGCCATTTTTCAAGCGTTTATTGCCAGGAATGCCGTGGCAGACCTGATGATTGACCGAGGTGCAGATGGATTTCGGGAAGCCGCGGTAGTCCAGGGGGGCCGGGATGGCATGCTGGTTATTGACGATATGCTCATGGCAGATCCGATTGAGCTCATCGGTGGTGATTCCGGGCTGGACATGGGGCTCGATCATCTCCAGTACTTCTGCCGCGAGGCGCCCGGCCACCCGCATTTTTTCTATCTCTTCGGGGGATTTGATGATAACGCTCATGGCGACAGAGTCCTGGGAAAATACGGCTTGGTGAAGGCCTTGCAGAAGGCATAGATGATTGTGAGAACTGGCGCATTATGGTATAAAACGCGCCGCGGATTCGCAAACGATTCGCACATAGGGAGGCAAATGCCTCCAACTCAAATCCACACACGCACCGACACAAGCGGTAGGGTGCCTGGGAAACCGGGTTGTCGCTTGGGGTGCGTGGAGGTTTAACCCAATACAATTAGGAGCAACACATGAGTGCAATTTCTATGCGCCAGATGCTAGAGGCTGGCGTGCATTTTGGTCATCAGACCCGCTACTGGAACCCCAAGATGGGGAATTATATCTTCGGTGCGCGGAACAAGATTCACATCGTCAACCTGGAAAAGACCCTCCCGCTGTTCAATGATGCCATGAACTTTCTTGGCAGCTTGTCGGCAAACGGCGGCAAGATCCTGTTCGTGGGTACCAAGCGTTCCGCCCGTGACGCCGTTCGCGAAGAGGCCCAGCGTTGCGGTATGCCCTATGTGGATCATCGCTGGCTCGGCGGCATGCTGACCAACTTCAAGACCATCAAGCAGTCCATCAAGCGCCTGAAAGAGCTGGAGGCCATGTTTGAGGATGGCAGCGTTGAGCAGCGTTTCAGCAAGAAAGAGGCCCTCGGCCTGAGCCGGGAGATGGAGAAGCTGGATCGCAGCCTGGGTGGCATCAAGAACATGCCCGGTATCCCGGATGCGCTGTTCGTGATCGATGTCGGACACGAAAAGATCGCCATCAGTGAGGCGGTCAAGCTCGGTATTCCGGTGATCGGCGTGGTGGATACCAACAATGACCCGGACAAGGTCGACTACGTGATTCCTGGCAACGACGACTCTATTCGTGCCGTCCAACTCTACGTTCAGGGTGCATCTGCAGCGGTTCTGCAGGGCCGGGCCAGTGCCGCTCATCTGGGCGGTTCGGCAGAGGATGAGTTTGTAGAGGTGGCGAACGCACCAGCTGCCGCGCCAAGCGAGGAAGCCCCGGCGACCTGATCGGGCGCTGTTGCCTTTGATGTGGCCTCTGCCCTGCCGTGGCAGAGGCCACCTTAGTACCGAATATTTAGATTTAGCAAGAGGATAGACATACCATGGCCATTACAGCCTCTCTGGTAAAGGAACTGCGTGAACGCACCGGTTCCGGCATGATGGAATGCAAAAAGGCATTGGTTGAAACGGGTGGTGATCTTGAGGCCGCCATTGAACTGATGCGTAAATCCGGCCAAGCCAAGGCCGCCAAGAAGGCGGGTCGCACCGCTGCCGAGGGTCTCATTGTCATTAAGACCAGCGCCGATGGCAAACAGGCTGCGATGGTAGAGGTTAACAGTGAGACCGATTTCGTCGCCAAGGATGACAATTTTATCTCCTTCGCCGATGCGGTCGTCGAGCGGGCCCTGGTCACCAGTGCCACCGATGTGGAGGCCCTGTTGAATGAGCCCCTGCATGAGGGTGAAGAGACCACCATCAACACCGCACGTGAGGCCCTGATCTCCAAGATCGGTGAGAACATGAACGTGCGTCGATTCATTCGTCTCAACACGGAGGCCGGACTGCTGACCAGCTATAGTCACGGCGCCCGGATCGGTGTGGTAGTGGAGATCGAAGGTGGTGACGAGGCCCTGGGCAAGGACCTGGCCATGCACATCGCCGCCACGAATCCAGTCTGCGTAACCGCCGATGACGTACCGGCTGAGACCCTGGACAAGGAACGCGATATCTTCAAGGCCCAGGCCCTGGAGAGCGGCAAGCCGGAAAATATTGTCGAGAAGATGGTCGAGGGGCGTATACGCAAGTATCTGGCCGAGATCACCCTGGTGGGTCAGCCCTTCGTCAAGGACCCCGATGTTACCATTGAGAAGCTGCTGGCAAATGCCGGTGCCCGTGTGGTGCGTTTTCAGCGCTTTGAGGTCGGTGAGGGGATTGAGAAGAAGGTAGAGAACTTTGCCGAAGAGGTGATGGCACAGGTTCGCGGTGAATAGTCAGGAGACGATATCACCATGACCACAGATGGCCCCCAATCGAGTCCTATGATGGCAATGGCGAGGGATCGCCATGTCTGACATTGCATATCAGCGTATTCTCCTAAAGCTCAGCGGTGAAGCGCTGATGGGCAAGCTGGATTTCGGCATTTCCCCAGAGGTGATTGCCCGCATGGCGGGTGAAATCCGGGATCTGGTGAATGCCGGCGTGCAGATCGGCCTGGTTATCGGTGGCGGCAATATCTTCCGCGGTGCCGGGCTGGCGGAGGCCGGCATCGATCGGGTCACCGGCGACCACATGGGTATGCTGGCCACGGTCATCAACTCCCTGGCAATGCAGGATGCCTTGGAGCGGTTGGGTGTACAGGCCCGGGTCATGTCCTCCCTCAGTATCAATGAGGTCTGTGAAGACTATATTCGGCGTCGTGCGGTTCGCCACCTTGAAAAGGGCCGGGTGGTGATTCTTGCCGCCGGAACCGGCAACCCCTTCTTTACCACCGATTCAGCCGCCAGCCTGCGCGCCATTGAAATGGGTGCGGAGCTGTTGATTAAGGCAACCAAGGTCAATGGTGTCTATTCGGCTGACCCGGTCAAGGTGCCGGATGCCCAATTCCATTCCCGTCTAAGCTATGATCAGATCTTGGTCAAGAACCTTAAGGTGATGGATGCTACGGCCATCGTGCTTTGTCGGGATAATGCTATCCCCCTAAGAGTAATGAATATCAATGAGTCAGGCGCCCTGATGCGGCTGATCCAAGGCGAAGATATCGGTTCCCTTGTGGAAAGCGGAGATTGAAATGATCGATGATATCAAGAAGGACGCAACGGTGCGCATGGGTAAGAGCGTTGAGGCGCTTGGCAAAGAGTTTTCTAAAGTAAGAACTGGACGCGCCCATCCCAGCCTGCTCGATCATGTCCAGGTGCCTTATTATGGTTCTGACGTTCCCTTGAGCCAGGTTGCCAATGTGAATGTGGAAGATGCACGCACCCTGACGGTGACCCCCTGGGAACAGGCCATGGTCGGGCCGGTAGAGAAGGCGATCATGAATTCGGACCTGGGGCTTAATCCCAACTCCGCGGGTAATGTGATTCGTGTGCCGGTTCCACCCTTGACCGAGGAGCGTCGCAAGGACTTGATCAAGGTGGTGCGCCAAGAGGCGGAACAGGCGCGCATTGCGATACGTAATATCCGGCGTGATGCCAACCATAACCTGAAAGACCTGGTTAAGGAGAAGCTGATATCGGAAGATGACGAGCGTCGTGGGGAGGAGATTATCCAGAAGCTGACGGATCAGCACGTCAAGGAGGTCGACTCGTTGCTTGAGCAGAAAGAAGCCGACTTGATGGTAATCTGATTGTTTTTTGGAGGCCGATTCGGCGTGGCTACAGGTGAGACCGAGGTGGAGGGGCTGGCCAAGGTTGCCACAATGCCCCGACATGTGGCCATCATCATGGATGGCAATGGGCGCTGGGCCAAGCAACAAGGTCTACCTCGGCCTGCCGGGCACAGAGCCGGCGTTGAGTCAGTTCGCTCCGCCGTAGAATATTGTGCCAAGCAAGGTATCGAGGTCCTTACCCTGTTTGCCTTCAGCAGTGAAAATTGGCGGCGACCCAAGAAAGAGGTCGGCATGCTGTTGGAGCTGTTCGTGACGGTGCTGCAGCGTGAGGTCAAGCGCCTGCACAAGAATAAAGTGCGCATCAAAATCATCGGTGATTGCGCCGCCTTTCCAGAGAAACTCCAGCAACGCATCCGGCATGCCGAGGAGCTCACCGTTGACAATACGGGCCTGGTTCTGCAGATAGCGGCCAACTATGGTGGGCGTTGGGATATTGCCCAGGCGGCACAGCGGCTGGCAGAGAAGGTCAAGTCAGGGGAAATAGAGCCCCAGGCCATGACCGAAGAGGCCTTGGCTGAGGAGCTCTCTTTTGCCGGATTGCCGGATCCCGATCTCTTCATACGCACCGGCGGCGAGCAGCGAGTGAGTAATTTTCTACTGTGGCAAGCCGCCTATGCAGAGCTCTACTTTACCGACACGCTCTGGCCTGATTTTGATGCCGCTGCATTTGATCAGGCAGTGGCCTCCTATACAAAGCGTGAACGGCGTTTTGGACAAACATCGGAACAGGTCGAGAAGAGTCGGACCCTGGATCCAGTCAGCCTCTGATTGAGCAAGTCGATGCTTGCTCAGCGCCTCCTTACTGCCATGCTATTGATCCCGCTCGTGGTCAGCGGTGTTCTCTATCTATCTACCCCCCGGCTGGCCCTGATTCTGGCCTTTATCGTGCTGTTGGGTGCCCAGGAGTGGGCAAGATTGGCGGGTATTCAATCTAAGGCCGGGCAGTGGTTTTATGCCATGCTGGTGGCCTTTGCCCTGGCCCTGTCCGCATTAGTCTTATCCCATCCCCAACTGATTTTTTGGCTCTTTGCTGCGGTAACCGCGGGCTGGCTGCTTGAGGTGGTAGGGCTGTTGCGCATCCGGCAGGTGAAAACCGATGCCAAGGGATTGAATCTGCCAAAGGCCCTGGTGGGCTTCCTGGTGTTGGTTCCGGCCTGGATTGCCCTGATCAGCCTGCATGGTAGTGGCCAGCATGGGCCGGCCCTGGTGCTCTTTGTCATGGTCTTGATCTGGGTGGCCGATAGCGGTGCCTACTTTGCCGGTCGCCGCTGGGGGCGGGTAAAGCTGGCGCCGGCCATCAGCCCCGGTAAGACCCGGGAAGGGGTCTATGGCGCCCTGGCGGGTTCGGTGGTGTGTGGCCTGGTACTGGCCTGGATGCGGCCGGAAATCGGAGGGGTGGTGGCCACCATCCCGCTCTGCATGCTCACCTGCCTGGTCTCGGTAGAGGGCGACCTGTTTGAAAGCCTGATCAAACGTCAGGCCGGGGTGAAGGACAGCGGCTCACTGCTGCCTGGCCACGGGGGCGTGCTTGATCGTATCGATAGCCTGACCGCGGCGGCGCCTGTATTTCTGTTTGGCCTGCTGTTACTGAGGATGGTTCAGTGATTGGCCTAACGGTCCTGGGTTCCACGGGTTCCATTGGTGTCAGCACCCTGGACGTGGTGGCGCGCCATCCGGAGCGTTATCGCATCGTGGCCCTTACCGCAAACCGTGATATTGAGGGGCTCTACCGGCAGTGTCTGGAGGTTCGCCCGGACTATGCGGTCATGGCGGATGCCGCCAGTGCGCAACAACTGGCGGTTCGACTCCAATCGGAGGCACCGGCGATTCGGGTGCTGTCGGGCATCGAGGGGCTGGAGGAGGTCTCCCGCCTGCCGGAAGCCGATTATGTGATGGCGGCGATTGTGGGGGCGGCGGGTTTGTTGCCGGCCCTGGCTGCCGTACGCGCCGGCAAGCGCGTATTGTTGGCGAACAAAGAGGCGCTGGTGGTCTCGGGAAGCCTGTTCATGGATGAGGCGGAACGCCATGGGGCGGAGATCCTGCCCATCGATAGTGAGCATAATGCGGTGTTCCAATGCATGCCGTCGCAGTTTGCCCAGGGTCTCAGCCAGGTGGGTGTGCGTCGCATCCTGCTGACCGCTTCTGGGGGGCCTTTTCGCGATACCCCGGTCAGTGAGCTTGAGTGTGTCACGCCGGAGCAGGCCTGTGCCCATCCCAACTGGGATATGGGGCGCAAGATCTCGGTGGATTCCGCCACCATGATGAATAAGGGGCTGGAGGTGATCGAGGCCTGCTGGCTGTTTCATACCCGGCCGGAAAAGATCGATGTGGTGTTGCATCCCCAGAGCGTCATCCACTCCATGGTGGAATATGACGACGGCTCGGTCCTGGCCCAGATGGGCAACCCCGATATGCGCACCCCCATTGCCCACGCCCTGGCCTGGCCGGAGCGTATCGAATCAGGGGTTGAGAGCCTGGATCTGTTCGCCGTGGCGCGGCTGGATTTTGAGGCCCCGGATGTTGAGCGTTTTCCCTGTCTGCGGCTGGCCTATGAGGCCATTGAGGCGGGTGGGACGGCCCCGGCAATCCTCAATGCCGCCAACGAGGTCGCGGTGCAGGCCTTTCTTGAGCGCCGGATTGGTTTTACCGATATTCCGAAGATCATCGAGTCCACACTGACGGCGGAAGCCATGAGTGATGTGGCCGGCCTTGATGAACTCTTAGAGGTGGATGAGCGGGCTCGCCGGCAGGCGGAACAAAAAATCAGCACACTGGTCTGATTTTTTACTCATGAACTCCTTCCTTTTTACCCTTCTATCCTTTCTTGTCGCCCTGGGCGTGCTGATTGCCGTGCATGAGTATGGCCATTTCTGGGTGGCGCGTAAGGCCGGGGTCAAGGTGCTGCGCTTTTCCATCGGCTTTGGACCACCCTTATGGAAGCGCCTGGGTCGTGATGGGGTCGAGTACGTGATTGGGGCCATTCCCCTTGGCGGCTATGTGAAGATGTTGGATGAGCGGGAGGAGCCCGTTCCTGAGGAGCAGTTGCAGTGGGCGTTTAATCGCCAATCCCTTGCGGCCCGTTCCGCCATTGTGACGGCCGGTCCAGCGGCCAATTTCCTATTCGCAATCTTGGCCTTCTGGCTCATTTTCGTGATCGGCGATACCGGCACCCGGCCCGTGGTGGGTGAGGTGGAGCCCGAGTCTGCCGCCTTTCAAGCGGGATTTCTCCCCGGTGATGAGTTGCTTGCCGTTGCCGACCGGGAGACCCCCTCCTGGGAGTCGGCCATGTATGCCCTGTTGGCTGTTTCGACCGGGGCGCAGGATGTGCCGGTAAGAGTGCGTGATGGGGATGGCAATGAGCGCGTACGCCGGTTGTCAGCGGAGAGTACCGGCAAATTACAGGGCGATGTTAGCCCAATGCAGGTTATTGGCTTGAGGCAGCAAAGGCCTGCCATTCCGCCGGTGATTGGCGAGCTGGTCTCTGGGGAGGCGGCCGATCTGGCGGGTCTGCAGGCTGGTGATCGCATCTTAAGTGTCGATGGGCAGGCCATCAATGGCTGGACCGAGCTGGTCAACTATGTGCGGGCCCACCCGGATCTCCTTCTCCAGTTAGAGGTAGAGCGTGCCGGCGAACTGCTTGAGATTGAAGTCCAGACCGGTGTTCGCATGGAGCAGGATAAGGCGATTGGGCGTATCGGGGCAGGTGTGCAGGAGGTTGAGGGCCTGCTGGATGAATACCTGGTCGTGGTTCGGCTGGGACCGCTGGAGGCAGCTGGGGCCTCGGTTGGAAAGACCTGGGATATCTCCAGGCTTATTTTGAGGACTGTGGGTCGAATGTTTACCGGTGAGGTCTCGGTGAAGACCATCAGCGGCCCGATTTCTATTGCTGTTTCTGCGGGAAAAACAGCGAGTTATGGTGTTGTTTCCTTCCTTAAATTTCTTGCCTTCATCAGTATCAGCCTGGGTGTATTGAACCTGCTGCCCATCCCGGTACTGGATGGTGGGCATCTGCTCTATTTCATTATCGAGGCGGTCAAGGGGAGCCCGCTGTCCGAGGAGGCCCAGTTGCAGGGCCAGCGCGTCGGCCTGCTGTTGTTGCTGATGCTGATGGGGCTGGCCTTCTATGTGGATATCACTCGGCTGCTGGGATAGTCCGGGAAGATAATTTATACTAGCTGACTTGCTCGAGGGGATTTTGTGGAATCATCTGCTTGTCCCCGGGCTTGATGAAAAATAAATTTATAATCAAAGGGTTAAGAGACTCAATGCGGTTTGCCTTCAGGTCATTGCTACGCTGTATGCTGCTGTGTGTGCTATGTGCACCCTTGTTGGTTGCGGCTCAGCCCTTTGTTATTAAGGATATCCGTGTCGAGGGGCTGCAGCGAATCTCTGCCGGCACGGTCTTCAATTATCTCCCGGTATCTGTTGGCCAAACCACTGACGTGGACCAGAGTGCCGCAATTATCCGCTCCCTGTATAAAACCGGCTTTTTCAAGGATGTGCGGCTGGAGCGTGAGGGGGATGTGCTGGTGGTCTTTGTCACGGAACGGCCCGCCATCGCCACCATCACTATCTCTGGCAATACCTCCATGGAGACGGAGCAGTTGCTGCTGGCACTCAAGGATATCGGTCTGGCCGAGGGGCGGGTGTTCAACCGTTCCGTTCTCGACAAGATTGAGCAGGAGATGAAACGTCAATATTTCAGCCAGGGTAAATATGGCGTCAAACTTAGCTCCACGGTAACCCCACTGGAGCGTAACAGGGTGGGTATCTCCATCGACATTGCCGAAGGCAAGCCGGCCAGGATCAAGAACATCAATATCGTGGGTAACCAGGCCTTCGAGGAAGAGGATCTGTTGGATGAGTTCAAGCTGACCACGGGGGGCTGGCTCTCTTTTTACTTCAAGGATGACCAGTATTCGCGGCAAAAACTCTCTGGTGACCTGGAAAATCTCCGTTCCTTCTATCTGGATCAGGGCTATATCAATTTCCACATCAACTCTACCCAGGTATCCATTACCCCGGACAAGAAGGATATCTACATCACCATCAATATTTCCGAGGGTGAGGTCTTTACCATCAGTGATATCAAGCTTGCGGGTGAACTGGTCCAACTCAAAGAAGAGATGTTTCCGCTGATACATCTCAGCCGGGGTGAGGTCTTTTCACGTAAGCAGGTGGTGGCCAGTTCGGAGCGGATCAATGATCTGCTGGGTAACCATGGCTATGCCTTTGCCAACGTCAACAGTATCCCTGAGATCGATGATGAAAAGCGCCAGGTCGCCATTACCCTTTTTGTGGACCCAGGTAAGCGGGTCTATGTCAGGCGTATCAATGTGAGAGGCAACAGCAGCACCAGAGACCGTGTTCTGCGCCGTGAGATGCGGCAGATGGAGTCCGCATGGTTTTCGGCTGAGAAGATCACCCGTTCCAGGGAACGGCTGCACCGTTTAGGATTCTTTGAAGAGGTCAATGTCGAAACACCTGCGGTACCGGGTTCCACAGATCAGGTGGACGTCAACGTCTCGGTGGCAGAGAAACCGGCCGGTAATTTTATGGCTGGACTGGGCTATTCCCAATCCCAGGGTATGACATTTCAGACCAATATCACCGAGAACAACTTCCTTGGAACCGGCAAGCGGGTGGTGATTGGCTTTAATAACAGCAGTGCCAATACCCTCTATCAGCTGGCCTATACCAATCCCTATTACACTATCGATGGTATTAGCCGCGGTTTTAATCTGAAATTCAGGCAAACGGATTTTGAAGAGTTGGATACGGCGGATTATGCAACCGATACCGGTGTTGTCGGGGTGAACTTTGGCGTTCCCGTCAGTGATGTTGAGCGCCTGAACTTCACCTTTGACGTGGAAATGACGGATTTTAAGCTGGGTGCAACGCCGTCGGCTGAAGTGAGTAATTTTGTGCAGGATAATGGCTCGGATTATATGGATTTCAAGATAGGGGCGAGCTGGACCGCCGATTCGCGGGATCAGATACTTTTTCCAACCCGCGGTGGGGTTCAGAGCGTGCATCTTGAGGCGACCTTGCCCGGCAGCGACCTGAAATACTACAAACTCAACTATCGCCATCAGCGCTTTTTTCCTTTGAGCAAAACCTTTACCCTTGGGTTCAAGGGTGATGTGGGCTATGGCGATAGCTATGGCGATACGGTGAACCTGCCCTTTTATGAGAACTACTTTGCGGGTGGCTTCCGCACCGTCAGAGGGTTCTCGGATAACTCCCTTGGTCCTCGGGATTCACAGGATGATGCCCTCGGGGGTAATTTTAAATTGGTGGGGAGCGCGCAGTTGCTGTTTCCAGCGCCGTTTAAGCTGGGGGAGAAATCGTTACGCCTGAGTATTTTCGGTGATGCGGGTAGCGTATTTGATTTGGATGGTTCGGACGGATTTGATACCTCGGAGCTTCGCTATTCGACTGGGGTGTCGGCTATGTGGATATCACCTGTGGGCATTCTGACATTCAGTCTTGCCCAGCCTTTCAACGCGGATTCGTTTGATGATGAAGAGCGATTCCAATTTAATTTTGGTTCGGGATTCTAACTTGAACTGGAGGATGGTCTTGAATAAATCTAGCTCTTTTCACGTGTGGGTGGTTAGCTGGTTGTTGCTGTTTTCCGCTGCGGTGAGTGCTCAGGAAGGGCATGCTCTTGGTTATGTGGATGCGACAAAGGTATTTGAGCAGTCGCCGCAATATGAGGCGGCCCGCAAGGCCCTGGAGACGGAATTTGCACGGCGCGATAATGACATGGTGGCGCAACAGAAACAGTTGAAACAGTTGCAGGAGAAGATGCAGCAGGATGGTGCGGTGATGAGTGACTCCGAGGCCAAACGCCTGGAGCGCGATATTGTATCGCGTCGTCGCAAGTTAAAGAGTGCCCAGGACGCCTTTCGAGAGGACTTCAATCTGCGTCGTAATGAGGAGTTCAATAAGTTACGTCGGCAGGTGTCTGAGGTGGTTCAGGAAGTTGGCAAGGAAGATGGTATCGATATGATTTTCAGTGATGGCGTGGTTTACGCCAGCAAACGCGTGGATATATCTGACAAGGTGCTGGAACGATTAAAGGAGAAGTTCTCAGCATCTCAGAAGCCGTAGATCAATAGAGTCCTGAAGCATTGAAAATTCGGCTGGAGGAGTTGGCTCAGATTGCAGGTGCGCGGTTGGAGGGCGATGCCGATTGCCAAATTAGCCGGGTTGGCACCCTGTCGGACGCCGGGCCTGGCGCCATCAGCTTTTTGGCCAACAGTAAGTATCGCAAACACCTTGCCACCACTCAGGCATCTGCGGTAATTCTAGCGCCGGAACTGCTTCCAGAGTGTCCCACTAATGCATTGGTTAGTGAGAATCCCTATCTGAGCTATGCGCGTGTTGCGGCTTTATTTGCCCCTCAGGCTGAGACTCATACTGGGGGACGGCATCCAACGGCGGTGGTGGCGGAATCGGCACGGGTCGCTGATGATGTCTGGCTTGGCCCGGGGGCCATTGTGGAAGAGGGTGCTGAAATCGGTCCCCGCTCCTATATTGGACCGGGCTGTGTGATTGGCCAGGGTAGTCGGTTGGGCGAGGAGTGTCGGCTCGTGGCCAATGTGACCATCTGTCATGGCGCCCGACTGGGTCGCCGGGTACAGGTGCATCCGGGGGCGGTTATTGGCAGTGATGGCTTTGGTCTGGCCAATGATCAGGGAAGCTGGGTCAAGGTTGCGCAACTGGGCAGTGTCTGTATAGGCGATGATGTGGAGATTGGTGCCAATACAACCATCGACCGGGGAGCCGTTGCCGACACCATTATTGAGAACGGGGTAAAGCTGGATAACCAGATTCAGATTGCCCATAACGTGCATATTGGGGAAAACACGGCGATTGCCGCCTGTGTAGGGATCGCGGGGTCTACCCGAATTGGACGTGACTGTACCCTTGCCGGTGGTGTCGGCGTAGTCGGTCACCTTGAAATTGGAGACAATGTCCATTTTTCAGCGCAGACATTGGTGACACGCTCTTTTCCAGAGCCTGGCTACTTCAGTGGCAACCTGCCCGCAGTGCCCAACACCATTTGGCGCCGGACCATTGCCCGGATAAGGCAGCTTGAAGATGTTGCGCGACGCCTGAAAAAAATAGAGACGCGTTTAGGCCCTGATAAGGGCAATAAAGATTAATTATTGTGCTGATCGGGACTGTTAACTGAATTTTCCTAATCGGCAGGAGGGGGATTGTTGAAAACCATGGATATCCATAAGGTGCTGAGCCTTCTACCGCACCGCTATCCTTTTTTATTGATCGACAGAGTGCTGGAGTTTGAACATAACAAGCGCCTGCTGGCGATCAAGAATGTTACCTACAACGAACCCTATTTCAATGGACATTTTCCTGTACGCCCGGTGATGCCGGGGGTGTTGATTGTTGAGGCCATGGCTCAGGCGACGGGTCTACTGGCCATGGAATCCAATCCGGAAGAGGTGGGTGAAAACTCACTTTACTATTTTGTCGGTATCGATAAGGCGCGTTTCAAGCGCCCCGTTGAACCTGGAGACCAATTGCACATAGAGGTGGTGTTGAACCGTAGTAAACGGGGTATCTTTATGTTTAGCTGTGAGGCACGGGTGGATGGCGATGTGGTGGCTACTGCAGAGGTGATGTGTACCTCACGGGACTTCTAGCCATTTATTCTTTTATGGTTTTGTTTGTTCACAATAGTGATTATTGAGCAGGGTAGGGGATTGATCGATCCACACGCAGTAATTGATCCGGCGGCTGAGTTGGATGAGGGAGTCACTGTTGGCCCCTTCACCATCATAGGGCCGGATGTAAAGATTGGTAAAGGTACCGAGATTGGCCCTCATGTGGTGATCAAGGGGCCGACCAGTATCGGGTGCGATAACCGTATCTTTCAGTTTGCCTCCATTGGCGAAGATCCCCAGGATAAGAAGTATGCGGGTGAGCAGACTCGTCTGGAGATCGGTGACCGCAATCAGATCCGGGAATTTACCACCATCCACCGGGGCACGGCGCAGGACGCCGGCATCACCCGTATCGGCAGTGACAATCTGTTCATGGCCTATACCCATGTCGCTCACGACTGCCAGATTGGCAATCACGTGATCCTTGCCAATGCCGCCTCCCTGGGGGGGCATATCACTATCCAAGACCACGCCATTTTGGGTGGATTCACCATTGTGCATCAGTTCAGCCATATTGGCGCCCATAGCTTTTGTGCCATGGGCAGTGTGGTGACCAGGAGTGTGCCGCCCTATGTGACGGTTGGCGGTCACCCGGCCAAGCCCCATGGCACCAATTCTGAAGGATTGCGTCGCCGCGGCTTCAGTTCCGATGCCATCCAGCAGATCAAAAAGGCCTATAAGCTGTTGTACAAATCTCAGCTTAGACTCGATGAGGCGGTCGACGCGATTCAGGAACTGGCCAAGGAAACCCCGGAAGTTGCCGTTATCCCTGAATTCATCGAAAAAAGCGGGCGCAGCATCATCCGCTGATGTTACCCCGCTTTATTCATGGTGGATCGCGGTTTCTGGCGCTGGGCTGGTGCGGCTGGGCGCCGGCTTGGAAGGAAAATGGTAGCCGTAGCTACCATTTGACTGAAAGCCAAGCCCAGGCGTGCCAGAACAAGCCAGAACCATGATAGGCCAGAGCCGCTCGCAACTTGGGTTAGATAATGAAGTGCCGTATTTCCACCAGTTTTCATAATGCCATCCTCGGCTATGGCCGCCACCATGGATAAGGCGGGGTTACGCATCGGTATCGTTGCCAATGAGATGTCGGGCGATCTGCTTGGCGCGGGGCTAATGCGTGCCCTGCAGGAGCAGGTGCCGGATGTGGTTTTCGAGGGTGTTGGCGGGCCGCGCATGCTTGAACTGGGCTGTAATAGCCTGGTGCCCATGGAGCGGCTATCGGTCATGGGATTGGTGGAGGTCTTAAAACATCTGCCGGAACTGCTGGGCATCCGGCGTCGATTGACCAAGCATTTTCTCGATAATCCCCCCGACCTGTTCATCGGTATTGATGCCCCCGACTTCAACCTCGGTCTTGAGACCCGCCTCAAGCAGGCGAGTATTCCCACGGTGCACTATGTCAGTCCCACGGTCTGGGCCTGGCGCCCGGGAAGGGTGAAGAAGATACGTGCTGCCGTCGATCTGCTGTTGAGTATCTTCCCCTTCGAAGAGGCCTTTTTGCGAAAACATCAGGTGCCGGTGAACTTTGTGGGTCACCCCCTGGCCGATGAGATCCCCCTGGAGAATGATCAAGCCGCCGCGCGGCAGAGCCTGGGATTGCCGGAGGATGGGGAGGTGATCGCCATCATGCCCGGCAGCCGCATGAGTGAGATCTCGGCCCTGAGTGAGACCTTTATCCAGGCAGCCAAATGGTGCCTGGAGCGGCGGCCGGGCTTGCGTTTCGCGGTGCCTCTGGTCAGTGTCCGCGCACGGAATCTCTTTGAACAGCAGTTGCAGGCTGTAGCGCCGGATCTTCCCGTTACCCTGTTGGATGGCGATGCCCGGCAGGCGATTGTTGCGGCCGATGCGGTACTCACCAAGTCCGGCACCTCGACCCTGGAGTCTCTGCTGTTGGGCCGGCCCATGGTGGTGGGTTACCGCATGCACGGCCTGAGTTACAACATCGTGAAATGGCTGAATCTGGTCAAGGTGCCCTATGTGGCCATGGCCAACCTGCTGGCCGATGAGGCGCTGGCCCCGGAGTTTATTCAGGATGAGTGCCGGCCAGAACTGCTGGGTGCCGCGCTGCTGGGTTTTCTGCAGGAGCCAAGTCGAACCGCTGCCATCAAGGCCCGTTATCACCAGATCCATAAAGAGATGCAGCGTGATTCCAGTCGCCGTGCGGCGGAGGCGGTGCTGGCGCTGGTCCGGACAGAGTCTGCTTAAGTAATTATTCACCACAGAGAGCTCAGAGAAAAGCTAATGCATATTTCAGTAAAACTCTGTGCTCTCTGTGGTTGGCATTAAAATCAATTAATCATGAAATCAAAAATTCCTTTAATAGCCGGTGTGGATGAGGTTGGACGTGGGCCACTGGCCGGTGCGGTGGTTGCGGCGGCTGTGATTCTCGACCCACAGCGACCGATCGAGGGGCTGGCGGATTCGAAAAAGCTGACCGAGAAGCGCCGCGCGCTGTTGGAGACCGAGATCCAGGAAAAGGCCCTGGCCTGGGCCCTGGGACGAGCAGAGGTCGAGGAGATCGATGCCATCAATATCCTGCAGGCCAGCCTGCTTGCCATGCGCCGGGCGGTAGAGGCGTTGGCCATCCCACCTGAGCATGCCCTGATCGACGGCAACCGCTGTCCCCAGCTGCCCTGTACCGCAGAGGCCATTGTGGGGGGGGATGGTAGCGAGCCTGCCATCAGCGCTGCCTCTATCCTGGCCAAGGTGGCGCGGGATCGGGAGATGGGTGAACTGGACAAGCAGTTTCCCGGCTATGGATTGGCCAAGCACAAGGGCTACCCTACCCGCGTCCATCTGGAGGCGCTGCAACAGTTGGGTGTGTTGCCCATCCACCGCCGCTCTTTCGGCCCGGTTCGTAAGTTGTTGTGAATACAAGGGGATAGTTATCAGTTGTCAGAGGGTAGGGGAGGTTTTGCTGACAACTGCACCCTTAAATTTATGCGTTATTCATCCGTTCCCACCATGGACGGAAAGCCCCAATAAGGCCAGAATAGCAGCCCAGTATTTCTAGTCCTGTTTTAATAATGCAACCCAGCTTCGTTCATCTGCGTGTCCATTCCGAGTACTCCCTGGTTGACGGGGTGGTGCGCATCAAGCCCCTGGTCAAGGCGGTGGCGGGTGCGGGCATGCCGGCAGTGGCGGTGACTGACCAGTGCAATCTGTTTGCCATGGTCAAGTTTTATCGCGCCGCTCAGGGGGCGGGGGTAAAACCCATCATCGGCGTGGATGCCTGGCTGCGTAATGAGCAGGACGTGAATAAGCCCTTCCGCCTGGTGCTCCTGGTCCAGAATAACGAGGGTTACCGCAATCTCACCCGCCTGGTTTCGAAAAGCTATGTGGATGGCCAGCACCTGGGGCGTCCCATGCTGGAGCGGGATTGGCTGGAGGGGGCCTGTGACGGCCTGATTGCACTCTCAGCTGGTCGGGAGGGGGATGTGGGTCAGGCCCTGCTGGCAGGCCACCGAGAGCAGGCCGAGGAGCTGCTTGATGGCTGGCGGGGGTTGTTCGGTGACCGTTACTATCTGGAGCTCTGCCGTACCGGAAGACCCCAGGAGGAGGAGTGCCTGCATCAGAGTGTGGAGCTGGCCCTGGCCCGGAACGTGCCGGTGGTGGCCACCAACGATGTGCACTTTCTTAAGCCTGATGAGTTTGAGGCCCACGAGGTGCGGGTCTGTATCCATGAGGGGCGCCCCCTGGATGATCCGCGTCGCCCCAAGCACTTTAGTGATCAGCAATACCTACGCACCCCCGAAGAGATGTGCGAGCTCTTCGCCGACATCCCGGAGGCCCTGGCGAACTCGGTGGAGATCGCTCGGCGCTGCAGCCTGGGGCTGACCCTGGGCGAGAATTTCCTGCCCGACTTCCCGGTACCCGAGGGCATGAGCGTGGGGGATTTTCTCGCCGCCGAGTCACGTCGGGGGCTGGAGCAGCGATTGGAGAAGATCCTGGATCCCCAGGCAGCCGACTACGCGGAGCAGCGCAAGATCTATGATGAGCGTCTGCAGATTGAGCTGGATGTCATCAACAACATGGGTTTTCCCGGCTACTTCCTGATCGTGGCGGATTTTATCCAGTGGGCCAAGGACAATGGGGTGCCTGTGGGTCCTGGCCGCGGCTCCGGTGCCGGCTCCCTGGTGGCCTATGTGCTCAAGATCACCGATCTGGATCCCATCGAACACGAGCTGCTGTTCGAGCGCTTCCTCAATCCCGAGCGTGTCTCCATGCCCGACTTCGACGTGGACTTCTGTATGGAGGGGCGTGACCGGGTGATCGACTATGTGGCGCGCCGTTATGGGCGTGATGCGGTCTCCCAGATCATCACCTACGGCAGCATGGCGGCCAAGGCGGTGGTGCGTGACGTAGGCCGGGTGCTGGGCCACCCCTACGGCTTTGTGGACCGTATCGCCAAGCTGATCCCCTTCGAGATTGGCATCACCCTGGAGAAGGCCCTGGAGGAGAGTGAGGACCTCAAGGCCGCCTATGACGGGGAAGAGGAGGTACAGCTCCTCATCGACATGGCCCGTTCCCTGGAGGGGCTGTCGCGCAATGCCGGTAAGCATGCCGGTGGCGTGGTGATCTCTCCTACGGTGCTGACCGACTTCGCACCCCTCTACTGTGAGGCCGGCGGTGAGAATCTGGTCACCCAGTTCGACAAGGATGATGTGGAGGCGGTGGGTCTGGTCAAATTTGATTTCCTCGGCCTGCGCACCCTGACCATCGTGGATTGGGCCCTGAAGACCATCAACCGGGAGCGGCAGGCGCAGGGAGAGCCTCTAATCGATATTGCTGCCATCCCCATGGATGACGAAGTCTCTTTCCGGTTGCTCAAATCCTGTGCCACCACCGCCGTGTTCCAGCTCGAATCCCGGGGTATGAAGGAGCTGATCAAGAAGTTGCAGCCCGACTGTTTTGACGATATCACCGCCCTGGTGGCCCTGTTCCGACCTGGTCCGCTGGGTTCCGGCATGGTGGATGATTTCATCAACCGCAAACATGGCCGGGCCAAGGTGGATTATCCCCATCCGGACCTGGAGTCCATCCTCAAACCCACCTACGGCGTCATTCTCTACCAAGAGCAGGTGATGATGATTCCCCAGGTGCTGGCGGGCTACACCCTGGGTGGAGCCGATCTGCTGCGCCGTGCCATGGGCAAGAAAAAGCCGGAGGAGATGGCCAAGCAGCGTGCGGTGTTTACTAAGGGTGCCCTGGAGCGTGGGGTGGATGAGGAAGTTGCCACCCACATCTTTGATCTGATGGAGTACTTCTCCGGTTACGGCTTCAACAAGTCCCACTCGGCGGCCTACGCCCTGGTCTCCTACCAGACCCTGTGGCTCAAGACCCACTACCCGGCTGCCTTCATGGCGGCGGTGCTCTCCGCGGATATGGATCACACCGACAAAGTGGTGACCATGATCGAGGAGTGCCGGGAGATGAAGCTCAAGGTAGAGCCCCCTCACGTCAACCACTCCGAATACATGTTCACCATCAGTGGTGATCAGACGGTCATCTATGGTTTGGGTGCCATCAAAGGGGTGGGCCAGGCGGCGATCGAGGGCATCATCGAGGCCCGGGGCCAGGGCGCTGCCTTTGCCGATATCTTTGATTTCTGTCGCCGTATCGACCTCAAGAAGGCCAACCGCCGGGTGCTGGAATCCCTGATCCGCGCCGGGGCCCTGGATGAACTGGGCCCCAACCGTGCCACCCTCATGGCCCAGTTGCCCCCGGCACTGCAGGCGGCAGAGCAGCAGGGGGCGGCCCAGGCGGCGGGGCAGAATGATATGTTTGGCATGGCAGAGGTTCCGGCTCAGTTGCCGGTGGCCTCTGAGGTGTCGGGAGAGGCCCTGGAGGAGTGGGATGAGGAGCTGCGCTTGCAAGGGGAGAAGGAGACCCTGGGACTCTATCTCACCGGTCACCCCATCGGCCGTTATGAGGCGGAGCTTGGCTCCATTGTCACTGCCCGCATCGGCAAGCTGGAGGAATTGGGGGGGGACAACGGGCGTGGACGGCGTCAGCAGAAGCAGCGGGTGGTAGTGGCCGGTTTGGTGGTGAGCATGCGTCAGATCCAGACCCAGCGGGGGCGTATGGCCTCCCTCATGCTGGATGACCGCAGTGGCCGCATTGAGGTGACCCTGTTTGCTGATGTCTATGAACAGCATCGGGAGCTGCTGGGCACCGACAAGGTGCTGGTGGTGGCCGGCAACCTGGGCTTCGATGATTTTCGTGGGGCGCTCAGCCTGCGGGTGGATCAGGTGCTTGAGTTCGAGCAGGCGCGGGAGGCCTATGCCCGTTGCCTGCAGCTGCGGGCGGATGAAGGATTGTTGGCGGAAAAGGGATTGACCCCAGGTGGTTTTGCCGCCGAACTCAAGGGTATCGTCGGCGCCTATGGTGGTGGTCACTGTGCCCTGCGTCTGGCCTATGGACGCACGGATTCGCAGGGGATGATGGAGCTGGGCCCGGATTGGAAAGTGAAGCCCACCGATGAACTGCTGCGCCGGTTGGAGCGTCTGCTGGGTGGTGATGGGGTCCAGGTGATCTATGGCGCTGGCCAGCAGCCCGGCCAGGAAGCCAGGGCGTCGTAACGAGGTGCAGCGCATCCACCTTATTGGCTATAGAAATGATGGCCGGGGTGCATTATTCTCTGCCCCCTCTGTGGCTCTGTAGCAATGGTTCGTTGTCAAGCCTGTCACTCCTAACCTGATTCCGGTATATTTCCGCGCATGGACCTGAATTTTCTCGATTTTGAACAACCCATCGCCGAACTCGAGGCGAAGATAGAAGAGCTGCGCCTGGTCGGTGATGATGCCGAGATCAATATCCAGGATGAGATCGAACGCCTGGAGAACAAAAGCAATTCACTCACTGAGTCGATCTTCTCCAACCTGACCCCCTGGCAGATCTCCCAGTTGGCGCGCCATCCACAGCGCCCCTATCTGTTCGATTACATCAATCGTATATTCACGGAGTTCCAGGAACTGCATGGGGACCGTGCCTTTGCTGATGATCATGCCATCGTCGGTGGTCTTGCCCGTCTGGATGGCCAGGCAGTGATGGTGATCGGCCATCAGAAGGGGCGGGACACCAAGGAGAAGATCTTCCGCAATTTCGGCATGCCCCGGCCCGAGGGCTATCGCAAGGCCCTGCGCCTGATGCGTACCGCCGAGCGTTTTCAGCTGCCGATCTTCACCTTTATCGATACCCCCGGGGCCTATCCCGGTGTGGGCGCCGAGGAGCGGGGCCAGAGCGAGGCCATCGCCCGCAACCTACTGGTCATGGCCGGACTCAAGGTGCCCATCATCTGCACCGTCATGGGTGAGGGCGGTTCCGGTGGCGCCCTGGCGATCGGTGTGGGTGACCGGGTCCTGATGCTGCAGTACAGTACCTATTCCGTAATCTCTCCTGAGGGCTGTGCCTCCATCCTGTGGAAGAGCGCCGATAAGGCGCCACTGGCAGCCGAGGCCATGGGCATCACCTCCCACCGCCTTAAGGAGTTGGAACTCATTGACGATGTCGTACCCGAGCCCCTGGGCGGTGCCCATCGGGATGCCGATGCCATGGCGGCTAGTCTCAAGCAGGCGCTACTCAACGAACTGGAACAGCTCAAACAGCTGGAGCCCGATAACATGCTGGAGCAGCGCTATCAGCGGTTGATGGGTTACGGTCAGTTTGCCGAAGCATAAAGTCGCGGCGGTCTGTAGCTTCCAACAGAAGCGCTACATCCAATGCAAGATACCTGCTATAGAAATTATTATTGATTTCGCACTTAGCTAACATCTGACGACCATCCCATGGCCTTCTCTCCGGCCCGCCTGCTTTCCATTCTCCGCCAGTTGCCAACGCCGCGGCGTTATCTGGTCGCCTACAGTGGTGGCCTGGATTCCAGCGTGCTGTTGCATGCCCTGGCCAGTCTGGGCGATGAACTGGGCGCCGAGCTTGTTGCCATGCATATCAATCATGGCCTCCAGGCCAATGCGGCCGAATGGGTTGCTAGCTGTGAGGCAACCTGCCGGGCACTGGACGTGCCCCTGATCGGTATGGAGCTCAATCTGGAGGTCCCAAAGGGGGAGAGCATCGAGGCGGTAGCGCGCCATGCCCGCTATGGGGCCATCCAGGGGCAGATGGTGCCCGGTGATGTGCTGCTGACGGCCCACCACCAGGATGACCAGGCCGAGACCCTGTTGCTGCAGCTGATGCGTGGCAGCGGCCCCAGTGGGCTGGCGGCGATGCCACGATCTGCCCCCTTTGGTCCCGGTCGCCATCTGCGTCCCCTGCTGGATTTCAGCCGTGAACAACTCCATGCCTATGCCTCGGAGCAAGGGCTCTCCTGGGTGGATGATGCCAGTAACCGGGATGAGCGTTTCGACCGTAATTTTCTGCGTCAGCAGGTGATGCCGCTATTGGCACAGCGCTGGCCTGCCATGGCCCGCACCCTGTCCCGCAGTGCCCGGCACTGTGCCGAGGCCCAGGCATTGATCGATGAGCAATCCCAGGGGGATCTGGATGCCATAGGGGATATGGAATCCGACAGTCTGCCCCTCGCCCCCCTGATGCGATTGCCCGCACCCCGTTGTCGGGCCCTGCTGCGGCATTGGATCAGGGGTAAAGGTTTTCCAGTGCCGGATACCTCAAGGCTGGATCGTCTGATGCAAGAGATGTTCAGTGCCGGGCCGGACCGCATGCCCATAGTGCACTGGCCAGGTGTGGAAGTGCGCCGCTATCGGGACCGGCTCTATCTCATGGTGCCATTGCATGAACATGATCCTTCCTTGGTACTGGAGTGGGATGGTAACTCAATGCTCAAGCTTCCCTCCGGGCTTGGCACATTAAGCATTCATACCGGGATGGGGGGCATTGATCCCAAACAATGGGCTGTAGGCCCAATCCATATTTGCTTTCGTCAGGGTGGTGAACGTTTTCGCCCTGCAGGCAGAGGTCAAAGCCATAGCCTGAAGGCGCTGTTTCAGGAACAGGGGATTCCCCCATGGCAACGAGATCGTGTGCCCCTGATCACCATCGGAGATCAGTTGGCCGCGGTGGCTGATCTATGGGTGGCGGAGTCCTTCGCATCTAAGGGACAGGCTCAGGGTATGCGAATATCCTGGGAACGCTAATCCTCACTTTTGCACCTCCAGGCAGTACGTATTCCTCGTTGATGTTGTGCTCCCTCCAGGCTGTGTATCCTTAAATCCATGACCTAGACTTTACATAGCCCCAAGTTGACCTTGGGAGGTCAGTTTTTTTGTGGAAGCAGATGTATGGCATTAGAGTTTTCTCCAATCTTGGCGCGTCGGGTAATGGGACTGGTTGTTCTGGGCCTGGTTGCGATTTCCCTATTGATTCACCAGCAATCGGAAGCGGTGTTGGAGACGGCGTTGCTCGATCAGGTTAAGCAGCGTGCCAATATCTTTATGGTGGGCATAGAGAGACAGATACTCGACCTGGAGGATCCATTGGACCCTGCTGGCTTGCAGTCTGTTATTGATCGAACCCTGGAAAGTAATCATCTCCCTGAGTTGGGTTTTGCCATCTTTAAGATGTATTTTTTTGATGCTCAGGGAAACATCATGGCCCATTCAATCCCTGGGCAACACAAACAGAAGGTAATGTTGGCGGCCTATACCAGAGTGTTCCAAGGTGAGGCATACCTGGGGGAGGGGTTGGAATATGCCTTGGACCCAATCACCAAAAGAAAGGTCCCGAAGATCGACATTATCGTGCCCCTTGAATACCGGGGGGAGGTGGCGGCTGCCCTGGAGGTTGAGGTCAACCTGGAGGAGACCATGGCGCTGATCAAGAGCCTGGATGACCAATATGAGCAGACGATCCTGGTTATTGTGGGTAGCAGCGCACTCTTGATCCTGTTTTTTCTCTGGTGGGTCATGCAGCGTTGGATGTTTACCCCGATTGCAGCCATCGGAAAGGTTACCAAGGATATATCGGTGGGTGATCTGTCAGCCAGGGTGGAGGTGCTGCAGCGTGATGAGTTGGGAAGCCTGGCACTTTCGGTCAACCAGATGGCGGATAGCATCGAACGCCTCTTTAGCGAGCAGGAAGAGGCCCATATGCAGATGCTCCAGTCCCTGGCCAAAGCCTTGGAGGCAAAGGATGCCTATACCGCTGGCCATTCGGCACGGGTGGCTCACTTCTCGGTACAGCTTGGGAAACGCATCGGTCTCAAGGAGAAACAGATTACCCTGCTGCGCCAAGGGGCCTTGATGCATGATCTGGGAAAGATCGGTATCTCGGAGACCATCCTCAATAAACCGGGTGCCCTGGATGATCATGAGTATGAAATCATACGCAAGCATCCGGTGATGACGGCGTCTATCATGCGGCCGTTAAAACGCTTCCGGGAGTTTGTGGAAATTGCGGCCTGGCACCATGAGCGCTGGGACGGCAAGGGTTATCCCGATGGGCTTAAGGGCGAGAGCATTCCGATGCTGGCCCGCATCGTGAGTATTGCTGATACCTGGGATGCCATCACGGGTGACCGTGTTTATCGAAAAGGCTTGCCGGTGGATAAGGCTCTATCCATATTGGAGGAAGAGCAGCATCTTGGACAGTGGGACCCGGAGCTGATCGGGACCTTTATTACGATGATCCGGGATGAGCAGGAAATCAGGCGAGAGATAGAGCAGGATATGTCCATGCAGAGTGATTAGATTTAGTCATTCAGACTTCATCCGATATTTTGGCAGCATAATTCGACTAGAAGCTGGCTGCATTGATAGCAGACATACAGTTTGTAGATTCAAATTTCAGAGCACATTAGCTGCCAACGGCTATAAATAATCTCATCCTCTATCAATGCCAACCGTTATTCAGGAATGTTAGGGATCTTGGTTGTCTCACCTTTGTGATTTCGTAAGGTGTACTCTTTTTCATTTTTATCGACGATATAATAATCCGGCATTAATGGGATTTTGCCAATATTGGTCGCCAGTACGTACATTGGTTGCGCCAGACCGGTAGTATGTCCACGCAGTGCATCACGAATCAATTCGGCGCCTTTTTCTACCGAAGTACGGAAATGATCCATTCCCGGAGCCGCTTCACAATAGAAAAGATAGTAGGGTCGGATGCGAATACGCAGTAATTTTAGATGCAGCTCTCTAAAGGTCTCCACATCATCATTGATGCCTTTCATCAATACCGCCTGATTCCCCACGTTTATTCCACAGCTCATTAGTTCGTAAACTGCTTTTGCGGTTTTTTCTGTTATCTCTTTCGGGTGATTGCACTGTGTATTGAGCCAGACAGGAATTCTGTGAAAGCCGCCTATGGCTTTTTTTAACCCTTCCGTAATACGCTGCGGTAGAACGATAGGTAGTCGGGAACCGATACGAATCATTTCAACATGTGGTATCTCACGAAGCCTGCCAATCAGGTATTCCAGTTTATCATCTGATAACAGCAATGGATCGCCACCAGTAACCAGTACGTCGCGAATCTCCGTGTGTTCGGCAATCCAAGTCAGTCCCTCATCGAGGTCAAAGCGCAGCTTCAGTTCCTGATCAACAACCAGTTCCTTGCGGAAGCAGTGCCTACAATAAACGCCACAGGCGTCTACAACGGTAAAAGCAATACGATCATGGTACTGACGGGCAATACTATCCGGGCGAACTTCCTCGGTTGCTCTATTCTCTTTCCAAATTAGGTAATCATCCATTCCGTGCTCGTTGTACATCTCCTGCATGGATGGAATCATCTGCTTTCGGATCGGGCAATTTGGATCATCCTTGTCCATCAACGATGCATAATAAGGTGACATTCCCCATCGGGTATCCAAAGTCTCAATTGCCTCC
>Ga0316190_10000584_pt1 | contig 25283 bp, 12 predicted proteins | sample Eddworburrow2_MG_FD_204929 | JGI IMG/M metagenome (GOLD analysis project Ga0316190, IMG submission 204929) | Coastal sediment microbial communities from Maine, United States - Eddy worm burrow 2 | ecosystem: Environmental > Aquatic > Marine > Coastal > Sediment | place: USA: Maine | collected... | reverse complement strand
ATACGTTCTGCTACCTCTTTTTGAACCATAATAACCATTATCTCTGGTTTTATTTTTTCCTCATGAAGAAATTTCCACAAAATAGGAGATGTTATTTGATAGGGAAGATTAGCAACTATTTTATAATTTGAAAACCTTAAGTCACTTACCGTAAACTTCAGTGCATCTGAATTAATAACCTTGATACTGTTTTCAAAATTTTGCTCCTTAATATTTTTTTGAAGCACTTCTATCAAATCTTTATCTTTTTCTACAGCGATAATACGACTAACATGTTTAGCTAATTCAAACGTCAAAACACCCAAACCCGGACCTATTTCTAAAACAGTATCATCTTTTTTAAGCTTAGCAGTTTCAATAGCTATTTGTATAGTCCGCATGCTAAGAAGAAAATTCTGCCCTAAATATTTTTTAGGTTTATTTTCTCCTAATAACTCTTTAATATTTTTAATATTGGTTAAATCCTTCATATAACACAAACTTCACAAATTACTTATTTTTTCAATAATATTTACACCAACCCCATTTTAAAAAACTAAAAATAGAAGTACTTTGACGGGAACCCTAAAGGCACCTTACATTGAAGTCAGTATACAAGCAAACTAATACAATAATATTCCACTCTCCGTAGTCTGTTGCACCCGAAATAAGCTTCCTACCTAAAAAAGCACATCAAGTTGCTCACCCAACTCAAATATAAAACATTTGAGGTTATCATAAACCCCAAAAGCTACATATACCTCGTAGCACTCCCATTCTCGTACCCTTTATTCACTACCTCCTACGTGGTAAAAGAGATATCAAAATATTTTTCACCAAATAACCAAGCAAGCTTTTCCTTCGTAATACCACGAAGTACTCCGTAACCGCGTATTTATGATATAAAACTCGAGAATGTTAAGCTTTCTAATTTTTTTGTAAACTCTGAAACGTAAACAAGACTTGTATCTATCACATTATCTCATCAAACGATATAAAAGAGCAGCAAGTCCTACAAGGACAAAATAAAACATAAATGATGTGTATCCCATTGCAAAGCCAATAATAAATACACTAAATATAAAAATACGCCCTAAATTATGTGCAATCTCATGAAACACAACATACTCGTCAACCCCATGTCCTCTTTTCTGGGCATTCTCATAAAACAATGTGGTCATAGGAAGTCTGTTGCCTGTAGCGGCAAGGCGGTAAAAACTTGAAAACACAATAAACTGAAATGGCGTGACAATAAATGCATTAACCACCCACGAAAATGCATGTGCCACTGAAGTAAAACTCATGACACTTCTCCCACCCTTCTTATCAGTAATCCATCCAACAAAATATGAGATGAAAAAAGTAAGACTAAGTGAAAGTGAAGTTACCCACCCAAGTGTATCAATCTTACCAATAACTAAGAAAAGAAATATAGGGAAAAGAAAAATACCTGCAACATTCTCCGCTCCTTCGCAGAAAAAAGCAAAACTAGTTCGTAGATTTTTCTTCGCAAACACACGAGCAAAGCTTTGCCCCCAGTTAAGAGAAAAATGTTCGTACGTCTCCTCAGAAAAAAAGAGTGGTGCCGTAGAGATTATCAAGAGCATTGTTGCAACAATGTATACAGGAGCATACCCAAGAGATACAATGATATACCCCCCAATAAGTGGTGCAGCCGCCCGAGACAGAACTGTAACAATATGAGCACCACTCACCTGACGACCACGCTTCTTGCCACTAGTAAATTTTGCAAAATCTGTATGAAGAGCCAATGGTGTTGTTATTAAAAAGATAATTTTTGCAACGGTTGCAATAACAATAAAAGTTATCCCTGGAAACGACCCCAAAAGCATAAGGCTCATCAAATAAACCGCAAGAAAAACTCGCCCTATAGCAATAAGTTTTTTTAATCCCCACACATGCAGTAATCGTGCGGAGAAAGGTATGAGGATTGTTTGAGCAATACTCTGTACTATGTAAAAAGTAAACACAGCAACAAACGACCCTCCAAAATATTGAAACATGTAGATCGGGACAAAAAGACCCACAAGTCCTACAGAAAAATTTGAAAGCGCAAGAGACCAGTACAATTCGTTAATCTCACGAGACAACAAATGATGCATCTCTTCAGCAGGGTGAGCGTGTTGTGGCATATATTAAAAAAATTATTAGATAACAATATTAACAAGCTTTCCCTTAATGAAAATTATATTCTTCGGCTCTTTACCTCCTAAGTATTTCTGAATATTTTCTGAAGCCACAATCTTATTCTTAATATCTGCTTCACTAGCATCTACTAAAACCGTAAATTTATCACGAACCTTACCGTTAACTTGTACCACTAACTCTATTTCTTCTTCTTGAATTAACTCACTATCATGATTTGGCCATGATTCCCGAGTAATAGAATTATTATGACCAAGTTCAGACCATATTTCTTCAGAAATATGAGGAGTGTATGGAGATAAGACAAGAATAAATTTCTCAAGTGTGTTCCGTGAGATTATATCTTGCTTCTCTAAAAGATTACTTAAAATCATCATCTGTGCAATAGCTGTATTAAAATGCATTCTAGAAATATCTTCCGTAACTTTCTTAATAGTCTGATGAAGAACTTTAACAACCTCCCGACTATCAACATAATCTTTCTTAACTTTGTACTGAAGACTATAAATACGATCTAAAAAACGCCTAGCACCCATAAGATTTTCTGTAGACCATGAAACAGCCTGCCCAAATGGTCCTATAAACATCTCATATATCCGCAAGGTATCAGCCCCATAAACCTCAACAATCTCGTCTGGATTCACTACATTACCCCATCGCTTACTCATCTTACGTCCATCTTCCGCAAGAATAAGACCAACGTGTTGTAATCGAATAAAAGGTTCATCACAACTCACAGCACCAATGTCAAAAAGAAACTTATGCCAAAAACGTGCATAAATAAGATGCCGTGTCGCATGTTCTGCTCCCCCAACATATAAATCTACGGGTGACCAATATTTTTCTTTATCTTTATTTACCAAATTATCTGTATTATCTGGGTCTATATACCGCAAATAGTACCAACAACTCCCTGCCCATTGTGGCATAGTATTTGTCTCACGTTTTCCTTTGCCACCACACTCCGGACAAGCAACGTTCACCCAGTCAGTGATATTTGCAAGCGGCGATTCACCAGTATCGGTCGGCTCATAGTGTTCAACATCAGGAAGCACAACAGGAAGATCTGCTTCCGGTACAGCAACTGGACCACATGCGTCGCAATGAATAATAGGAATAGGCTCTCCCCAATATCGCTGACGAGAAAATGCCCAATCTTTGAGCCGATAAGTAATAGCTTGTTTTCCACACCCTTCCTTTTCAAGCCACTCAACAATCTTAGTCTTCGCCTCTTCAACCGAGAGTCCGTTAAGAAAATCAGAATTCACCAACACACCATCTTCGGTATACACAGTTGAGACTCCACTGTGGACATTCCACACGTGTTTGTGATTTGAAAATGCTTGATAATCACAGACTTTGTCATGTTCGAGCCACACAAGATCATGCTTAGCTTTTTCTTCATCACTTACTTCTTCTTGGGTGCCGTCCTCAAGCTCTACATATACCGCCTGGGCACGCCCATATCTATTCTCACTCTTATGGCTCGCATAAAAAGAAGCGTGTACTTCACTGAGAGGAACCTCTGCAATAGATTTAATATTCACAAACCCTGTTTCTTCTTTAAGCTCGCGAACAGCTGCATCAACCAGTGACTCCCCCTCATCGACACCACCAATAACAAACGATCGCCAGTCTGCATCATGACTCCAATCAAGACAGAGGTATGTGCCGTCTTCCCAGTGTTTCACAATCACATACACCACATCACGCTCAATAGTTGGCTCATCTGCACGCACCATATCCTTATCTCCTGGTTTAACAGTATGAAGTGGGGCAATTACTTGTACAATAAGAAGCTTGTATTTCTGTGCAAATTCATAATCACGCCCATCGTGGGCTGGCACTGCCATAATAGCCCCGGTCCCATACCCCGCGAGCACATAATCCGCTATCCATACAGGGATTTCTTTTCCGGTAGCAGGGTTAATCGCCGTTACACCTTTTAGTTCAACTCCAGTTTTATCCTTAGCAAGATCAGTACGCTCAAGTTCTGTTTTCTTTTTTGCATTACTAATGTAATTCTCAATCTCTTCCCAATTTTCAATTTGCAATTTGAGATCTGCAATTAAAGAGTGCTCAGGTGCAACCACCATATATGTAGCACCAAAGATAGTATCTGGCCTAGTGGTAAATACCTCCAGGTAGCCTTCTTCTTTTTCATTCTGAAATCTGAAATCTGAAATCTGAAATTTAATAGTAGCTCCTTCTGACCGGCCGATCCAATTACGTTGCATCTCCTTCATTGGAGTTTCCCAATCAAGACCATCAAGCCCCTCTAGGAGCCGGTCTGCATAGTCTGTGATCCTCAATACCCACTGTCTCATCGGACGTTGCTCAATCTCTGAGTCACACCGCTCACACTTACCTTGTTCCAAATCTTCGTTTGCAAGCCCCGTCTTACACGATGGACACCAATTAATAGGCTCATGGGATTCGAACGCTAACCCTTTCTTAAACATTTGAACAAACGCCCACTGGGTCCATTTGTAATATTCAGGATCAGTAGTGTTAATCTCTCTCGACCAATCATGATCAAACCCAATAATACTCAATTGTTTCTTGAAGGTAGCCACGTTTTCAGACACCGCAACCGACGGATGCACCTTGTTCTTAAGTGCATAATTTTCTGCAGGTAACCCAAACGCATCCCATCCCATGGGATGAAGCACCTCATATCCTTGCATGCGCTTGCTACGCGAAATGATATCGGTTGCAATATATCCTTTTGGATGTCCAACATGAAGACCTACCCCCGATGGATAAGGAAACATATCAAGAACATAGTACTTGTCAGACTTAGAATTTTCTGTTGTTTTAAACACTTGATTATCTAACCAATACTTTTGCCACTTTTTCTCTACTTTTTGATGATCATATCTTTCCATAAAGCATGATATAATTAATATGTTGAAAAATAATTCAACATTTCCTCCTTAACTTAACTAATATATTGAGTCTTGACAAGGGGTAATGGTTCGTGATATAGTCGTTTGGTTAATTTAAAATTTATATTTATCTACTAATAACTTAATATAATTAATTAATAACTTAATAATTAATCTAGGAAATATAATCCCTAAAGATATAAATTTTATATCCTAATCAAGATAGAGTTGCTAATATTTAATTAAGTAAAATATATAAATATTCACTTTAAAAAAAGATTACTTTCATTATTATTATTTATAATGAGAAGTGTAGCCTTAGTATCTAAAGTACTAACCTGGTTTTTTTTATTAATTTTTCAATTAATCTTACCTTTACTAAAAAACCTATCATTTGATCTCTTACTAGTACTTTACCGTGGATACCGTAAAGTAAAACTCCTAGCACGTAAAATAATATCACCAGAAAATAACGCACAACGTACATGGCTAACTTCAATATTTGTATCTTTAATTAGCCTGGTAGTAATAATTAGTAACGTACATGCCAATACAACAGTACGTGAGTTTGGTAGCCAAAGTTTAATCGCAGGTTTAATTTTAGATGAGTTTAACGATTTTACAGTGGTCAAAGCAAATAATACAGAAGTAATAACTGAAATCACAACTAATATACCACAACTCATAGCTGCCATAGAAAACCTACCTGAGTCAGAGATAGACAAAGGTACTACAATCATAAGTACGAACAAATTTACGTCATCAGTAGCAGAAAATACTGGAGCAGTACTAACACCCAGCGGGACAAACACACAAGAAACAACCAGACGTAAGGCAACTACGCACACCATCAAACAAGGACAAAATATTAGTATGATCGCTACAAGCTACGGACTTAAAACAAATACGGTACTTTGGGCTAACAACCTAACTCAAAATTCAACCATACGACCTGGTGATGAACTTAAAATTCCACATGACAACGGGGTATTACACAAAGTAAAGAAAAATGAAACCCTCTCTGGATTAGCTGTTAAATATGAAATAGATATTAAAAAAATCATGGACATCAATAATCTTGTATCCGCTAATCAGCTACAGATTGGCAACGAACTACTCATCCCTGGAGCCAAAATTGTAGCCCCAGTAAGCACAACCCGATTAGCACAAGTACGACAAATATTTAACCCAAACCCAAGTAAAATTTCTAATTCTGATTTTGTTTGGCCAACAACAAGCCGTCGTATTACGCAATACTACTGGCTAAGACATAGAGGAATAGATGTGGGTCGTGGTGGAGGATCACTATCCATTGTTGCTAGTAAAGGGGGGACAGTGAGTCACTCTGGCTGGTCTAATGGATACGGAATTAACGTAGTAGTTGAACATAGTGGGGGTGTTAAAACACGCTATGCCCATTTAAGTAAAACTACAGTAGTCCTAGGGGAACGAATCGCTCAAGGTGAACAACTAGGTGTTATGGGTACAACAGGTCGTTCAACAGGAATACACTTACATTTTGAAATCATAGATAATGGTAAATACTTAAACCCTTTATCTTACCTATAATTAAAATAATGTAAAACACACTCTTATAAGTATAGCGATTCTAAACAAATGAACTCATTTACTCTGTATATTTTAAGTAAATATCTACAAATAAATATACAAAAATGAACCCTCCCCACCGCAAGCAGACAGGATACCTTGTCTATTTATTATCAATACACCTCAAGGGACAGGGAATAAATCTCGAAGAGATTAAAAAAGTTAAACACCCCCACACCTACTCTACAAAACCACACATACCTTATAGTTAACTATAAATTAAGCAAGCAAATTAAATTATACCCTTAGCATCACCTTTTTACCTTGCTATTAAAAATAGACAAAGCGAGACCAGAAAAGTAATACTTCTAATAAAAGATAGATAGTAAATTTATATTATTAGCTAATTAGCTTCAAAAACTCCTGTTCGTTTAATAACTTTATACTTAATCTTTTGGATTTGTCATACTTTGATCCAGGATCTGAGCCAACTATACAGAAATCTATTTTATTAGAAACTGAACTTGACAACTTACCACCAAATCTCCTAATTTTTTCTTTAGCATCTTCACGAGACATAGAATCTAAGTGACCAGTTAAAACAAAAGTCTTATCTTGTAATTTTTGTCCATATTTACTTACCGTGGCTGTAGTAATCTTAACGCCATTTAAAAATAATTTTTCTAACAAGTCAACATTTTCCTTATCATTAAAATAGTCACATACAGACTTGGCAACTACTGGACCAATATCATTAATTTCAGCTAATTTATCAATTGATAATGACTGAAAATATTCTATAAAATTATCACCAGATATTCCAGATTGTGATAATAAAATAGACGTTTCCTCACCTACGTGACGAATACCTAAAGCATAAATAAATTTAGCTATATATATTTCTCTAGCATCTAAGATAGATTTTACTACATTCTTAGCTGACTTATCTGCAAATCTTTCTAAAGATTTAAAGTCTTTTTCTGTAAGAATAAAAAGATCAGCACTATTACTAACCAAACCAGAACTCATAAGTTGGTCTATAACCTTGGGTCCTAACCCATCTATATCAAATCCTTTTTTACTAATAAAATGTACTAACTGTTCACGTTGAACAACCAAAACACTTTTATTTTTAATATAATGAGCAACTTCTCCCTCTTTACGTACTACTTCTGAGTTATATAATTTTTTAGGAAAGTGGAATATCCTTTCTTTACCAGTACGCAAACCTTTGAGAACCTTAACCACATCAGGGATAATATCGCCCGCTTTTTGAATTATGACAGTATCTCCTATTTTTACTCCCAAACGCTTAATTTCATCCTCATTATGTAAAGTAGCTCTCTGTACTATAGTACCAGCAACCTGAACAGAACGTAAATACGCAACAGGTGTAAGAACCCCAGTACGACCAACTTGTAACTGGATATCTTCAACTACAGTTGTAACCTGTTCGGCTGGATACTTATAAGCAACAGCACCTCGAGGAGATTTACCTACCACCCCCAAATGATTAAAGAGATTAATATCATTAACTTTTATGACTATTCCGTCTATTTGATAAGGCAGCTTATCTCTCTGTTCTCCTATGTAATGAAAAAAACTCTCTACTTCAGATAAATTCTTACAAACCTTAGAATACCCAGAAGTAGGTATACCTAATTTTTTAGCTTCACTTTGTGCTTCATAATGTGAATCAAGTGACAATCCACTAACAACTTCCCAAAGTATAAAAGATAGCTTACGGCTAGCAGCTACTTTTGAGTTAAGCTGACGAATAGAGCCAGCAGCAGCATTCCTAGGATTAGCCAACAAAGGCTCACCTTGCTTTTTAAAATCAGAATTCAACTTTTTAAAGTCATCCTTTTTAATATATACCTCTCCTCTTATCTCTAAATGTTCAGGTGTATTTTTAGTGTGCAACTTAAGAGGTACTGACTCAATAGTTCGTATATTCATAGTTACATCTTCACCCACTCTACCGTCACCCCTAGTCGCCCCTTTAATAAGTGACCCATTTTTATAAATAAGAGACATCGCAAGCCCATCTAATTTAACCTCAACAAAGTAACGCAAATCCTTTGACTTAGGAAACATTTTTTTAATACGGTCTTCCCACTTCTTAACCTCTTCATAAGAAAAAACATCCCGCAAAGATAACATTGGCTTAGAATGAATAACTTTATCAAATTTATCTAAAGCCTTACCTGCAACACGTTGAGTAGGAGAATCTGAAGTAATAAACTCTGGATACTTTAGCTCTAAATCAGATAACTCTTTCTTAAGAGAATCCCAAACACTATCAGACACACTCAAATCATCAAGTACATGATACTCATAACTATATTTTCTCACTTCTTGTTTAAGAACTTCGATTCTTTGTTTAGCTTCACGTTTAGTCATCTCTAAAAACTATAAACTAACTAATAAAATACTTAACTAAGACTTACTACTATAATCGTGGACCCATTAAAAAACAATCACTTAAATAAATTATATCACAAAACCCGCCATAAAGACGGGTTTTATAATAATACAAATTTAGCTAACTACTTTTCTTCTTCTACTAAATTTTCGGCTACAACTTTTGATTCCTTAAGAACTTCCGTACTTTCAATTGTGTCACCTTCTAAATCAGCAGCTTCACTCTTTTTATCTTCCTTATCCTTATTAACCTTGTTTGCCAAGTGACCACGAAAACCAGATCCAGCAGGAATAAGACGACCAATGATCACATTCTCCTTTAAACCTCTTAGCTTATCCACTTTTCCCGTAGTTGCAGCATCAATTAGAATCTTAGCAGTCTCTTGAAATGAAGCTGCGGACAAGAAACTTTCTGTAGAAAGTGAAGCTTTAGTAATACCCAAAAGAAGTCTAGTATAGATAGCTGGCTTACCTCCAGAAGCCTCTATTTCTTGATTAATTTCACGAACCTGTGTGTACTCAAGAACATCTCCAGGTAAGAAATCAGCGTCCCCTGAGTCATCAATAAGAACACGAGAAAACATTTGTCTAGCAATGATCTCAATATGTTTATCATTTACGTGTTGTCCTTGTGATGAATATACATAACGAATTTCTTTCAAAATATACTGCTGAACAGCCTCAGATCCTTTTAAGGCATATAATTCATGTAAATCAATACTTCCCTCAGTAAGTTGGTCACCTCGATTGACAAGGTCACCTGTCTTCACCCAAGCATTAAAACCTACTGGAATAAGAAGTTCCTTCTCAACTTCTTCTTCATTAAGAATAGCTAAATTAACATCACCGTTACTGGCTTCTTCAATCTTAAGGATACCTGAAACTGGTGCTTTAATAGGATCACCAAGTGACTCTAATAAAACCTTACCCTTTTTAACATTAGCACCATCCTTAACCTGTAAGGCATCTAAATCTTGTTGTTTAATAGCAATTCGACTAACACTCTGCTCAACACCAGTAATTTTTATAATCTTCTGCTTACTATTTTCAACATTTTCTAATGTAACCTGACCATCAATAGGCGCTATAACTGAAGCGCGTTGCACAGATCTAGCTTCAAATATTTCCCCAACTCTAGGTAATCCTTGAGTAATATCTAAACCACCTACACCACCCGTATGAAAAGTACGCATAGTTAACTGTGTACCAGGCTCACCAATTGATTGAGCAGCAATAATACCAACAGCTGTACCAGATTTAACTGGCTCATTATATCCCATATCCCAACCATAACAAGTTTGACAAACCCCTCTAACAGTCTTACAGGTTAAAAGAGAACGTACATATACCTTATCGATATCTGTACCACTTATTTTCTTAGCAAGATCATGATCTATCGTAGTATCAGCCTTAGCCATAACACGTCCATTCTTGGGGTGTTTCAAATCACCCGAAAGAGTCCTACCTAAAAGCTGACTCTCTAAAGAGGAACCAGCAATCTCTAATTCCTTTCTGATTAGTGGCATACCTTCAGCACCCTCACACCTATCGTCAGATATTATCACATCTTGTGAAACATCAATTAAACGTCTAGTAAGATATCCAGCTGAAGCTGTACGCAATGCAATATCAGACAAACCCTTACGTGCTCCGTGAGTTGAAATAAAATATTCTAAAACATGAAGACCATCTTTAAATGATGCCTTAACAGGTAGTTCTATAAGTTCTCCAGATGGGCTTCTTAAATTACCACGCATACCCATCATCTGAGCCATTTGAGCCCATGAACCACGAGCTTGGGAATCAATAATAGTATGAACAGAACTACCTTCAACTAAAGTACCTTTAGCTATATCGACAATTTTATCCTTAGTTTGAGACCAAACATCAATAACTTTGAAACATCTCTCAGAGCTAGTAAGTAGTCCCATATTATACTGTTCACGAATCTTATTAACCTCTTCATCAGCTACTTCAATTAAACTATCTTTTTCAGGAATATCAGGTAAATCATCCATGCCCCAAGAAAGTCCAGACCTAGTAATATATTTAATAGCAAGATTTTTAAGATCATCAAGAAATACTGTCGCAACATTTTCACTACACTTACGAATGACATCTGCCACCAAAGTAGTAAGAGTAGTATTATTCATCATTTGATTAATAAATGGCAAATTAGCTGGAATGATTGAATTGAAAATAAGTCTTCCTACAGTAGTTTCTTCTAAATTCTCATCAATCTCTACCTTAACCATTTCTTGTAATTTAATAACACCAGACTCAAAAGCTAAAATTGCCTCTTTATCACTATAAAATGAAAGCATTTCACCCTCACGATTATGTTCTGCTAAATTATAAGTTAAATAATATGATCCCCAGACAAAATCTTGTGAAGGTTTTATAATTGGTGAACCATCAGCAGGACGTAACAAATTACGAGAAGCAGCCATAATACTCTTAGCTTCTTCTTTTGCTTCATCAGTCAAAGGAACATGAACCGCCATCTGATCACCATCAAAGTCAGCATTAAATGCCGTACAAACAAGTGGGTGTACTTTAATAGCTTTTCCTTCTATAAGGATAGGTCTAAAAGCCTGAATACCAAGACGATGTAAGGTTGGCGCACGATTAAGAAGAACTCTAGCATCCTTAGTCACATCAGCTAAAATATCCCATACCTCCGCCACACCAGATTCAATGTAACGATTAGCAGAACGAATATTATGTACAATCTCACGTTTAACCAGTTGAGCTATAACAAAAGGACGAAATAACTCAAGGGCCATAATCTTAGGCAAGCCACATTCACCAAGTTTAAGTTCTGTACCTACAACAATTACACTACGACCAGAGTAGTCGGTTCTTTTACCTAAAAGGTTTTGTCTAAACCTACCTTGTTTACCTTTAAGCTGATCAGAAAGAGACTTCAATTGACGTTTTTGTCCAGTTGTAGCAGTAACTGTCTTACCGTGCCTTGCTGAGTTATCAAAAAGAGCATCCACCGCTTCTTGTAACATGCGCTTTTCGTTACGTGTAATAACTTCTGGAGCATTAAGATCAAAAAGCCTCTTCAAACGATTATTTCGATTAATAACTCGACGATATAAATCATTAAAGTCAGAAGCAGCATAACGCCCCCCATCAAGTGGGACCATAGGACGTAAATCTGGAGGGACAACTGGTAAAACTGTAACTATCATCCACTCAGGGTTTATACTATTTAAAGCCAAATTTCTTACAAGTTTCAAACGCTTAATAATACGTTTATGCTGAGATTTTGGTGCTTCAAGTAGGCTAGCCTCCAAAACAGTTTCTTCTTGAGAAAGATCCATTTCACCTAGCAACACCCTAATAGCCTCGGCACCAATACTAGCTTCAAAAACCTGACCATATTTCAAAGACAAATCATGATAAGAGCTTTCTGAAATGATTTGTTTATACTTAAGACTTGTAAGCTCCTTTTTAGCTACGTCACGAGCCCCCATTAAGTCTTCAAGCTCAGACTGTTTCATCTGTGAAAGTTGATCAAGTTTATCTTTTTGGTCCGCATCTTCTTTGGATCTTATAACTTCAGCTTTTTGGTTAAATTCGTTTTCTATTTGATTGAGACGTACCTTAAATTCTGAACCAACCTGATCAAGAGCAGCGATCCTAAGTTCCTCATTAACATCCGTAACAATAAAATCTGCAAAATATATTACTTTTTCTAAATCCTGAACTGAAAGATCCAGAAGTAGTCCTATCTTACTTGGGACACCTCTTAAAAACCAAATATGCGAAACAGGAGCCGCTAATGCAATATGTCCCATACGCTCACGTCGAACTACCGAACGAGTTACTTCAACACCACACTTCTCACAAACAATTCCTTTATAACGAATGCGTTTATATTTACCACAATAACATTCAAAATCTTTAGTAGGACCAAAAATTCGCTCATCAAAAAGACCGTCCTTCTCAGGTTTTTGTGTACGATAATTTATAGTCTCAGGTTTAACGATTTCACCATGAGACCAATTAGTAATAGCTTCTGGAGAAGCCACCTTAAGACGAATAGCATCAAAATCTATTGCTTCGCGTTCTTTTTGTGGGAGAAGTGTTTTAATGGACATGTCAAAAAATTAAAAATTAAAATGAAATGATTAAAAAGTTTCTATAATCTAAATCAATACTTATTAATTTTGATATTTACTTTTTCACTTTTTATCTTTTCTAGTCTTGATAAGGTTGCTTAACAGCCCCAGCAGATACCACTTCTCCATTCTTAAGAAGTTCTACATCTAGCATAAGTCCTTTAAGCTCACGGACCAAAACATTAAATGACTCTGGAATATTTAAACGCTGAACTTTCTGACCCTTAATGATTGATTCATAAGCCCTAGAGCGTCCTAATACATCATCTGACTTAATAGTTAAAATCTCTTGTAACATATGAGCTGCCCCATAAGCCTCTAAAGCCCAAACTTCCATTTCACCAAAACGCTGACCACCAAATTGAGCTTTACCACCAAGAGGTTGTTGGGTCACAAGAGAATAAGGCCCAATAGAACGCTGATGAATTTTATCTTCTACCATATGTGATAACTTAAGCATGTACATAACCCCAACAGTGGTTGGGTGATCAAAAGGTGTTCCATTGCGACCATCGTAAAGTTGAACTTGTCCACTACGATCAAACCCAGCTTCTTCTAATTTGTCCTTAATTATTTTTTCTGTTAACCCATAAAGAACTGGAGTTGCAACTTTATATCCACCTCTCCATGCAGCAAGACCCAAATGAGTTTCTAAAATTTGCCCTATATTCATACGTGATGCAACACCAAGTGGGTTTAAAATAACATCCACTGGAGTACCATCAGCCATATATGGCATTTGTTCTCTAGGTAAAATAGTTGAAATAACTCCCTTATTACCGTGACGACCAGCCATTTTATCACCTACTTGAATTTTACGTAAAGATGCCACAGATATTTGTACTTGACGGATTACACCAAGAGGGAGCTTGTCTCCCTTATCTCGTGCAAAAATTTTAATATCAACAACTTTACCCCTCTCACCATGTGCTAAATAAAGTGAAGTATCACGAACCTCCTTAGCTTTTTCACCAAAAATAGCTCTAAGTAGTCTCTCTTCAGCTGTAAGTTCTGTCTCACCTTTTGGAGTAATTTTTCCTACTAGGATATTTCCCGACACAACTCTAGCACCAATTCTAATGACTCCCTCTTCATCTAAATCTTTAAGTTTTTCTTCTGAAACATTAGGAATGTCTCGAGTAATCTGTTCTGGACCAAGCTTAGTATCCCGAACATCTATAACATGATCTTCGATATGTACTGAAGTAAGAATATCTTCACGAACAATACGTTCAGAAAGTATGATAGCATCCTCAAAGTTACCACCCATCCATGACATAAAAGCAACTAACATATTTTGTCCTAAAGCAAGCTCACCGTTTTGAATAGATGCACCATCAGCAATAGGTTGACCCGCTTCTACTGTCTGCCCTTTAGAAACTATAGGTCGCTGATTAAGACAGGTTGATTGATTGGATCGAATAAAGTTACCTAATTTATATTCTTGTTTATCACCGTCATTTGTCGTTATTTCTATTTTCCGTCCATCTATAGATGTAACTTTACCACCATGTTTTGCAATAACTGAATGTCCAGAGTCCTTAGCAGCATGAAGTTCTACTCCAGTACCAACCATAGGAGAATCTGGCCAAAGCAAAGGTACGGCTTGACGCTGCATATTAGTTCCCATCAAAGCTCGACTAGAGTCATCGTGCTCGAGAAATGGAATCAAAGAAGTAGCAATTGATACAATCTGATTCGGTGATACATCAACATAATTAACTTCATCTACTTTAGCAATATCTGGTTCACCATAACGACGTACTTCTAAAGTACTAGCCGTTAAACGTCCATCACCATCAACCTCAGCTAATGCAGAAGTGGTAATACTACGCTCTTCTTCAAATGCATCTAAATACTTAATATTTGAAGTAACTTTACTATCGACAACCACTTGGTAGGGGGTTTCTAGAAAACCAAATTCGTTTATCTTGGCATAACTTGCAAGATGACCTACAAGACCAATATTTGGTCCTTCAGGAGTTGCAATAGGACATATGCGTCCATAATGAGTCCTGTGTACGTCACGAACCTCAAAACCAGCACGTTCACGAGATAAACCACCAGGTCCCATAGCTGACAAACGCCGCTTATGTTCAAGTTCAGCTAAAGGATTGGTCTGATCCATAAACTGACTCAACTGAAATGACATGAAAAATTCTTTAATAGCACCTATAACCGGGCGAGCGTTTACAAGTTGTCCTGGATTAATACCAGCAATATCCTTAGTAGACATTCTATCTACCACTATTCTTTGCATACGCGCCAACCCAATACGAAGTCTAGTCTGAGCTAACTCCCCAATTGCACGAACACGACGATTACCCAAATGATCTATATCATCAGGGTCTTTTTGAGAAATATTAAATTTAATAATTTCCTTAATAACACTTACAAGATCGGAAAGTTTAAGAGTACGATTTTCTTTATTCAACGGCCAATTCTCCAAGAACCTATTATTAAACATATAACGACCAACCTTAGCAAAATCATAACGATCAAAACGGAAAAACATCGCATGAATAAGAGATTTAGCACTATCAACAGTAGACAAGTCTCCTGGACGAACTCTCTTATATACCTCCATGAGCCCCTCATCCTGATTAGTTGTAGTATCTTTCTCGATCATCTCTTCGATATAATCAATACCACCCTTCATATCCAAATCCTTAAAAGCTTCACGAATTTCATCATCACTGGACAACCCTAAAGCTCGCAACAGAGTAGTAGCAACAACTTTACGTTTACGGTCTATCTTAATGGTAATCAAGTTGTTTGGTGAGGTCTCTATCTCAAGCCATGCACCACGATTAGGAATTATTTTAGCGCTATAAAAACGCTGACCCTTATGGACTTCAGCACTAAAAAAAACACCAGGTGAACGAATAAGCTGAGAAACAATTACACGTTCAACTCCATTAATAATAAAAGTTCCACGCTCACTCATGATAGGAAAGTCTCCTAAATAAATTTCCTGCTCTTGTGATTCATTAGTCTTCTTATTTACAAGCTTAGTACGAACACGAAGTGGAACTTCATATGTTGAATTACGAGATTTTGTAGTAAATTCATCAAATTTTGGCTCATCAAAGTAGTAATCACCAAAATAAAGCTCAAGATCTCTACCTATATAATCTTGAACAGGAGATATTTCATCAAAAAGCTCTTTAATACCTTCCTTAAAAAACCAATTATACGATGAACGCTGTACTTCTATAAGGTCTGGTAACTCCATCGCTTGATTGGTTGGTTTAAAATATTTGCGATCTGACATATTAATATATAAGAAGGATTAAATATTAGGACTAATTAAAACACAAAACCTCGATTGAATACTCAATCGAGTCTATAGATAAAATTACCAATTATGAAGAAAGGCTTAGAAATGCCATTTAATTTATGAGCTTAAAATCTCAATATAAATAAGTCTGACCACTTTTATTGAAACAAATTCATCTTATTCGTCTTAATGCTTCGCTAATTTTAGCCAAACTTGACAATAATACTAATACAAAATGTATCATTTTTATTTATCTATGTCAAATAAAATAATCAAATACCTTATAAAAAAACTAAAATTTTACTAAAATTAGCCAATTATTTTAAATTTTAACCAAATTTTACAAACACATAATAAACATAACTATTTTTTTATCAATACTTAATCAACAGTTTTTTCAAAAAAAATACTCACTTTTTACCTAAATAATCCCGTATTACCTGCCTATCATCCCATGGAATAACTTTTCCCCCTATAACCATACCTTGTTCAGAACCTTTACCTGTAATCAAAACTACATCATCTTGCTGAGCTAAGTCTAAAGCCTTATATATAGCTTCTTTACGATCAATAACTGTAAATAAATTCTTGTCTTTCTTTTTACCTGACTTTCTAGCTCCAGTAACCACTCTATTCATAATCAATTCAGGATCATCATCATATGGATCCTCGTTGGTTGCAATCACAATATCAGCACGTTCACCAATAAATTTACCTAAATTTACACCGTGTGTTGCATCTCGACCACCGCCAGTTGCTCCAAGAACATGTATTATCTTGTGATAATTAATATTTTTTACAGTATAATATAACTTACCCATAGCCCTTGGCTCAAAAGCATAATCAACTATAACTTTAAAGTTCTGTCCTTCATCTATAAATTCCTGCCGTCCAGGTACACCTAAAACCCCCCCTAACGCAACAACACTTTGATCAACCTTAACACCACAGACTTGTCCTACCGCAGTAGCAGCTAAAGCATTATAAACATTATGTTCACCAAATATACCAAGCTTAACCCTTGAATCACATATATCAAATTCTAGACCAAAATCTGTAACCTTAGTATTACTGGCTTGAAAAAAACTTTCAACCAAATTCTGTTTATATAAACCAAAACCAATCTTACGATCTACCTTAAAATTAAGAAAATCCTTAGCGTGTACATCGTCAGTATTAGCTATGATTGTTTTTTTAACCATCAACCTGTTACCATTAGCTACTAATCGTTTACAAGGTATTTTTTCTAAATACTTAAAAAGTTTTAATTTTGCCTTTTTGTAATTCTCAAAACTACCATGCGAATCAATATGTTCTGGGTAAAGATTTGTAAAAACTAAAATATCATAATATATACCTAAGTGCCTAAACTGTCGTATACCCTCAGAAGTTGTCTCAATAATCGCGTATTCACATTTATTTTTTAACATCTGCTTAAGTATTTTTTGTAATTGAAAACGACCAATCATAGTCATTTTTTTGTCGTTAAGTTTTTCCTTACTATTACTTACCTTAAATTTTATAGTAGAAGCCACACCCACCCTATACCCCGCTTGAGATAATATAGCGTCAATTAACTCAACGGTTGTAGATTTACCAGAAGTTCCCGTAATTCCAATAACAACCATATTTTTAGACGGATAATTATATATAAGTGCTGAGCCTAATGCCATAAATCTATGATAAATAGGCTGAAAAAACCTAAATACAGGTTTTGGAATTACCTTACGGATAAATCTAAAAATTACTTCAATCATATATTATTTAGCATAGACTAATTTTACTCAAAATCAAAAAATTAATTTTAAAATCTTTACTTTCAAGTTATATCAAAAATCAAAAACCTCAAGGTAAACCCTAAATCTTATCCTACTCCAAAGAGCTAAGTACTTACCCAAAAAAATAAAAAAGTAATTCATTAGTATCCAGAAAATTTTTCACATTTTACTTTTTCCTTATCAACATTTAATGAGTCACATAAAGTATCAGATATTTCACTTACCATCTGAGGTGGTCCACATATATAATATACAGGTCTATGCACATCATTCACATATTTTTTAATCATTTCAATATCCAACCTACCTATTTCACCTCCCCACCCACCAGGAACTTCTTTAGTTAAAGTATAAACAACATTCAACCTAAAACCCTGTTTGTTCACTACACTAGATAAAGTTTTTTGAAAAAAATCTAATTCATTTTTAAAAGTAACTCGATCGATACTTGGATTAGAATATATCAATAAAATATCATTTAAATTACTTTGATTCATTAACTCTACTATCATACTCCTAAAAGGAGCTATCCCAATCCCTCCAGCCAACATAACTAAAGGTACTTTTTTATTCTCAGACACCACATATCTTCCACTTGGTGAAAAAACTTCTACTCTATCTCCAACCTTCACTCTCTGTAAATATTTTTTAAAAGAACTCACACCATCACGCATAGTCACTTGAATATATTCCCTTTCACTTGGAGCTGAAGATAATGTAAAAGTCCGTACACTGAAAGGTAGCGACCCTTGTGGTGCTGGTACTTTAATCACTACACACTGTCCAGCCTTATACTCAAAACCATTAGGACGCTCAAACTTATACGAGCTAGTCCCAGAAGCCTCTTCAATTTTTTCAATTAATTTCAAACAATAACTTGCCATAATTATTCTATATTTTATATCAATTTTAATACCCAAGATAAGTCAATTACTATCATACTACCTTCTTTACATATTTTCCAAATTTTTTATTTCTTAAATCAAGAATTTAATAAAAAACCGTTACTATCAATAGCTATACTAAAAAAATAAAAAAAGACCCGCTCACCATATCCGAACGGGTCATTCACCATAAGCTTATATTACTTAATCTTTGCCAATTTAAGCCTAGTCGAAAGTACTGTATCAGGAGTAAGTGATATTGAATCTATGTTTTCCCTAAGTAAAAACTCAGCAAAATCAGGAAAATCAGATGGAGCTTGCCCACAAATACCAATCTTTGTCTTAGTTTCTTTTGCTATCTTTACTACGTTTCTTATCATTATCTTCACCGCCTCATTTCGTTCATCATATATATGTGACACCAACTCACTGTCCCTATCTACTCCAAGAGTTAGTTGAGTTAAATCGTTAGATCCAATTGAAAAACCATCAAATAATTTAGAAAACTCTCTAGCTAAAATTACATTACTTGGAATTTCTACCATCATATATACTTCAAGCTTATTCTTACCACGCTTCAATCCGTTTTTTGCCATGACAAATTGTACCCTTTTTGCCTCCTCTAATGTACGGACGAATGGCAACATAATCTTTACATTAGTCAATCCTAGCTCATCACGTACTCGTCTAAAAGCTGCACACTCTATATCAAAGGCAGGTCTAAAGACCTCATCATAATACCTAGATGCTCCACGCCACCCAATCATAGGATTACGTTCTTCTGGTTCAAATTCCTCACCACCCAACAAATACCGGTACTCATTAGACCTAAAGTCAGACATTCTTACTATGACATCCTTTGGATAAAAAGCCGCCGCCAACTTAGCTATACCTTCGGCCAATTCACCAATAAAAAAATCCTTACCGTTACTATACCCCGCATCTGTTACAATTTTCTCTATCTCTCTTTGATTTTTTTTATCTTTTAGTTTTTTTAAGTTAATTAAAGCTAACGGGTGTGCTTTTATAGATTCATTAATAATAAATTCAAGTCTAGCTAACCCAACTCCATCATTTGGTATTTGCGAACGAGTAAAAGCTGACCCAGGCTCACCAATATTCATCATTACTTGGCATTTTACTTTGGGCAATTTACTTACGTTCATTTTCTTTACCTCATAAGGTACGAGTCCTTCATATACTAAACCTTGTTCACCTCGCGAACAATCTACAGTAATGGTTTGTCCGGTTTCTATAACCTTAGTTGCATTCTCAGAACCAACAACTGCCGGTATTCCAAGCTCACGCGACACTATAGCAGCATGTGCTGTACGACCACCAGAATCTGTAACTATAGCTGAAGCTATTTTCATTATCGGCTCCCAATCTGGGTCTGTCATTGTTGTTACCAGAACCTCACCACTTTTAAACTTATGAATATCACTCAAATCCTTAATTACCCTAGCCTTACCTTGCCCAATCTTCTTTCCTACTGAAACTCCATTCACTATTACCTTTGGATCCTTTGTCTTAAGTTTATACTCCTCTAATATATGCTTATTACTTGTTGCATGAACCGTCTCTGGTCGTGCCTGAACTATGTACAACTCTCCCGTTAGTCCATCCTTTGCCCACTCTATATCCATCGGTCGTTTATAATGGTCTTCTATCATTATACCCCACTTAGCTAACTTCAAAGCTTCTTCATCAGATATTGCGTATTGTTTTTGTTCTTTATCAGATACTTTAATATTTCTTACTGCATTCTTAGAGTCGTATATCATACGATACTTTTTTGTTCCCAATGTTTTACTCAAGACCTTATTGAATCCCTTTTTAACTGTTTGCTTAAACACCACAAACTCATCAGGATTTACCGTACCTTGTACAATATTTTCCCCCAAACCATATATAGCATTAATAATTACTGTATCTTTAAAACCAGACTCTGTGTCTAAGGTAAACATAACACCCGAACTGGCCTTATCAGAACGTACCATATACTGTATCCCCACAGATAATGCTATATCAAAATGGTCAAAATTCTTATCTTCTCGATAACTTATAGCTCTATTTGTAAAAAGAGAAGCAAAGGCATCGTGAGTTCGTGCAATCACTTGTTCAACTCCATGAACATTAAGATATGTATCCTGTTGCCCAGCAAAACTAGCATCAGGCAAATCTTCTGCTGTAGCAGACGAACGCACTGCCACATCTACATTCTTTCGACCTAAAGCTTTGTACTCCTTAGAAATTTCTAATTCTAAATCCTCTGGAAATTTAGCCGATCGTATAATATGCCTCACCTTAGCTCCACGTAGTGCTAAATCTTTCATATTATGTGTATCCAAACCTTTCAAGGCCTCCCTAATCCTCTCATCTAAATGATTAACTTCTATAAAATACCTATAAGCTGCAGCAGTTACGATAAAACCACCCGGTACGCTCACCCCCTTGGGTTTAAGTTTCTGTAACATTTCACCAAGCGATGCATTCTTACCTCCAACCAAAGGTACGTCCTTATTACTTACTTCATCCATTTTTAATACAAATTGTTCGTGTCTTTTACTCATATTACTTTTCTTTTATTAAAATTGTTAAATCTGAAACATTTGAGCCAGTTTGACCAGTCAATATATGACCACCTACTTTTTCAAAAAATACTGCTGCATTATTATTATCTAAAAAATCACTTATTACTAAATTACTACTTTTAACTTTTTCTTTTGTATATTTATCGACTACCGCTCCCGCATACTCCCCATGATCATTTCCATCAGACGCTATAGCCAACAACAACTCATCATCCCTTATTTCCTGTAAGGCAGCTAGTGCCATTTCTCTATTACGCCCTCCTTTTCCTTTTCCTCGAACTACTACTGTAGTTTCCCCACCATATATTATAGCCGTTCCAGAATTTTTACTATGTAAATTTTTTACAACACCACTCGCTACTTCCCTAGCTTCACCTGTTAAACACTTTGAGCACACTTCAGTTTCATATCCACGCTCCTCAGCTTCTTGCTTCATTGCTTCAATAGCAATTTGGTTTGAACTAATAAGTATATTATACACTTTTTCAAAATATTTATCTTCCTTTGGAGTTTCCATTAATCCACAATGTTCTAAACCACTTTTTTTCAAAATATTATATTTTATCAATATCTCATCTGCACACGCTACAGTTGTATCATCTTTTACGGTTGGTCCTGAAGCTACGCAAGATAAATCATCCCCAGGCACATCAGAAAATATTAAAGAAAAAACCTGAGCTGGATATGCTTGTTTAGCTAATTGCCCACCACGCAACAACGAAGTGTGTTTACGAATAGTATTAATCTCCTGAATTGTCGCACCCGCTTTAAATAATTGTCTTAACACGGCCTCCTCATTAACGCACATCATTCCTGCTTCAGGTAGACAAAGCAATGTCGAACCACCGCCAGAAATCAGACATATTACTAAATCCTTTTCAGTAACCCCGCCAAGCATTGCATGAATTTGACATGCTGCTTCTATGTTTTGTTCTGAAGGCATAGGATGAGTACCCATCATATATTCCACATACCTTAAATTAGATTTACTAGGATCTTGCACGTCAATCACTATCCCTCCAGATATACGCTTACCCAAAATACCCTCTAATGCTTCTACAGCTACCAACGAACACTTACCAACTCCTACCACAAAAACACGGTCAGTATCTTGTAATGAGCATACCTTGTCTTGAACACACAAACTATTACCATCTAGTTTTATACTTTCTCTAATAATCTTCTGCGAATCTATTGCTTCAAGCCCAGTGTCTGCAATCATCAAGGCATCTTCTCGCATAGAGCTTATATTAAGTTCTTTAAAATTCTTTATCTTCATATACACATGATACCATTTTAAATAAAAAAGCCCCACGGACTACCTTAAAAATCTTAGCTATATCTTAGAATATAAAGATATAAAATCATTTCAACTAACATGACATAGATAAAAATATTTCTAATTATACCCCTATAAAAACTAAATCCACCTTAAATAACAAAATAAGTATATTATCAAAAAATACCTTATGCCACACAACAATAGACTTAAATATACCTACTAATATTATAGTAATAAAAAAACTCCAATTTACTCAGTTATTTACTTCATAATTTTAACCATAATGGGCCTGTTGCCAAACAAGAAAAATCCGACCTCAAAATAAGTAGTAAATAGATACAAGACAAAGTAAGTTTCCCCCAATAAAGACAGGTTAAAGCATAGTATAATGTAGTTAGAAACAAGGTAATTCTAACCATATAATACCTATGCAAAAAGAGACAGATAAGACACCAAAAATGTTACTAACTACAGAAGAGGAATTGTTCAATCAGATCATAGAAGCAGATAATGCCTTTAGAAAACTAAAAGAAATTATAGATTTCAATGAGCTGGTAGAACCACTGCGTGAATGTTACTCAACACTAGGAAATACAGGTATAGACATAGAGAAAGGGTTCAAAGCTCTCTTAGTACAGTTTTAGGAAGATTACTCAGATAGACAAATGGAAAGATCAGTACGAGAGAATATAACCATAAGATGGTTCTGTGGTTTTTCTCTTACAGAAGAAACCCCAGATCACACATACTTTTGTAAGCTTAGAAAAAGAATAGGAGAAGAACGTATAGAGAATATATTCAATAATATAAACGCAACCCTAAAAGAAAAAGGACTCTTTGGAAATGTATTCACATTCATAGATGCGTCAGCTCTCATATCAAAGACAGCGTTATGGGAAGAAAGAGATAAAACTATCAAGGATGGCGCAGAAACATTGAACAATACCAATGTTTCAGATTACATTATACTATGCTTTAACCTGTCTTTATTGGGGAAAACTTGCTTTGTCTCTATGCTTTATCAACGTGATTTTAACTTTGGGGTCTCTTGTTTGGCAACAGGCCCCTAGATAGGAGAAGCTTACGAGTGTTGTCAAGATTGTTGATACCCGCACCCTTAATGAAAAGACTTCAATCTCAACCAGATACTTCATTTCAAGTCTTGATACCGATACTAAAGAAATACTGAGTGCTGTTCGCAAACACTGGATGGTTGAAAACAATCTTCACTAGACACTTGATGTGGTGTTCAGAGAAGATCATTCTCGTACTAGGACTAAAGTATGCTCAAGAAAATCTCTCCTTAGTTAGAAAGCTTGCTCTCAATGTTTTACGTAAAAACAAAGCTAAGGGTAGTCTTCGTAACAAACGCTTCAAAGCTGCTTTGAATACTGACTTCTTACTGGAATCTCTCCTCTCTTGCTCTGATTAGTTTTAGTGCGTTTGCCCTGCTATAGCTGAGTAAGGTTGATTTATCTATAAAAAAGTGGTATTTTAAATTTGAAAATTTTATTTATATATTAAAGTTAATATTAATCTCTTAATAAGAAAAATGTTTTTTTAATTATTTAATAATATTTATTTTATTTTTTTATTTTGATTGTTTAAATTGTGATATCTTGCTTTAAGCGGAGTCAGGACGATGGCCATGAGGCCACAAAACTCTCTCCTCCGTCCCGACTCCACTTAAGGTAAAATTTAAATAAAATCCCTAGAGGGGATTTTATTTTATTTAAAATAACGAAAGCTTTGAAGTAAATTAATTACTAATTTAAAAAGGCTTTAGTTTTTATCTCTAACTTTTGATAGTCTTCTAGCCATGTGATTTGTTTATCACGCTTAAACCATTTCATTTGACGTTTTGCATATTGTAGGCTGTGTAAGTTGATAAGTTCTTCAAGCCTTTCTTTAGAGATTTGATTTTCTAAATATTGTACTGTTTCTTTGTAACCAATAGCTCCCATTGGTTTAACGAGTCCAAAAGTATTGATAATAGATTTAACTTCTTCGACTAGTCCGTTTTGTAGCATGAGCTTAGTCCTTTTTTTAAATTTTAATTCAAGTGTTTCAAGTGGTATAGATATACCAAATTTTAGAGAGTTGTATAGTGGTTTGCCCTTGGTTCGTATATCTGAAAGTTTGCGTCCAGTTATATAAATTACTTCTAGAGCTCTAATTATACGACGTGAGTTATGTGGCTCTATAAATTTAACTGCATCTGGGTCTTTAGAAAGAAGTAATTGATAGAGTTTGCTGGTGTCTAACTCTTGATTAGTAAGTCTAGTTTCTAAATTTTTTCTAAAGGTATTATCTGGGGCAGCGCGAGG
>Ga0316190_10000583_pt1 | contig 25292 bp, 24 predicted proteins | sample Eddworburrow2_MG_FD_204929 | JGI IMG/M metagenome (GOLD analysis project Ga0316190, IMG submission 204929) | Coastal sediment microbial communities from Maine, United States - Eddy worm burrow 2 | ecosystem: Environmental > Aquatic > Marine > Coastal > Sediment | place: USA: Maine | collected... | reverse complement strand
TAATCCAAATGCAACGGCATCGTGTGGCTGCGGTACAAGTTTTTCAATCTGATTAGTTTTGCCGCCTTATTTGTTGCTTTACCGCCTCAAAATACATCAGATTTGCGGTTTTTGACTGTTGCCGGTCAAAATCGCCCCCATGCAAGCCCACAATTGCGCCATGATCGTGCGCAAGATCGGAGTTGAAGGGCTTTTCAGGGACGCAATATTATTCATGCTGAACTCACACTTCTGGCTTCGGCCTTTCGTAACCGCCGTTTTTGGCGTGATTCTTCTGTCGGCACCTGCACAAGCTGCTCGTGACGGATCAACCGACCGTCCGGGGCTCGATTACAAAACCATAGAATTGTCGGCTCCCAATCCTGACTTGTGTGAGAATGCATGCAAGAAGGATGGCCAGTGCCGTGCGTGGACATATTCATGGCCTGGTGCAAAAGGCCCGAAGGCCATGTGTGCCCTGAAGACCGGTGTGCCGCCGAAACGATCAGATACGTGTTGCATCTCCGGTGTTCTTTCAACATCCAGTCCGGTGACACGGACAGACGATCCGGCTCCTGCCCCTGCCCCTAAAAAACCTGTTGTGACAGCAAAACCCCAGCCGGCACCTGTCCCGACGCCGAAAAAACCTGCCATAGTGGAAAAACCTGAAGCTCAAGAACCTGTTGTTACCGTCAAACCGGTACCTGCCCCTTCCCCACAACCGCCCCCCAGAAAACCAGTTGAAACGGTAACGCCGCTGCCTGAAAAACCTGCCGACTGGGTGATTGTACGCCCGGTTCCGGCGCCCTTGCCACCGGCAGAAGAGCAGGAAACTGTCATTGTCAGGCCAGCACCGAAGCCAAGTTTGCGGCCGTTGCAGGAAGATGAAACAGACCCACAGGAAGACTCCGCTGCCCGGCAGCAGGTTGCGCCGGATCCTGCCAAGATTGCCGCCTGTAACGCTTATGCGTCGCGGGCAATGGCGCAAAACGGCGAAAACAATCGGTTGAACTGCGGTTTGTCCGGCAGCCGCTGGGGCTTTGGTCAGAGTGCCTACTTCAACTTCTGCATGCGCAACCCGTCATCGGCCTACAACGGCGCCCGGGCGGCGCGTGACAGAGACCTTGATACCTGCAAACGGCAGATCGCAAGCCGTGATGAAAACCGCGATGAACCGGTTTTGCCTGACCTGGACGACACAGAGCCGGACGACTTCATCGTCAGCAATTCCCGGTCAGCCCGGTTCTGCCGCAATTTTGCGGGTCAAAGCGTACGCCAGGTCCGCCAGGCTCGGCAATACAGGTGCGGCTTCGGTGGTGAACGCTGGTCACGCAGCCGGGTTCGCCAGGCCCAGTTGTGCCGTCGTATCGGCCCACGCGCTGCAGCCGAGTTGCTGGACGCAAGAACCCGCCAGATCCGGATTTGCAGAGTTGCCGGACGCGATGATGGAGCTGGGCGTTCGCAGTGTCGTGACTATGCCCGTTCCGCCGTTCAGCAGGCCCGGGAAGCACAACAGCTTGATTGCGGTTACAGCGGAAGACGCTGGAGCCGGGATTTCGAAAGACACCTGAGATGGTGCGTTTCGGTTCCCGATCGCAGGGTGCGCCGGGAATACAGGCAGCGTGAGCGGCTGCTTGACCGGTGCCGGTGATTAACGGATTTTAGACTGCAGCTATCAATTTGATGGCAGGGAACTGGTGACGACAAGGCTTGCGGCCTTGACGCGACCAGCCCCCCCTGCATCAACTGGCAATTGATAACCGCCGGATAATGTTGGGGTGACCATGCAGATCGCGACCTGGAATATCAATGGCGTCAAGGCGCGCCTGGAAACCGCCATTGCCTGGCTGAACGAAGCGCGTCCTGATGTTGCCTGCCTGCAGGAGATCAAGTCCGTCGATGAAGGGTTTCCGCGTACTGCGTTTGAAGACATTGGCTACAATGTTGTTACGCACGGACAGAAAGGTTTCAACGGTGTCGCCATCCTGTCTCTGAAACCGGTTGAGGACATTGTAAGGCGGCTTCCCGGCGATGACACGGATGAACAGGCCCGCTACATCGAGGCGGTGGTCAGCGGCGACAACACAGTCTGCCGGGTGGGATGCCTGTATCTGCCCAACGGAAACCCGGTCGACACACCCAAGTATCCTTACAAACTGGCGTGGATGGACAGGCTGATTGCTCATGCAAAAACGAAACTGCCTCTGGAAGAGCCGTTTGTGCTGGCAGGCGACTATAATGTGATTCCGGAGCCCCGCGACGCTGCGCGACCGGCAGAGTGGACAGAAGACGCTCTGTTCAGGCTGCAAACTCTTGAGAAATATCGCGAACTCACAGCGCTCGGGTTTACCGATGCAGTACGCAGTTTTGAACAGTCAGATGGTGTCTATACTTTTTGGGACTATCAGGCCGGTGCGTGGCAGAAAAACAACGGTATTCGCATTGATCACATGCTGATGTCCGCACAGGCAACCGACCGGGCAATCGGCTGCCGCATAGACAAACATGTACGCGGCTGGGAAAAGCCATCTGATCATGTTCCGGTCATCGTTGAACTGGATATTTAGAAACGGGATTAACTATCGCCTACCCTGGCGGAAGAGGCAGACCCAAAACGGTTGGCGTCCGGCGTGACCCATCTGTACCGCCTTGGTCGTTGTTCCGGCGCGCTTGTGCTCTGAAAACCGGTTCACACTTTTCGTATAGCGATTTAGTTTTGCGCCTGTTGCGTGCGCACGGGAAACCGTCTGGACCACTTTGCGTAAATATTGTTCGCTTCATTCAGGTTTTTCTGACTGAGCTGAGAAACCAGGGCGTTGGTTTTCGTCACGATCTTCCGGTTCAGAGACCCACCTGCAGTATCAGCCGCAATTTTATACCAGACCAGCGCGCGCACCTTATCGCCGCTGTCATTGTATATGTCACCCAACCGCGAAGCGGCCGGTGCAAAGCGCTTCTGCGCAGCCGTTCCGAGCCACCGCATTCCGTATGAACGGTCCCGGGCAACACCCTCGCCATTTAGATACATGAGGCCAAAACCGTACTGGGCTCCTGCATGACCGGCCGAGGCCGCAGTCTGATAGTAATGCAAAGCCTTGTTCACATTCTTTCTGACACCGGCTTTCTTGTTACCGGTACGCAGATAGTTGGCCATGCGGGTCAGGCTATCGAGCACAAAATAGCGCTCATTGCCCGACACTTCCGATCTGTGGTCGACATAGTCTTCTGCAACGCGGTTGTAATGCTTGAAGGCCGTTACCTGATCGGCGGATACGCCGAGGCCCTTTCGGAACATGTGGGCCAGCAGCCAGTTGGCCTGGATGCTGCCCTCGCTGGACGGCAGGTCCAGATATGGCAGCGAAGCGGAAAAATCCTTGGCCCTGTAAGCCACCAGAGCAGCATCGAGATCTGCCTGTGCCCGAGAGGACAACTGACCGACAGGCGTCTCTTGCTTGCTGGGTGCGAAAGAATAAAATCCGGGCGGCAATTGCGCTTGCGCCCATGTCTGTCCGGTCGACAATACAGCCACGCCTGCGACCAGCATCAAGCCGGCGGCAATACGACTTTTTGTCAGGCCGAAGCCATTATTGGTCTGCTGAACCATCCCACCCCTGGAACCACAGTAAGACCGGTGTGGCGCGCATTGCGGGCCTTCCGTTAAGTGCCTGTTCGGCAACTTGTCCTTACTTGCTGATGTTACGTCCATCTTGTTTGTTTAGCCCCTAGCGTACCTGTTAGCTTCCAATTTACCCGTTAGTGCGCAGCATCTATTCACTAGATCGTTTTCGGTTATTGCTACCTTAGCGGGTACCAACTTCTTATAATCCTCATTTGAGCGCGATTAAGGCAGGAAGTTGCCGCCGGTGCAGATTTCTGAAAAGTGTGACATATTTACAACACCTGTTTTGCATGCGATTTGGCGGTTGCCGATAACTCGAATTAGGCTAGGCTGGCGCTGATTCTTCACGATTTGAGCGGCTTTCAGACCGAAAAGGACTCATCCCAAATGCCCCCGACACTGTTTGGAAACCAATCGGCTGGATTTTCACCATCAGGCGCTGAGCCGGTGCGAATCGAGTACGTCACCCAACAGGGACTGGGTGTGATCGCCATTACAAACTTCCTGCTGAACCTGATCACATTGTCGTTTTACCGGTTCTGGGCAAAAACCAGGGTCCGCCGCCATATCTGGTCCAGCGTGCAGGTAAATGGAGAACCGGTTGAATATACCGGAACCGGCAAGGAACTGTTTTTCGGTTTTGTCATCATCATGGCCGTTGTGTTTCTGCCACTGGCACTGATTGCTACAGGGCTGGCTGCGTACTTCGGACCTGAAAGTGCTGCTTTGGTGGCCTTCCAGCTGTTCATCGGCCTGGCGCTGGTCACACTTTACGGGTTTGCAATTTACCGGGCCCGTCGGTACCGGCTGTCGAGAACCGTCTGGCGCGGCATCCGCGGGGCGCTGCCGGGGTCTGCCCTATCCTACAGCGGCAAATATTTTGGCTCGCTCCTGCTTGGTCCGATGACCCTGGGCTGGTCTACACCGGCAATGAACCTGATACTGGCGGAACACATCACCAACGACATGCGCTTCGGCAACATGCCGTTCAGCTTCAGCGGCCGTTCGGGACCCTTGTACGCACGATATGCCCTGTGCTGGTTCGGCACGGTATTTGCGTATCTTGTGATTGTCGGTGTCGCGATTGCGCTGTTTTACTCAGGGGTGTTCGACGGACTGCAGAAGGCACTTGATGCGATCAGCAACCAAAACGCGGCATCCAGCGACAGCGAATCCGGCGTGGTTTTGAGCATATTTGCCGGCCTGATTGTCGCGTATCTGCTTTATGTTGCGATCCGCTCAACCATCTGGTCCTTCTACACCGCCCGAGAGTTGAATGTTTTCGCCCAGTACACCAGGTTTTCCGGAGCATCCTTTGAATTTAATGCAACGGCGTGGAGCCTGATTACATTGTGGCTGGGCAATATGGCTTTGATCATTTTTACATTGGGTATTGCCCAACCATTCGTGGAACAGCGGGTCATGCGTTACTTCGTCGAAAGACTGAGTGTAAACGGTGCAATAGACTTTGCGTCGGTTCAGCAGTCCAAAGCCCAGTTCGACAAGCGTGGCGAAGGCCTTATTGACGCCCTCGACCTGGACGCATTTTAGACCATGACCACGACGCCGCATAATGCCGAGTTTTTTGATGGCGCGTCTGCCATGGCCCGGCTTGTCCATGTCCGTGTGGAGCGTGACGCACTGGTGATTGGCCAGAACGGCGCACCAGATGTTCACTGGCCGCTGAAGGATGTCGAAATGGTATTCGGCGGCAAACCGGGACAGGCATTGAGGTTAAAGCTGCACGGTGATCACGGTAGCCGGCTTACACTGCCTGAAGGCAGCGCAGCGGATGCGGTGATTGCAGCAGCGCCATCCATTCTCAGTGGTCACAAGCGCCGCTTCTGGAGAGGTGTGGGGATTTCGGTCGCTGTGGTGCTTGGTGTCGGCCTGGCCGGCTACGCCACCCTGGCTGTCGCCCCGCAGGCGCTGGCCCGCTTTATCCCGGACGGGGTGGTCAATTCATTTGCTGACGGGTTGGAAAAATCGGTCATAAAGTCATCCAAACGCTGCGATTCGCCGGCCGGACAAGACGCCCTCAAAAAAATCGCGCGGCGCATAGTGTCCGGTGCCGGAGACCCACCGACTTTCTCTCTGCGGGTGTTTGATATCCGTCAGGCCGGTAACAAGAAACTGGTCAATGCATTTGCTCTGCCGGGTGGGCGTATGGTGTTTAGCGCAGGCCTTATTGAAAACGCCGGCAGCGCTGACGAAGTGGCCGGTGTCCTGGCCCATGAACTCGGCCATGTAGCATTGCGTCACCCGGAGGCAGCCATTGTCAGGGTTTATGGATTGCAGATGTTTTTGTCGCTGTTTACGGCCGGCCAGGGTGCGGAAAATCTTGGCAGTATTGCCGGTGTTTTGGCGGTGCTTCAATACAGCCGTTCAGCGGAGGCAGAAGCCGACGCCTATGCCGTCGAGGTAATGGAAAACGCCAAGGTGGATCCGAAGGGCCTGCAGACGTTTTTCACGAGACTGCTGAAAAAGAAATCGGGGACCGGTGCGGCAAAAAAGGATGACGACAGCACCTCTCTTCAAAAGCGCATCGAACCCTTTACCGATCTGTTTTCAACCCACCCCGGAACTGATGATCGCATCGCCGGTTTCAAGCCACGCGCCGGCGGCACCGAACCGGCCATCCTGAGCGACGCGGAATGGAAAGCCCTGAAGGCAATCTGCAGATAACGTGGGCGAGCAGAGCAGTCAGGCGTTCTGCCTGAGCGTTCTGTGAACACCAATCAGCAGCAGGCCAGTGATAATCACCAGACCTGCAATGAACGAAAACAGCCAGATGTCGGCGGTTGTAAAATGTCCATCCACCCTCGGCTGGACTTTTGTGATGCTGTACCAGATGCCACCGCCGACAACCAGCAACCCTGCAATGCAACACCAGAGCATTGCCCGCATAACCTTGAGGATCAGCAACAGGAACGGTTGCTGTTTCAGATCGCCTGACATTGCACTGGCCTTCCGGATATGAACGAACTCCCTATCTCAGGGTACCAGAGCATCCTGATCTGGCCCACCGACGATTGTAGGCATGAAGTTTCAGAGAGGCATTGTAGATGGATTTTGCGTCAGCTCGGCATTTTCCGGATGAACAACTCTTGGCGGTCACCCTGTAGGCTTTTTTCATTTCGGCCCGCGTTGGCGCGTCATCGGACTTCAGACGCCGCAATGTCGAGTTGTAGTAATTGGCAAGTGAACGGTTGCGGTTGACCACGCGCAGGAACCGGGGTTTGCCTTTTTGTTTAAACTCTTTCGCCAACGAGTTGCACGATGCAGCCAATGCTGTTGAAGAAATCGGGCCGCCCTGCGGCGCAAATATCACCATTCCCGCCGCAATGATCGTCATTGCGAACAGCTTCAAAACCCTTGCATTCATACCTGCCGTTGTCCTGCCGTTTAAATTACGCCCCAAACGATTCTGCCCGGCAATATAGGGCAAACGTAAGGTAAGGTACAATTCACGATATCCGGTTTTTCATGACCACCAGTTTTTAGCCTCGAAGCGGCCAGCCTGATCTTCAAGTACCTTGCCGATCTGGAACAGGGTTGCTTCATCGAATGGTCTGCCGATCAACTGCAGGCCCAGCGGCAGACCGTTTGCGTCCAGGCCGGCAGGAACAGCAATACCAGGCAGCCCCGCCATGTTCACGGTGACAGTGAAGATGTCATTCAGGTACATTTTGACCGGGACTGAGCTCATGTCCTGGTCCGCGATACCGAAAGCAGCGGACGGGGTCGCAGGGGTCAGGATCGCATCCACGCCATCTGCAAATGATGTCTCAAAATCCTGCTTGATCAACGTGCGCACCTTTTGCGCCTTGACGTAATAGGCATCGTAATAGCCTGCCGACAACACATAGGTACCGATCATGATGCGGCGGCGGACCTCTGCGCCGAACCCTTCGGCGCGGGTGTTCTCATACATGGAGACAATGTCATCACCGGGAACCCGCAGGCCGTATCGGACACCATCATAGCGAGCCAGGTTCGAAGACGCTTCCGCCGGCGCAACGATATAATAGGCCGGCAGCGCATACTTTGTATGTGGCAGGGAAATATTGACGATCTCCGCACCTGCATCACGCAGCCAGTCAATCCCCTTCTGCCAAAGGGCTTCAATGTCATCCGGCATTCCGTCCATGCGATATTCAGCCGGAATACCGATTTTCATTCCCTTTATGGAATTGCCGATAACGGCTTCATAGTCAGGGACCTCAATGTCGACAGATGTCGTGTCTTTTGGATCTACACTTGCAATCGATTTCAGCAGGATCGCCGCATCGCGCACATCGCGTGCTATCGGGCCTGCCTGATCAAGCGAGGATGCAAATGCAACTGTGCCCCAGCGCGAGACCCGTCCGTAGGTCGGCTTGATGCCGACAGTACCGGTAAAGGCGGCAGGCTGGCGGATTGAACCGCCGGTATCGGTTGCAGTGGCGCCTGCGCAAATGTGCGCGGCCACCGCAGCAGCCGAGCCGCCGGATGATCCACCCGGCACCAGATCGGCATTCGAGCCTTCGGCCCGCCACGGGTTCTTTACCGGACCGTAATATGATGTCTCGTTGGATGACCCCATGGCGAACTCATCCATGTTCAATTTGCCGAGCATGACCGCGCCATCTTCCCACAGGTTGGCGGTTACGGTCGACTCGTAGGCCGGCTTGAACTGATCCAGTATGTGGCTGCAGGCCTGGGTGTGGATGCCTTGTGTGGCAAACAGATCCTTGATGCCCAATGGAATGCCTTCAAGCGGGCCGGCTTCGCCCCTGGCGATACGCTCATCGCTTGCCGCCGCCATTTTGCGGGCCTTGTCAGGGGTTTCCACAATATAGGCGTTCAGCGATCGTGCCGCTTCCATAGCGCTGATATAGGCTTCGGCCAGTTCGACGGCTTTGAATTGTCCCTTGCTCAACGCATCGCGGGCCTGGGCAATTGTTAGTTTCGAAAGATCGGACATCTGTTTCCCGGAAGTCAAAAAATCTGGAGCGTGGTGTATACGGCTATCGGAAGCTGGAATTACTCGACAACCTTGGGGACCATGAAGAAATTCTCATCACTTGCCGGCGCGTTGCCTGTTACACGGTCCGCATAGCCGCCGTCATTCACCTCATCGGCACGCAGCCGCATGCTGGTTTCAACGACAGAGGTCATGGGTTCGACATTATCGGTATCGACTTCCTCCAGCATCTCGATCCACCCGAGGATATGGTTCAATTCGCCTTCCAGTTTCGGGACTTCATTGTCCGAAATCCGGATGCGGGCGAGCCGGGCAATGCGGCGCACTGTTGCCTGATCGACAGACATGGTCTGATATTCTCCAATTCGACGGCTGAATTGCCACGCGTGATACCATCGTCACCTTGTGGCTGCAATGCCTGATGGCGGTGAAGGGCGCGCAATTCAGATATTCAGGGTCTGACCGATAAAGGGCACCTTGACCTTGTCGGCATCGTCTCCCATTGCCTGCAAAAACGGGTCGGCATCCGGCACCAGCAGCGGAAATGTACCGTAGTGGCAGGGAATTATCGTCTCAAAGTCAAAGAAGTTCCGGCACGCCATAGCCGCCGTTACCGGGTTCATGGTGAACCTGTCACCGATGGGAACGATTCCCGTAACGGGTTCATGAATGCGGGCAATCAGCCCCATGTCTCCGAAGATGTCGGTGTCTCCCATGTGATAAAGCGGTTTTTCTGATCTGTTCGGACGGATGATGATCCCGCACGGATTGCCGAGATACACCCCGTCTGAGGACGAAGAGTGATCTGCCCTTACAAAAGTGCAGATGAAGTCCGGGTAATAGACCGCGCCGCCGGTATTGGTGGGGTCGAACTTCTCAACCCCCTGATTATGAAGATGAACAGCCAGCTCATAAACTGCAATCAATGTCGCGCCGGTTGCCTTGCAGATATCTACCGTGTCTCCGATGTGGTCATCATGGCCATGGGTGAGAATCACATGGGTGCATCCTGACGTGGCATTTTCAACACTGCCTTCAAAGGTTGGCGACCCGGACAGGAACGGATCGATGAGGATTACAGTATTATCGAATTCAACCCGGAAGGCTGAATGTCCAAACCATGTGATTTTCATGTGTGTTCCCCTTTTCGCATGGCAGATGCGCGTTGAAGAGTTTGCACCTGCCTGTCTCAGGGCTTAAGCAGACAAAATGACAAGCATTCTGTCCAGCCCTGATGAACTGCGTCACCTGCTAACAGGTCCAGCGAGCCTTATCGGCCTGGATTTGGGCAGCAAGACCATCGGAGTGGCGGTTTCAGACAGGTTGCGAACCATCGCGTCTCCGCGCCTTACAATCAAACGAACCAAGTTCAAGGCAGATGCCGCGCAGCTTCTGGACCTTGCAGGGCAAGAAAAGGCCGCCGGGTTTGTGCTGGGCCTGCCGGTCAATATGGATGGCTCTCACGGCCCCCGGGTTCAGGCGACGCATGCCTTTGCCCGAAACCTCGCCAAGCTTACCGATTTGCCGATTGCCTTGTGGGATGAACGATTGTCCACCGCGGCGGTCGAACGGATGCTGATTGAGGCCGACAGGTCACGGGCAAGACGGGCTCAACTCGTCGACAAACTGGCGGCTGCCTGGATATTGCAGGGCGCGCTGGACCGGTTGGCCGGCGCCGCACCTTGTGCGCCCGGGGCCTGATACTCATGGATGTTTTCAACAGTATCCTGCCGATCTTCATCCTTGTCGTTGTCGGCAACATCATCCGGCGCACCGGCGTCGTGCCGATGGAGGACTGGAAGGGTGTCGAACTGATATGTTTCTGGCTGTTCTTCCCGGCCATCCTCTGTTTCACGCTGGCAACCGTTGATCTCAAAAATCTGCCAATCGGTTCGCTGAGCATCACTGTTCTGGCGGTGACCGGCATAATGTGGACCATACTTTTCGCACTCAAGCCGGTGCTGCAATCCAGAAACGCCATGACCAATGCTGAATTCACCTCGGTTTTTCAGGCAGGCTCACGGTTTCATGGTTTCATCGCCCTGGCCATCGTCCTGAAACTCTATGGTGAAACCGGCGCAGCATATGTCGCCATCATCATGGCCCTGCTGGTGCCGCCGATCAATATTGTCAACATCGTCGTGCTGGCGGCATTTGGCAAAGGTCAGACACCCAGTCTCGGCAATATTGGCCGGGTTGTAATTCGAAACCCAATCATCTGGGGTGCGATGATCGGTTTGAGCATCAATTTCTCCGGGCTGGGTCTGTGGGAGCCGGCACAGACCACGCTTGACCTGCTTGGCAGAGCAGCGCTTGGCGCCGGCCTGTTGGCTGTAGGGGCCGGACTACGCATCAAGGCAGCGCTGAAACCAAGCCTGCTGGTATGGATCGGAGTGGTTGCAAGACTGGTGATGACGCCCCTGCTCGTCGTTCTGCTGGCCTGGGCAACCGGTCTCAAGGGTGAGGCGTTCGAGGCCGCAATGATCTGTGCTGCGGTGCCGACGGCGATGAACGGCTACGTTCTGGCGCGCACCATGGGCGGTGACGCCGAACTATATGCCGCCACGGCCACTGTGCAGACGGCTCTTTCTTTCGGCACAATTCCGCTGGTAATCTGGTTGTCGCGGCATATTCAGTGGCTGGGCTGAGTCTGTCGCCAAACGGTCGCTAACAGGCGTTTGGCATGGTAAGCTGTGCAAACACTAACCAACTTGCACCATTCCCGCTTGCACTTGGTTCAAAGCGTGCCTATAGACACGCTTTTAATGGCCAAGACATCCTCAGCACCCCGCCCGTTTATCAAGAGCAACAACCTGCTCAGCATTGCAGATCTTTCGCCGACCGAGATCAGCGCTCTGCTGGACCTTGCCGACACCTATGCAGATGACACCCGCAAGGGCAGCAAGCACGGCAAAATCCTCAAGGGCCTCACCCAGATAAACCTGTTCTTCGAAAACTCGACCCGGACGCAAAGTTCGTTCGAACTCGCGGGCAAGCGTCTGGGCGCTGATGTTCTGAATATGGCGGTCAGCGCGTCCTCCCTTGCCAAGGGAGAAACGGTGCTGGATACGGCGATGACCCTCAACGCCATGCGCCCTCACCTGCTCATTGTGCGCCATCAGTCATCCGGCGCTGTCGAACTTTTGGCTCAAAAGGTTTCCTGCGCGGTCATAAATGCAGGTGACGGCCAGCATGAACACCCAACCCAGGCACTGCTTGATGCGCTCACCATCCGCCGCCATCTGAAACGCCTCGAAGGGTTGACGGTTGCCATTTGCGGTGACGTTGCCCACTCGCGCGTTGCGCGGTCAAATATTGCTTTGCTGTCAAAGATGAATGTTCGCCTGAGGCTGATTGCCCCGCCGACACTTTTGCCGTCGGGCGCGGAAAATCTCGGAACAGAGATTTTCACTGACATGCGCGAGGGCCTGAAAGGCGCGGATGTCGTGATGATGTTACGGCTTCAGCTTGAGCGCATGAACGGCAGCTTCATTCCGTCAGCACGCGAATATTACCGGTTCTTCGGCCTCGATCAGGAAAAACTTGCGATAGCCAACAAGGGCGCACTGGTGATGCATCCGGGCCCGATGAACCGCGGCGTGGAAATTGACTCCATCGTTGCCGATGGGGTTCAGTCGGTCATTCGTGAACAGGTCGAAATGGGAGTGGCGGCGCGCATGGCAGTTCTCGACGCCCTGTCCCGAAATCTCGACACCTCAAGCAAGGCAGGTTCGTGATGGCCAGGACCCCGTCTGCCGCTTCCGAGCGCCGTGCCTATGTGAATGCCAGGCTGTTTGATCCGGCCGGAAAACTGGATCAGACCGGAGGCGTCCTTATTGAAGACGGTGTCATCAAATGGATGGGTGCGGCGGTCACCCGAGCCAGCCTGCCGGAAGGCACCAACACAACCGATGTCAAGGGCGCACTGCTGGTGCCTGGCCTGGTTGACATGCGGGTGTTTACCGGTGAGCCGGGATCAGAACACCGCGAAACGCTGCAAAGCGCCTCGCGGGCCGCCGCGGCCGGTGGTGTCACTTCAATCGTCATTCAACCCAACACTCAGCCGGTCATGGATGACGCGTCGATCATCGATTTCATCCTGCGCCGGGCACAGGACACCGCTGATGTCAGGGTGTATCCGATGGCGGCCATCACCAAGGACCTGAATGGCGAGAAAATGACCGAATTCGGCCTGCTCAAGGAAGCCGGCGCGGTTGCTGTTACAGATGCCATACACTCGGTGCGCAATTCCAAGGTATTAAGCCGGGCCATGAAATATGCCGGCAATTTCAATCTGCTGCTGGTGCAGCACGTTGAAGATTCCGATCTGGCCGGCGGTGTCATGCATTCCGGCGAGTCGGCCACAAGACTGGGATTGCCCGGCATTCCGGCGGCAGCCGAACTGATCGCACTTGAACGTGATATCCGGCTGGTCGAGATGACCGGTGCCCCCTACCACGCAGCTCAAATCTCCTGTGCAGCATCGCTTGATGTTATTCGCCATGCCAAGGAAAGAGGCCTGCCGGTGTCGTGCGGTGTTTCAATCAATCACCTGACCCTGAACGAGCATGACATCGGCGCTTATCGTACGTTCTTCAAACTGTCCCCGCCATTAAGGCGTGAGGATGATCGCAAGGCGTTAGTCGCCGGCGTTGCGGACGGAACCATAGACGTCATCGTTTCAAGCCATGACCCGCAGGATGCCGATACCAAGAGAGTACCCTTTTCGGAAGCCGCATTCGGGGCAATCGGCCTGGAGACATTGCTGTCAGCGGGGTTGTCTCTGGTACATTCCGATCAATTGCCGCTGGAACGCCTGATCGAGGCAACAACCGATGCGCCGGCCCGCCTGCTCAATATCCAGGGTGGACGGCTGCAACAGGGCGGCAATGCCGATTTTGCAATCGTTGACATGACTGCTTCCTGGGTGGTTGACGCAGACCTGCTCAAATCGGCGTCACGCAACACAACTTTCGAGACCCGTGCATTTGAAGGCCGTGTCACGGAAACCATTGTCGGCGGCCACAGTGTGTATAAACTGTCTGATCACTGACAGGTGCTGTTCATCAAATGCTGGAGTTCTCGGCGAATGGAATCAGTTTTTGGAATGAACCCGCAATTGCTCGGCCTGATTTCGCTATGGTTCGGGCTGGGCTATTTATGCGGCTCAATTCCCTTTGGCATTCTGGTTGCCAGGGTCTTCGGCCTCGGAAACCTCCGGGAGATTGGTTCCGGTAATATCGGGGCCACGAATGTTTTGCGGACCGGCAGCAAGCCTGCAGCCGCCGCGACCCTGCTCCTGGATGCCCTGAAAGGAACGCTGCCGGTTGTTGCCGCGTTGAATCTGGCCGACACCGACATGGCAATAGCAGCCGGTTTCGGTGCGTTTATCGGCCACATTCTACCGATATGGCTCGGGTTCAAGGGCGGAAAAGGTGTTGCTACCTATGTTGGAATTTTGCTGGGCTTTGGATGGCCATTCCTCGTCGTGTTTGGTGTCATCTGGCTGACGCTTGCCGTTTCGCTGCGCTATTCATCACTGGCTGCATTGCTGGCGTCACTGGCTGTGCCGGCTTACGGATTCTACGCCGGCAATATGAAACTGGCGCTGGCGCTTCTTGCCATGACCTGCATTGTTTACCTGACCCATCGGGAAAACATCATCCGGCTGATTAAGGGCGAAGAAACACGCATTGGCTCTAAACCTGAACCGTCATGAGCGATACTGCGAAGCTCTCGGACATTTCAGATGAAGAACGGGCGTGCCGCCTGCAATTGGCTCAAAGTGACAATATCGGACCAGCGACGTATCATCAGTTGCTGGACATATACGGTACTGCATCGGAAGCCATGACCGCCCTGCCCGATCTGGCGTCAGGTGTTACACGAGGTCGCCGTATCCGCTTGTATTCGCGTGAACGCGCCATGCGGGATATTGAGAGAACACATGACTGTGGCGGGCAGATCATAACCCATGGTGAACCGGGGTTTCCCCGACTTCTGGCTGAAACCGTCAACCCGCCGCCGGTATTGTTTGTTGCGGGTAAAACCGACCTGCTGCTCCAGCCCACCTGCGCTATTGTCGGGTCGCGCAATTCATCTGCCAATGGCAAGCGCTTTGCCCGCGATGTTGCCAAAGGACTTGGACAGTCCGGCTGGCTGATTGCATCGGGCCTGGCGCGCGGCATAGACACAGCCGCACACGAGGCTTCGCTTGATCAAGGCACGATTGCCGTTATAGCGACCGGCCTTGACGTGATCTATCCGCCAGAAAATGCAGACCTTCATGCACAAATCGCTTCGGATGGCTGTGTCGTATCAGAAATGCCGCCTGGTACACAGCCGCGGGCAGAACTGTTTCCGCGCCGGAACAGGATCATTGCGGGGCTGGCAGCCGGTGTTGTCGTGATAGAAGCGGCCATGCGGTCGGGTTCACTGATCACGGCGCGTCTGGCCAATGAGATCGGGCGCGACGTGTTTTCCGTGCCGGGTTCGCCTTTCGATCCAAGATCTGAGGGTACAAACAGGTTGATTCAGGATGGCGCGATGCTGGTGACATCACCCCGCGATGTCCTCGATGTACTCGAACGCAGTCATTTATATGCACAAGGGCCCGGCCGCGATAATCAGCCGCTGTGTCCACCCGTCTCCGGGACGGGCGGACATCGGATGGAGGATAGGGGCAGTACAGGCACGTCGCTGAGCGATAAGCTGAAGGTGGATGATAGCCACCGGCAAACCGTCATGGATCTGCTGGGTCCTGATCCGGTCGAAGTAGATGTTGTTGTACGGGAATCCGGGTTGCCGTCCCGGCTTGTGCAGATGGTGATCATGGAACTTGATCTGACCGGACGTCTGGAAAGACACCCCGGACAAAGAGTATCACTTATTGTCTAGCCCGGGTTTCGCCGTGACAGCTTATGCCGCCATATCGGCCGGGGCAACCGGAGCCGTTTCGGGCCGGTTACCAACTATCAATGTCCAAGGTTCTTGCGCGAAGCGGTCGTTTGGCCCTATGACGCTTGACCTGAAACAACCCCCGCACCATGTGCAGGGTTCGCTTTAAGCACAGGATTATCCGCTTCACCATGAATGTAGTTGTCGTAGAATCGCCCGCAAAAGCAAAGACCATCAACAAATATCTGGGCAGCGACTATCACGTCCTGGCCTCCTATGGCCATATCCGTGACCTGCCGGCCAAGGATGGCTCGGTCAACCCCGATGACGATTTTGCAATGCTGTGGGAAATGGATTCGAAATCGTCCAAACGGCTCGGCGATATCGCAACCGCGCTCAAGACAGCCGACACACTGATCCTGGCAACTGACCCTGATCGTGAAGGCGAAGCGATTTCCTGGCATGTTCTAGAGGTGCTCAATCGCAAGGGAGCCATGAAGGACAAGCATGTCGAGCGGGTTGTGTTCAATGCCATAACCAAGACCGCCGTGCTGGACGCCATGAAAAATCCGCGCCAGATCGATAATGCGCTGGTTGAAGCCTACCTGGCCCGGCGCGCGCTGGATTACCTTGTTGGCTTCAATCTGTCTCCGGTCCTGTGGCGCAAGCTGCCGGGAGCCCGGTCTGCCGGTCGCGTTCAATCTGTTGCGTTGCGCCTCATCTGCGAACGTGAGCTGGAAATTGAAGCGTTCATCAAGGACGAGTACTGGACCATTGAAGCCGCCATGAAGACGGGTGCCGGACAGCCGTTTGCTGCCCGTCTGCAGGCGATTGACGGCAACAAGCTGAACAAGCTCGACATCGGCAATGAAACCGCTGCGCGTGCCATTGAAGCCGCATTGAAGGAAGCCCGGTTCATGGTCGGGTCGGTAGAAACCAAGCCGGCAAAGCGTCATCCGTCGCCACCTTTCACAACGTCCACCCTGCAGCAGGAAGCATCACGCAAGCTTGGTTTTTCCTCGCAACGCACCATGCAGGTTGCGCAAAAACTGTATGAGGGCGTTACGCTGAACGGAGAGGTCACCGGCCTCATCACCTACATGCGGACCGACGGCGTGCAGATGGCCAATGAAGCTATTGCAGCAGCCCGCAATGTCATTCAGTCGACCTATGGCGAACCCTATTTGCCGTCGGCACCGAGGGTATACAAGTCCAAGGCCAAGAACGCCCAGGAAGCGCATGAAGCAATCCGGCCAACGGAACTGTCACGCGCGCCCGAGGAAGTTCGCAGTGTGCTCGATGCAGACCAGTATGCGCTTTATGTGCTGGTGTGGAAGCGCACCATGGCCAGCCAGATGGAAAGCGCCGACTTCGAGCGCACCAGTGCCGATATCACCACCACCGGCAATGACGGCAAACCATATAGCCTGCGTGCCAACGGCTCGGTACTGAAATTCGACGGTTTCCTGAAAGTCTATGAGGAAGGCAAGGACGATAGCGAGGACGAAGACGACAAACGCCTTCCGCAACTGACCAGGGGTGACGTTGTCGGCGCGCAGAAGATTGAGCCCGTACAGCACTTTACCGAACCGCCGCCGCGCTATTCGGAAGCGTCGCTGATCAAGCGCATGGAAGAACTGGGTATCGGGCGTCCGTCGACCTACACCGCTATTCTGACCGTGTTGAAAGACCGCGGCTATGTTCGCATGGATGCCAAGCGGTTGATCCCGGAAGACAAGGGACGGCTGGTCACGGCGTTTCTTGAGTCGTTTTTCAAACGCTACGTACAATATGATTTTACCGCTGATCTGGAAGAACAACTGGATCTGGTGTCGGCGGGCAACAAAAACTGGAAGCAGCTTCTGAGTGACTTCTGGCAGGATTTCTCCAACCAGATCGACGGCACCAAGGAACTGCGGGTTACCCACGTCCTGGATGCCCTGAACGATCTTCTCGAAAACCACGTGTTCCCGGAGCGCGAGGATGGCACCCACCGCCGGGCATGTCCGTCCTGTGACAATGGCCAGCTATCCCTGAAACTGGGAAAATTCGGCGCCTTTGTCGGTTGTTCCAACTATCCCGAGTGCCGGTTCACCAAGCAGCTGGGGACGCCCGGAGAAGGCGATGCGTCTCTGGTCCCGGCCGATGGCATTTTGCTGGGCCAGGATCCGGAAACCGGACAACCGATCACCCGCCATGACGGACGCTTTGGTCCTTATGTGCAGTTGGGCAAGGCTGAAGACGGTGAGAAACCACCACGCTCGTCCATTCCGAAAACCATCAAGCCCGATGAAATCGATCTGGCGTTCGCCTTGCGGCTATTGTCGCTGCCGCGCGAAGTCGGCATGCACCCGGAAAGCGGCAAGCCCATAACAGCGGGCCTGGGCCGCTATGGGCCGTTCGTGCTGCATGAAGGTGTTTATGCCAACCTCAGTGATTTTGAGGAAATCTTTAGTGTCGGCCTCAACCGTGCGGTTGACCTCATTGCCGAGAAAGTCGCCAGCCGCGGCAAACGTGGTCAGCAAAGCGCCCTGAAAGATCTTGGCGCCCACCCTGATGGCGGCGGCAACGTACTGGTGATGGATGGCCGGTATGGCCCCTATGTCAAGTTTGGCAAGATCAATGCCACATTGCCGAAAGACATAACGCCTGAAAATGTCACAATGGAGCAGGCAGTTGAACTGATTACAGCCAAAGGCGGCGCCAAGCCCAAGAAGAAGGCAGCCAAGAAAAAACCTGCCAAGAAGGCCGCCAAGAAGAAGGCAGCCAAAAAGGCCGCGACGAAAGCAGAAGGCTGATATGGCACGAAGCCAGGGCCTGCCGTCGCCCGACCAGATCGTCGAGTTTCTCAAAACGGCAGATGCCAAAGTGGGCAAGCGCGAGATCGCCCGTGCTTTCGGGGTCAAGGGTGCAGACCGTGTCGAACTGAAGAAAATCCTGCGCAAGATGGCTGATGACGGCCTGATTGCGACCCGGCGCAAGCGGATGTCGGATGCTGCCGGCCTGCCGCCGGTTACAGTGGTGCGTGTCGCAGGTGTTGATTCCGATGGTGAGCTTTTCGGGGAGCCCGCGGAGTGGGCACGCGAGGGAGAGGCACTTCCAAAAATCCTCATCCAGACATCCACGGGACGCAACCGTTCGTCGTCGATCAAGCCCCCGGGTATCGGAGATCAGTTGCTGTGCCGCATCTCATCTAGCAATGATGCGACCTATCCGTATGATGCCCGTATTATACGCAAGTTACAGGGTGCCAAGGGCCATATAGTGGGCGTGTATCAACCCTCTTCGCGTGGCAGCGGACGGGTATTGTCTGCCAATCGCAAGGACCGGCTGGAGTTTGAAGTGGCGCGCGGCGATGAAGGCGGCGCGCAGAAAGGCGAGCTGGTTCGCGCTGAAATCACCCGCGAGCGCGGGCGTGGCTTTGCCCAGGTTCGCATTGTCGAGCGTTTGGGTGATGCTTCGGATCAGCGCAACATTTCACTGATCGCCATTCATCAGCACGGCATTCCTGATCAGTTTCCCAAAGACGTGGTGGCGGCTGCCGAGGCTTTGAAAGAACTCAAGCCACCCAAGGGCCGCCAGGATCTGCGGCACGTTCCCCTGGTTACAATCGACCCGCCCGATGCCCGCGATCACGATGACGCGGTATGGGCAGCGCCGGATGATGATCCTGCCAACAAGGGCGGCTTCAAGGTGATTGTTGCCATTGCCGATGTTGCAGCTTACGTACGCTCCGGCAGTGTCATCGACAAGGAGGCCAGGGTTCGGGGAAACTCGGTGTATTTTCCCGATCGTGTGGTTCCTATGTTGCCGGAACGCCTGTCCACGGATTTGTGTTCATTGCGCGGGCTGGAGAACCGTCCTGCATTTGCCTGCTTCATGACATTCGACAAGGCCGGCGGCAAGCTGAACCACAGCTTTGACCGCATATGGATGAAGTCTGCCGCAAAGCTTTCCTATGCACAGGCTCAGGCCGCCATGGATGGCCGTAGCGATGATGTGACGGGTCCACTGCTCGAGCCGGTCCTGAAGCCGTTGTGGCGGGCTTACCAGGCTCTCAAGAAAGCCCGTGACAAGCGTCAGCCGCTTGAGCTGGACCTGCCGGAACGCAAACTGGTGCTTGACGCTGAAGGCCGGATAGAGCGCGTCACCACACCGGAGCGCCTCGACGCGCACAGGCTGATCGAAGAATTCATGATTCAGGCCAATGTGGCGGCGGCGGAAGTGCTGGAAAAAAGCAGGACGCCTCTGGTGTTCAGGGTGCATGACGCACCTGCTCCGGAAAAGATCGACGCGCTGGCAAAGTTCCTGGCAACGCTGGGCCTGTCCGCCCCGAAAGGCGTTGTGATGCAACCGCAGCATTTCAACCGGATTCTCGAGACCGCCCGCGGCGGACCAAACCAGCATCTTGTTTCTCAAACCGTGCTGAGGTCACAGGCCCAGGCCGTCTATACGCCGGACAATCTCGGGCACTTTGGCCTGAACCTGCGCCGTTATGCCCACTTCACCTCGCCCATCCGGCGTTATGCCGACCTGATCGTGCATCGCGCGCTGATCAGCGCATTGAAACTTGGCGATGACGGATTGAGCGATGAGGATATGGCATCGCTGGAGGAACTGGCAGGCATTTTGTGCATGACGGAGCGCCGCGCCATGCTGGCCGAACGCGAAACAACCGACCGTTTGATCGCCCATTACCTGTCAGGAAATATAGGCGCGGATTTCAAGGCCCGCATTGGCGGCATGGTCAAGGCCGGATTGTTTGTGACACTTGCAGACAGCGGTGCAGACGGTTTCATCCCGGCCTCCACCTTGGGACAGGATTACTTTGTGCATGACGAACAGGCCATGGCCATGGTGGGGGAACGCACCGGCGAAACCTTTCGCATGGGCGATATGGTAGACGTTCGTTTGCTGGAAGTGACCCCGTTGGCAGGTGGGCTTCGGTTTGAGATGTTGTCGAAAGGCTCCGCAGGCAAGCCGGCCGGCAGAAGACAACACTCCCACAAACGTGGAAAACCCGGCAGCAAAGCGAAGAAGCCGGGGTCACGGCAGCGCAGACCAGCCGCTAAACGGTGAGTGGATGCAGGCCGGGAAAATTCTCCCGATCAGGAATGTGGCATCCTGACGCGCGGCGGAAGGCGGGCTGTGCGAAACAGTCAAACCGACTGACTATCTGTCTAAGGAAACTCCCTCAGAAGTGATTGCGCCGCCGATGGCTTACGACCTAAATCAGAAAACTCTGACCACACCAGTCGACCCCGCATCTGCTGGCACCGGCAGATCGGTCTGGCAGGCAATGTGGAAAGGTTTCAGATGCCGGTGTCCCAGATGTGACAAAGGCAAGTTGTTCTCAAGCTATCTGAAGGTGTCACAGGAATGCGGATCGTGCGGCCAGGCGCTGCATCACCATCGTGCCGATGATGCGCCACCCTACTTCACGATGTTCATTGTAGGTCATCTCCTGGTGCCGCTGGTGTTCTGGGTCGAACGGGTGTGGAGACCCGATCTGAGTGTGCATGCTGCACTTTGGCTGCCGTTGTCGATCCTGCTGACGCTTTGGCTGTTGCCCATGGTCAAAGGTGCCATTGTCGGCCTGCAATGGGCGATCGGCATGCATGGGTTTGGCCTGTCGGATGAGGAATCATCACTGGTCGATCCCAAGGCTCTCGAGCAGGACGCTTCAAGGTTTGACTGATTTCCGCCCGGAACTTTTACGCTTCACCTGTCCTGCAACAGCTTGTGAAGTTCGCGGCTCGCGCATAATCTAGTGCCATGCAAAATATAGTCGACCGTCCACATCCCAGCACAATTCGTCCACGTGATGCAGCTACCCTGATTCTGGTCAGGCGTGATACCGGCACACCGCGTGTTCTGATGGGTAAACGCCACGAAGCGCACAAGTTCATGCCCGGCAAATTCGTGTTTCCGGGCGGGCGGGTCGATGCCAGAGACTGCCGCATAACTGCGCCACATCCGCTTCCCACCGACGTGTGTTCAAAGCTCATCAGCGCCATGAAGGGCAATCCCTCAAACGCCCGGGCTACAGGTATTGCGCTGGCGGCGGTGCGTGAGACATTTGAAGAGGTCGGACTGATCATCGGGCAGCCCGGCCCTGCTCCGCGAACCCGTAATTCCGCCTGGCAGCAATTCTATGCCACCGGCCATGTTCCCGATCTTCGCGGGTTACGGATGCTGGCCAGGGCAATAACTCCTCCCGGACGCCCGCGCCGCTTTGACACCCGGTTCTTCATGGCGGACGCCGCCACCCTGGCCAATATGGATGCGCCCGTGGTGCCTGAGACGGACGAACTATTGACGCCTCACTGGGTCAGTATCGACGAGGCGTTGCAACTCGATCTTCCATGGATAACCGGCCAGATACTGGGCCGTCTCAAGTCGGCGCTGGAAAATCCCGATCCGTTTGGCGTGCAACGTTCGGTGAGTTATCAGTACAAGCGCGGCAAGAACTGGAAATACGAGACCTTGTAAGCGGCATCTTGGTGTCTTGACAATACACAACGCTTGGGCGATACCGCGCCTCAAGAGTTTTATCATCTGACGCCAAGCATATGCGTCACGCCTGCCTGTCAGGCGTGGGCGCTACAGGAAAGGTCCGGCAATGGCCAAGGCTACCACCATCAAGATCAAACTGCTTTCAACAGCAGATACAGGCTTCTTTTACACAGCCAAGAAGAATTCACGTACCCAGACAGAGAAACTGTCCTTCCGCAAATATGACCCGGTTGCAAAGAAGCACGTGGAATTCAAGGAAGCCAAGATCAAGTAATCCGACTGCGGCCAGACCGGTCCGCAACAAGGTTTTTGACGTTTGACAAAGCGCTGCCCGGATCGGGTGGCGCTTTTGTTTGTGGCTTTTGCCCACAGCACCATGGGTTCACGTGAACCCAAAAAGTTGCTCGATCACTTTGAAAGCCATCAGGTTCATGATTCCTGGTTGAATCAATCAAAAACCATCCTGATCTGGATTGGAAAAGGGTGACCGGCCCGGTATCAAGTTCGAGGAGGCCTCTCTCACAAGGCCGGACCGGTCAAACCCCGTGGTTTTCAGGAGATGCGGCGGACCTGAAGAGCCTCGGGGCAAACTGCTTGATGCCATGGCTTGGGGTCATTTTCGGCGAAGACGGCGTTACCGGCTTGCCCTGCCCTGTCCAGCATTCAGCATTCAGCAATAAATTCCGGTTCAAGTTAGGCTGGGTTTTCCGAACGGGACGTTGAGTTCACCCAAATGCCCTTGAACACTGAGTCCAAATTACCGGATTTCCTGGCAAATTCCAATGTCCTGCAGGTCAAAGCAGGCCAAATTCTCTTTTTATCGTATATTGTTATGGTAAACGGCTAAACCGGTTTGCCTGTGTAACGCACCAGGACCGGGCCAGCCTGGTTTCTCAGGCTGCGTCTGAAACAACGCGATTCCGCCCTGCCCTTTTGGCCTTGTACAAGGCATCATCAGCGCGCTTCAGTATAACCTCCGGCGTATCGGCCGCTGATTCGTATCCGGCAACGCCGATTGACACGGTTATTGCCAATGGTCCCGAACTGGCACCGACATCGAACGGTACGGCCGCAATTACCCGGCGCAGGCGTTCAGCAACGGTAAACCCGACCTGTAATTCCGTTCCGGGCAATACAATGAGAAACTCCTCGCCACCGATGCGACAGCACAAGTCGATGGTGCGGACCTGATCCTTGAGACGCCTTGCCAGTTCCTTGAGAACCCTGTCTCCGACATCATGGCCATGAGTGTCGTTGATCGGTTTGAAAAAATCCACATCCAGCGTCAAGATGCTCACCGGGCTTCCCCGTGCATCGGAATTGGCCAGTTGTATCTCCAACTGGTTGTCCATGTGGCGCCGGTTATACAGACCGGTAAGGGGATCCGTGACGGCCATCTCCATTGACCGGGCTACATTGGTACGCAACCGGTCCGTATACCGCTTGCGCTTGATCTGGGTGTTGACGCGTGCCCGCAATTCCATCCGGTCAACCGGCCGGTGCAGGTAATCATTTACCCCCATGTCCAGCGCGCGCATCAGGCGGGCACCGTCTTCAGGATCTACAACGATCAGCAGTGGAAGCTGGCGGGTTTTTTCGAATGACCGAAGTTGTGAACACAACCGAAGGCCATCATGATCGAGCAGGTCAAGGCTGACAATGACCAGATCGAATTCAGTTTCGAGGTTCAGGTTAACCGCTTCTGCTGGTTCCCTCAGGGTCACCAGATTGTGCAGGTTGGACAAGGACTCCTGGATTCTTTCAGCCACAATACCGCGATTGTCGACAATCAGAATATTGGCGTTTTCTTCCACCTCGGCCAGATTGACCGGGTCTTTCTGACCGTCCAGCAAAGCCGGCGTATCCCGGCCGCGCAACTCGTCGATCAGCATCTTGAGGCGAACAAGGCTCTTCAATCTGCAAAACAGGGCTGCATCACTGACCGGTTTGGTGATGAAATCATCTGCTCCGGCCTCAAGGCCCTGGACGCGGTCTTCCGGCTGATCCAGCGCGGTTACCATGATGACCGGAATGTGCTGGGTCTCTGGATTGGACTTGATGCGCCTGCAGACCTCAATGCCATCGATACCGGGCATCATGACATCCAGCAAGATGATATCCGGACTGAACGTCTCAATCGCCTCGAGTGCCTCCAGCCCGTTCGATGCAGTATGCACTTCAAAGTATTCGCTCATCAGCTTGGCTTCCAGCAAGCGGACGTTGGCGAGAATATCATCCACGACAAGCACGCGGGCTGTCATGATGGCAACTCAAAGAAGCCATTGATGGTGGTCAGGAACGACGCTACCGAAATCGGTTTCGAAATGTAGGCTTCACAACCACCTTCCCGAATTTTCTGCTCATCGCCTTTCATGGCGAATGCGGTAACGGCCACGACCGGAATGGAGCGCAGCTCGTCGTCTTCCTTGAGCCATTTGGTGACTTCAATACCCGATACCTCGGGAAGCTGGATATCCATCAGTATCAGGTCGGGTTTGTGCTCGCGTGCGATATCAAGCGCTGACAAACCTTCCCGGGTTTGCAAGACACGATATCCGTGCGCCTCAAGCAGGTCATTGAACAGTTTCATGTTCAATTCATTGTCTTCGACAATAAGAACCGTTTTGACAGTGGCGGTGTCGGATTGTTCAGATGATTGAGCCATAGCTCATCCGGCCTTCTTAGTCTGTTTCCCCAGTAGTGGACCAATCACGCTAATTCTGTAAATAAAGGTCGCGTGCCGGCATTCTACCGGTGATATATGTCTAGACTGACCAATGTGTCGGAAGAAAGTTACACAGAGCTTAAATTTTTGACTGCGATAGGTTCTATTGACACGCTGGTTAAAACCCATTGGAGCAATTTGTTAGACTTGTATGTACACCCCTGAACAAGCAGAAATACTGGCAATTCAAGTGCTTGGTTACCTTGCCGGCACACAGGAAGAACTGCAGCGCCTGATGATGACAACAGGCATGGACACCGAGGCTTTAAAACAAAGTGCGCAATCTCGTTCGGGACTGGCCGGAGTGCTTGATTACATCTGCCAGGACGAATCGATTCTTCTCGGATTTTGCGAAGTGGCGAAAATACAGCCTGATGAACCAATGCGCGCACTGCATGCATTGCAAAAACCCCCTGATACAGGAGCTGCCTGACGCTTACATGGATATAAGCCCCACCACCCAGGAACAAATCTCCGACCTGCGGCTCAACCAGACCCGCCCCTTGCTGTTGTGCGACGTCGATGAGGTCGTTGTGCATTTTCTCCAGGGACTTGAAGCCTGGCTGGACACAAATGGTTTGTGGCTGGAT
>Ga0316190_10000582_pt1 | contig 25327 bp, 23 predicted proteins | sample Eddworburrow2_MG_FD_204929 | JGI IMG/M metagenome (GOLD analysis project Ga0316190, IMG submission 204929) | Coastal sediment microbial communities from Maine, United States - Eddy worm burrow 2 | ecosystem: Environmental > Aquatic > Marine > Coastal > Sediment | place: USA: Maine | collected... | reverse complement strand
TGGGATCAGCTCTACGACGAGGCCTCGGTGGTCGTCGCCCCCGCCTACCGGGAGGACTACGGCCTCACCGCCATCGAGGCCATGATCAGGGCCAGGCCGGTGATCGTGTGCCGTGACGGCGGCGGCCTCACCGAGATGATCGATGACGGCGTCAACGGGCTCATCGTTGACCCCGACGCCAGGGCGCTGGCTCGGGCCATCGACCACCTGGTGACCAACCCCGAAACTGCGGCCAAAATGGGCCGGGCAGCCCGGGAATCGGTCCAACACATCACCCTCGAGGCAGCAGTCACCCAGGTCGAGCAGGCCCTGCGCCGGGCACTGGACCTCGACAGCTGAAAGATCTGCCAACCCATCCTTGACAAAGCACCTCCAATTACCTTTACTTACCTCCACTTACGAAGATTTCTTACTAGCTGGAGAGTAGGTACTTGTTCAATGGCATCCCGAACCCCCCTGGACGATCGACCCGAAGTCGCGCCGACGTTTCCCGAACAACGGTTGCACGTCAAGCCCCTCATCGACCACGTTGTCGACTCCCTGGGGCATGATCCCCGATCGCTCTACGTCGAGCAGTTTTGGTTGCCGATCCTCGGCCCCTCTTCGACGTGGCTCCTGCGCCGCCTGGCCACCGGCCTGGACGAGGCTCCTACAGGCTTCGAACTGGACCCGGTTGAGTACGCCCTGGCGCTCGGACTGGGTGCCAGGGGAGGCAAACACGGGCCATTCTGGCGCTCGCTCGAGCGGGCCTGCCGATTCGGCATGGCCGACCGCCACGGTGACCTGCTGGCCGTTCGGCGTTTCCTGCCTCCCCTGAGCGCTCGCCGCCAGGGTCGGCTACCCGATCACCTGCGACGGGCCCATCAGGCCTGGTCGGCCCGCCAGTTGGCGAACCATCGTGCTGCCACCACCGCCACCGCTAAACGCAGCCCGATCCAACAGGAGCGGCCCGCATCGTAGGAGCAGGAGCAGGAGCAGGACGCAGGGACGAGCCTCAGTAGGCGCCGCGGGAACGAATGACGGCCGGGAGAGTGCGGACCATGATGGCCAGGTCGAACACCAGCGACCAGTTGTCGACGTAGTAGAGATCGAGCCTGGTGTACTCCTCGAATGTCGTCGAGCTGCGACCCGAGACCTGCCACATCCCGGTGATGCCGGGCTTGACCCGCAGTCGGGCGTAGAGCTCCTCGCTCCAGTCCTTCATCTCCGACTGGAGCGCCGGCCTCGGCCCGACGAGGCTCATCTCGTTGCGGACCACATTCCATAGCTGGGGGAGTTCGTCGAGGGAGGTCTTGCGGAGCAGGTTCCCAATCTTGGTTACCCGGGGGTCCTCCTTCATCTTGAACAGGGGACCCGACCCCTCATCCTCCGCCGACAACTCAGCCAGCATGGCCTCGGCCTCGACAACCATCGTCCTGAACTTCAGTACCTGGAAGGGCTCACCGTCCTTACCTACCCGTTCCTGTTTGAAGAAGGCGGGACCGGGCGAGGTGAGCTTGATCAGTGCATAGATCACACCAAAGAGGGGGGACAGCACCATGACACCGGTTCCTGCGACGATCAGATCGAAGGCCCGCTTGGCCGAGGCCCGCCAGCCATGACGGCTACGGGGCTCGATGTAGACCACCGGGAAACGACCGAGCGGGCGCACGGTGAGACGATCGGAAGCGATATCGGCCAGGGTCGAGCTGAGCTCGACGTGGATTCCGGCCTCGACGAGGTCGCGGATCAGGCGGTTCGAGCTGCCCGTGTCGATGGCGGTGGCGGCGATAACAACCCCGTGGGCGTGATGGGCCCGGGCGGCGGCCAGCACCGACGTCGTCAGCTCCCGGGGATCAGCGGCCACGGCAGGATCGACGACGGACACGACCGAATAGCCGAGTTCGGGCTCGTCCCTCAACATCGTGGTGAATCGTTCGCTCTCGGCGTTGTCGCCAATCATCAGCACACGACGTGTCAATTGCCCCGATACGCGTCGGGCCTGGAACCGCCGTCGCATGAGCTCCCGCTCGACCGACAGCAGCAATACCGTGGTGAAACCACTGAGCACGAGCCAGCCCCGGTCGAAGCTCAGCCCAAAAGCGAAGGCGGCCAGGCCCAGGGTGGCCGTCGAGCGGAATCCGGCGTTGGCGATGCGACGGATCTCATCGGCCCGTCGGGTGATGAACCTCGTCTGGTAGAGGCGGCCCCGGCTAAGCCAGAATCCGTAGGCCAACAGCAACACGATCACCGCAATCGAACCATTCGAACCGGGTGATCGCACCGCGCTGGAGACGATGATGCCGCTCAACATTGCGACGGCATCGATCGCCCTGACGCCGATCCGTCGTCCCGCTCCGGGTGAACGGCCGACCGCTCCGCTACGGGTTTGCGGCCGATCGAGGTTGGTTTCGATGACTGCCACGGTGGTGGTTCCTCTTCCGGTCGGGAGCCAACCGCCAACGGTCGGCGATCGGCCAGACCTCCCACCACGTTGGAGCTACGGCAATAGGCGCCTCAGCCGGCAGGAGATCCGGATGTGCCCCGAAGGCACACCCAGTAGAGGAATCGGGCGCGAAGAGGCCAGACTTGAGACAAGGTTTCCCAACGTCAGTTCGACCAGCGCAACAGGGTGTCGACCAGTAGTCGCACCCCGAACCCGGTGGCGCCACCGACCGTGAGGCCCTTGTCGACGTCGGTCATGGCCGACAGCCCGAGATCCAGATGGGCCCAGTTGGTGTCGGCCACGAACTCCTGCAGGAACAGACCGGCGACCAGAGCGCCCCCGTAGGGGCCGGCACCGATGTTCTTGAGGTCGGCCACCGTCGAGTCGAGCTGGGGCCGGTACTCCTCGGGCAGTGGCAGGCGCCAGATCTTCTCCCCGGTACGGTCCGAAGCGGCGGTCAACGCCGCGGCCAGGTCGTCATCATTGGCCATCAGGGCGGCGTAGGAGGTTCCGAGGGCGCCCGAGGCCGAGCCGGTGAGGGTGGCGATGTCGATGATGGCATCGGGTTCTGACTCCGCCGCCAGGGCCAGGGCGTCGGCCAGCACCAGGCGACCCTCGGCGTCGGTGTTCAGCACCTCAACGGTTGTGCCATTGCGGGCCCGGAAGACATCGCCCGGGCGTTGGGCGTCGCCGCCGGTCATGTTGTCGGTAAGGGGGATGTAGCCATCAACGGCCACCGGTACGTCGTGGGCGGTCAACGCCGTCATGGCCGCCAGCACCGCAGCGCCACCGGCCATGTCGACCTTCATGGTGGCCATACCGGCGGCGGTCTTCAGCGAGAGGCCGCCGGAGTCGAAGGTGATGCCCTTGCCAACGAGCACCACCCGGGTCTGTGCCCCCTCCGGGGCGTAGCTCAGGTGGACCAGGCGGGGTGGGTTGACCGAGCCCTGGTTGACCGCAATCAGACCCCCAAGTTTCTCGGCCCCAATACGCTTCTCGTCCCACACCTCGATGCCCAGACCAGCGGTGGCGGCCGCCTCGGTGGCCTTGGCCGCGAACGACTCCGGGGTGAGCGATCCACCAGGCTCGTTGGTGAGGTCGCGGGCGAGCACCACGGCGTCGGCCAACGCCTCGGCCCTCGCCAGATCGGCCTTGATCCCGCGGCCTGAGGCCACGATGGTCACCCGCTCGACCGCAGGCTTAGACTCGGCCTTGTAGCCGCGATAGCGGTAGCCGGCGAGCTTCACGCCCTCGACGACGGCGGAGATGGCGCCGGCCCGCTGGTCGCTTTCGAGCTGGCCGACGAGATTGGTCGCCACCCACTCATGCTTGGCCACGGCTCGGGCCAGGGCGGCGGCGGCCAGACGCAGCGACGTGGTCGAAACCTCGTCGCGGGGTCCGACCCCAACCAGGATCTGTGTTGGTTGGCCCTCGTCGGCGACGATGGCCAGGGTTTGGCCGGTCTCACCTTCGAAACCTTGTCGTTCGGCGTGCTGGGCAAGCTCGGGGGGCAGCTCGCCCAGTTCGTCGGCGGCGACGGGAAGGTCCACCGCGGTGGCGGATCGCGGCACGGATGAGGCAGCAGTGACACTGGGCATGGTTTACCAGCCTAAGCGGCTTGACCCGCCGCCAACCAAGCCAGGACCCATCGGCCACTTCGGTCCCGTGATGGTGGCCCAACCGCCCTGGTTGTCAGCCTGCCGTTGGCAACTTCTGCACCAGGTCGGCGACCGGGGCGAACAGATCTCCCTTGGCCTCCACCCGCTCAAGTACCTGTTGGGCCTCGAACGACAGTCGTTGCCCTTCGGCCCCTGCCTTCACCTCACTCCATGCCAGCGGGGTCGACACCGTTGGTCTGCTGTTGGCCCGCAGCGAATAGACGGCGATCGTGGTCTTGTGGCGGGAGTTCTGCGACCAGTCGACAAAAACCTTGCCTCCTCGCTTGGCCTTGCTCATCTCAACCAGGACCTTGTCCGGCTGGCGGCGGGCCAGTAGCTGTCCGACGGCCAGGGCGAAGCGGGACGCCCCCTCATGGGTGTGGTGGCCGTTGAGCGGCACGTACACCTGGAGCCCCTTGGAGCCCGAGGTCTTGGCCACCCCCTGGAGATCGACCGAGGTCAAAACCTCCCGCAGAGCCAACGCCACCTGACAGGATTCGGCCATGCCCGCCGGGAGGCCGGGATCAAGATCGAACACCAAAATAGCGGGATTGTCGATACTGTCGGCCTTCGCCATGGGAGCATGGAGTTCCAACGCAGCCAGATTGGCCGTCCAGGCCAGGGCCGCTGGTTCGTCGATGCGGCAATAGTGGATCTCGCCACCATGGTCACCGGGCCCCACGGCAGTTTCCATCCACGGGGGCCGATGCGACGGGCAGCGCTTGTTGAAGAACGATGGGCCTTCGACCCCGTCGGGCCAGCGCCGCAGGGTCATGGCCCGTCCAGCGATATGGGGCAGCATGGCCCCGGCGATCCTGGCGTAGTAGTCGATGACCTGCGCCTTGGTGAAACCCACGGGATACATCACCTTGTCAAGATTCGACAGGCTCAGCAACCGCGACCCGACCGCGACCTCGACCCGCTGCTCACCGTTGTTGTCGGCCACCTGTCGTCAGCTCCCGCTCGGGTGCAGCTTCAGGCCGAGCGGGCCTGGGGCCGACCATCTTCGGGGGCTTCTGCGCCCGTGGCAGCGAGCTCCGGCATCTCGGCCCGGGCTTCCTTGGCAGCGTTGACGCTGGCTTCGAGCGCGGCCAGAAGGTCGATGATTCCTGCGTCCTCAGCCGCCGGTAGGGCTTCGATCGTCTGTGTCTCGCCCCCCGCCTTGGCCTCGATCAGGTCGAGTACCTGCCTTCGGTAGCTGTCCTCGTAGCGTTCCGGCTCAAAATCGGTGGCCAGAGAGTCAATGAGCTGGCCCGCCATCGCCAGTTCGGCCTCGGTGGTGTCGATCTCACCGAGTTGGTCGAATCCGGGAATCTCCCCGGGAGCGACGACCTCATCGGGATAGACCATGGTTGACATCATCAGCACTCCCTCGACGGGGCGGATGGCCGCCAGGTACTGCTTGGTTCGCATCACGAAGCTGGCGATGGCGACCCGATTGGCCTGTTCCATGGCCTCGGCCAGCAGAACATAGGATTTTCGGGCCAATTCGTCGGGTACCAAATAGTAGGCCGAGTCGTAGAAGACCGGATCAATCTCCGACTCATCAACGAAGTCGCTGATATCAATCATCCGACTGGCCTTGGGGGCCAGGTTGGCCAGTTCGTCGTCGGAGATGACCACGTAGGAGTCCTTGGTGATCTCGAAACCCTTGACGATGCGATCGTACGGCACCTCTTCGCCTGCCCCGTTGACCCGCTTCTGGCGCACCCGACTGTTGGTTTCAACATCAAGCTGGTTGAAACGAACCGTCTTGCGGCTGACGGCTGAGAAGAGCTTGATTGGGATCGAGACCAGTCCGAAGCTGATCGCCCCACTCCACATGGCTCTTGGCATGCCTACTCTCCTCGCTCAAATGCCTACGTATCAGTCTCCCCCATCGGATTCCATGATGGTGGTTCGAGAGGTCAGATCGAGAATCCGCCGCTCAACCCGGCATGGGTTCCACGTGACTGGCGATCAGGCCAGCGAGGCCCGGGCCACCAGATCGATGCCGAACCCGGTGAGGATGGCCAGGTACAACAGGCCGGTGGCAGCCATGACGGCGGCGTACTGCCGTTCGCGGAGCGCGGCCAGGGTGACAAAAACCAGACCGATGGTGGTGACGACACAGGCGGCCCAGAACCAGCCAAGCATGCCGGCGTAGCCGTCGTCGATGGTCCCGGTCCATACCGACACCATGCCGACCGGCACCAGCAGCAGGGCCACCTCGGGCAACCAGAGCCCACCAACCCAGCGAACCAGTTCGACAAGGGGTTCCCGACTCAAACCGGGCTGCACGAGATACCAGTGACCGAGCAGCATGGAGTCGGTTACCACCCCGAGAAAGGCGGCCCCCACGAGCATGCGGGACACCGAAAGCCAGGCCGGGTCGCCGGCGTTGATGCCGGCGACGATCAGCCCGACCAGGCCAATGGCCGGTGCGATCAGATCCAGTCTGGGGTCGAAGGCCTTGGCCTGGGCCTTGTCGGCATCGACCACCGCCACCCCGGTTGCCCTGGACCGGGCCGAACCCGAAACTGCGCCCCTACCTGCCTCGGATCGGGCCGAAGCCGAAACAGCGCCGAATTTGATTGGCGTGATCTCGGCGGCCGCGGCCTCAAGGGGAACGACCGCAGCAGTCGGGTCCACCCCGGTGTGACGAAGACGGAACGACTCAACGGTCACCGCCGTTGCCGCCACCGCAACGCCGAGGGCGGGCAGGTCACGTCCGGGAAGAAAGTCGAACTTGAGCCCGATGGCGAAGGCCATGGCAGCCAGAATCGCGTAGGAGGAACGCAGCAGCCAGCCATAACCCGCTCCAAGCAGGCGGTGACGAGTGGTCACCCACAGAAAGAGCAACCCACCGGTGGACCATTGCAGCAGGACCGAGGGGGCGTCGAGCTGAATCACTATGCCTCGACGATGGCGAGGTGGTGATCTGCGGTGTTGAGGGCCAGGGGCCCGTCCTCGGTGGCGACCACGATGTCCTCGATCCGCGCTCCCCAACGATCGGCGACGTAGAAGCCTGGTTCGATGGAGAAGGCGTTGCCTGCGACCAGGGGTTCGGCGTTGCCTTCGACCAGGTAGGGGTCTTCGTGCTCCTCGACTCCGATCCCGTGGCCCAGGCGGTGCAGGAACCACTGGTCGAGGTCGGCCTGGGCCAGACGGTCCCGGGCCACGGCGTCGACGGCCTGGGCCTCGTTTCCGACGGTGGCGGCGACGACGGCGTCGCCCTGGGCCTGGCGCAGCGCCTCATAGGCCTCGGCGAACTCGGCGGAGGGTTCACCGGTGTGCATGCAGCGGGTGATGTCCGAGCAGTAGCCGGGTCGACCGTCGGCCTCGGCCGTCTTGCCCCCAAAGTCGCACAGCACCACCTCGCCAGGCTCGATCACCTTGTCGGAGGCGTGGTGGTGTGGGCTGGCGGCATTGGCGCCGGAGGCGACGATGGCGAAGTTCACCGCGGCGTGCCCCTCGGCCAGGATCCGACGGGAGATCTCGGCCGAGACGTCAGCTTCGGTTCTACCGATCAGGGGTATCTCGCCGCCCTGGAGGGCTGCAGCCACCCGATCGACCCCTGAGGCGGCAAATTGCAACCGCTCGATCTCCTCGGGCTCCTTGACCGCCCGCAACGGCGAGGTCAGTTGGCCTGCGGTCAACCAGCGGGCCGATGGCATGGCGTCCTGGAGGGCGACCAGGAAGCGGCTCCAGGTGTGATCGCCAATGGCCACCCGCCCGGCCGGGCCAACCAGATCGGCGATCACGCTCACCGGATTCTCGGTCTCGCCCCAGGCAACAACGGAGAAGAGATCACCCCGATCAACAACACGGGGAACCTCAAAAGCGGGTATGACCAGCTTCGGCTGACAGTCACCGCTGACCACCAGCATCGTCAGCCGCTCAAGGGCCATGGCCTCATAACCGATCAACCAGGGCAGATCAGCCCCAACCGACAGCAGCGTGGTCTCGACATCGGCCTGGGCCATGGCAGCGCGAAGGCGCGCCAGCCTGCGTTCGAACATGGCCTCAGGATAGGCCGACGGCCCCCCGCCCCCTCGATCCGTCACGCCGATCCGCGTGTCAATGAACCAGCTCGCTCAACCACGTCGATCAGATGGCCGGCACCACCATCGGCGCACCGCCTGTGGCCCAGGGGCCCGGCCCGAAGACCCAGAGCGCGGTGGGCCCATCGGGCCGACCCGGTCGTGCGATTTTAGTTGGAGCCGAGATGGGCCGATGAATCAAGCATCAACGGTGTGCACCGCATGCCACGACTCGACGGCGGACATGGATGACCTCTGAGAGTACGACTACAACCGAACCGGCGCGGCAGCTCGCATGGACGACGCCATGGCCAACGACTGACCCCCCGATCTCCCACCCACCATTGGCGGGTGAGGCGACGATGCGTCTGCGGAAGAGGCTGAGCGAGGTCAACGCCGACCACGGACTCGATCGACGACAGCTCCTGCAGACGCAGCGGGCCGTCGCCAGTCTGGTGCGGTCGGGCGTGGTGCCACCGGCCAACGAATTCTGGGAAACAACCGCCCTCCCCCGCGCCCAGCAACTCGTTCAACGATCGCGGACCGTCGTCGACGAGGAGTTGGCCCTTCTGGCCGATCAGGTCGACGTGCAACGGTTTCAGTGGGAAGTGGACATCGACCTTTTTCTCGGCTCGGTGCCCGGCCACGACGACATCGACGAGCTGGGTCGATGGTGGCAGCGTCGCCTACGCCGGGTGGCGACGATGAGGGCCTTGCCTCTCGTTTTGGCCAGGAAGCCGAGTGAGACCGAGCTTGCGGTATCCCACATGGAGATGGCGTTGCTCGATCAAGCCCCGTGGAGTCACGGCGACCGGCTGCTTTCGGCCTTTGAGGTGGCACGGCGGGAGATTCGTCACTACGCCCACCGGCGTCTTGGCGAGATCGGCCGCCGCCGCTTCCCTCCTGCCACCAGTACCCCTGAGGCTGGACGGTTCGGTCAGCAAACCAGGTTGGGCAACAGTGACGACCGTTCGCCCCTGATCTAGGTTGGACACATCGACGTCGAAGCTGTCGAAGATGTCGAAGGGATGTCCCGATGAATGAAGTCGTTGTGCGCGAACTCTGGACCTATCCGGTCAAGAGCTGCCAGGGGGTGTCGGTGGCTTCCATCGACATCACCACCCGGGGCATCACCGGCGACCGGTGCTTCGCCATCTGGTCCGATGGCGAGTTGTTGGAACAAAAACTGACACCGGAGGTCGCCGCGATTGCGGCCGCCCTGGTTGGCGACGAGACCCTCCGATTGAGTCACGAGAATCATGGCCGCTTCGACCACCATCTCCGGGTTGATGGCCCGCTACGCCCGACGAGGTGGTTGCTCGACGAGTTCCACACCATCGACCAGGGCGACGAGGCGGCGGCGTGGCTCTCCGCCGTGCTCGGCCGGTCGGTCAGGCTGGTGAGCCCACACGAACCGTGGCCGATCAACCTACCGTTCCCCCCGCTGGCTCTTCTCCACCAACAGGAGAAGCTCGGCTTCACCTCGGCCTCCCCGGTCGGGTTGGCGAACCAGGCCTCGCTGGATGACCTCAATGGCCGCTTGGCGTCCCCCGTGCCGATGGATCGGTTTCGGGTAAACATCGTGGTCGATGGCCTCGACCCCTACCAGGAGGATGATCTGATCAGTCTGAGCCATGGCGAGGTCGAGTTGCGTCACGTCACCACCGCCGAACGGTGCGTGATCATCACGACCGACCAATGCACCGGCCTGCGACCAGCGAGTGACATCATGCAGACCCTGGCCTCCTACCGGAAGAAACCCAAGGCCGACCGCTTTGCCAGTGGCCTCATGTTCGGCACCTACCTGACGGTGGAGGGCGAAGGCTCCCTACGGGTCGGCGATCCCCTCACGTTTTCTCAGGCATAGCCCCCGGCCCTCTTCGCCAAGCACTCCATCTCTCACCCCGCGCACGCCCAAGCCCCCGAGTAACCTCACGCCCGGCGGGTTTGGCTCTGCCAAACCCGGGTATCTCAGGCGTAGCCTGAGAAGCCGTGCACCCCGTCTCGACCGCCCTGTTCCTGCTGGGTTACGGCCTCGGTCTGCCGATCGTATTTCGGATCGTCAGGGTCGTAACCTCGCAGCATCGGCTGGCCTTCGCCGGCCACCAGATCGCGATGGGCATTGCCGCTCTGGGTTGGTTGATCAGCGGCCGCTTGTCGGTCGCAGTCGTGCACGGGGTCTGGATGATCGTCGCCCGGCTCTGGTTTGTGGTCGGCGGGAACCGCCAGTCGCTAGCGGCTGACCACAGCGGCGGCTGACGCCGCGTGGTGGCTGGACCGGGTAAGGGGTGAGGCCTCTACCCGGGCGAAGCCCAGTTCGTTCTCGCCAAAAGCCTTCAGCTCACCCAATTCGTCCGGTGTCCACCAGCGGTGCAGGGGAAGATGCTCGGCACTGGGGCGCAGATACTGACCAATCGTGACGATCTCCACCCCAACCGCGGCTAGATCAACCAGGGTCGATCGCACCTCGTCGGCCCGCTCCCCCATACCGACGATGATCCCCGATTTGGTGGTCCGACCGGCGGCGGATGCCCGGGCCAGAACGGTCAGGCTGCGGGCGTAGGCGGCCGAAGGACGGACGGCGCGCTGCAATCGGGGCACCGTTTCCATGTTGTGGTTGACGATCTGAGGTTCGGCCCGGCAGATCCGATCGAGGGCGGCGGCCGAGCCCGCCAGGTCGGAGATGAGCACCTCAACCCCGACGGCGGGGTTGTTGTGGTGGATGGCCTCCACCGTGCGGGCCACGATGTCGGCTCCACCGTCGTCGAGGTCGTCGCGGGCCACCATCGTCAGGACCGCGTAGTCCAGGTCGAGTCGCTGCACGGCTTCGGCCACCCGCTGCGGTTCAGCCGCGTCCGGGGGTTGGGGGCGAGTGGTGTCGATCAGACAGAACCCGCAGGCCCGGGTGCAGCGCTCGCCCAGGAGCATGAACGTCGCCGTGCCCTCATTCCAGCATTCATAGATGTTGGGACACCGGGCCTCTTCACACACCGTGGTCAGCTGGAGGGAGCGGGAAAGCTTCTTCAGCTTGAGGTAGCCGGGATCGGTTCTGACCTCGACCCGCATCCACGGCGGCTTACGTTCCCTGATCGGTAGGTGTTCGGCAACACCGGCTTCGGCCAACCGCCGCCCGAGTCGGACCGGCACACCGGCCAAACCTTCGCCGACACCATCGACGTTCACCGCGTCGACATTCACCGCGTCGACATTCACCGCGTCTGCGTCTGCGTCTGCGTCTGCGTCTGCGTTGGCGGCCCGGCGGGAGAACGGGGCGAGATCGCTGCGTCGATGCCGCCACGCCACATCCTGACGGTCGACGGCGCGTCCGGGGGTCAGCAGGCCGGGAGCATGGGCCGTGACCAGGTCAACCACGTCGGCCATGGTCGCCTCGACCCCCTGGGCACGTAGCGAGGTCACACCCTTGTCGTTGAGACCGCACGGCACGATCCGCTCGAACCAGGCAAGGTCGGTGTCGACGTTGAGGGCGAAACCGTGCATGGTTCGGGTCTGGCTGACCTTGACCCCGATGGCCGCCAGCTTCAGCGGTTGAGGGCGGTCGACATCGACCCAGACGCCGGGGCAACCCCGAATTCGTGACGCCTCAAGGCCAAGCTCGGCCACCACATCGATGATCAGCTGCTCCACGGCGGTGACGTAGGCCACGGTGTCGGCCATGGTCCCACCCCGTTTTCCTGGCAACGAAACGACCGGGTAACCAACGAGTTGGCCGGGACCGTGGAACGTGATGTCACCACCACGATCAACCCGATGAAGGGCCGCCCCGACCTCAGCCGGATCGACCAGCAGGTTCACTTCGTCCCCGCTGCGGCCGAGGGTGAACACCGGGCGGTGTTCACACAGCAACAAATGGTTGTGGCGCCGGCGGTAGAGCGCCCGTTGCAGGTCCCAACACTCCTGATAGTCGACAGTTCCGAGCCAGCGAACGTTGAGGTTCGAGTCGGCCGTGGCGGTCATGGTTGGCTCCTCAGCCGATCGGGCCGGGCTCAGGCCAGCTCGGCGTCCCAATCTCGGGTCTCCAGGATCTCCTTGGTCCGGGCCAGGAAGGCGGCGGCGTAGGCACCGTCGATGGCACGATGATCCCATGCCATGGCCAGAACCCCAACTGAATGGATGGCAATGGACTCATTGCCGAAGTCGTCCTCGATCACCACCGGCTTGCGTTTCACCCCGTCGGTGGACAGGATCGCCACCTGGGGCTGGTTGATGATCGGGAACTGCATCATCGTGCCGTAGCTCCCGGCGTTGGTCAGGGTGAAGGTTCCACCCGACAGTTCATCGGGGGTCAACCGCTTGGCCCTGGCCCTGGTGGCCAGGTCGACGACGTCACGGGCGATGGAACGCATGCGCTTTCCATCAGCATCACGAACCACCGGGGCGAGCAGGCCCTGGAAGTCGAGGTCGACGGCCACGGCCAGGTTCACGTAGTTGTGAACAACAAGATCCCGCTCGCCGACCGAGGCGTTGAGGTGGGGGTACTCACGCAGGGCGTCGATGGTGGCCCGGGAAATGAACGGCAGGTAGGTGAGGCTGAAGCCTTCCTGTTCTTTGAAGTTGCGGCCCTCGGTTCGACGCACGGACTCAACGTTTTCGTAGTCGACCTCGATGGCGGTCAAGGTGTGGGGGGCCACTGATTTCGACATCACCATGTGTTCACCCGTCTTACGACGGATGTTCGACAGCGGCACCACGACGTCGCGGGCGCCGGCGCCGACCACGGGGGCGGGGGCGGGAGCCGGCAGGGGGGCCTGGGGAACCGGTGGAGAAACGGCTGGTCCGGGGGCGGCCACGACCGGCTGCTGGGTCGAGGTCAGCGAGGCCGTGGCCGGTGCGGCGGCCGGAGCGGGCGGCGGCTCGGCGGGTGGTGACGGGAACGCCCGCTGCTCAGCTTCGGAACTGGGGCTCAGCTGATTGGCCTCGATGAAGCGTTGCACATCGTCGCGGCTGATGCGTCCGCCGAGGCCGGTGCCTGTCACCTGATTCGGGTCGATGCCGAACTCGCCGATGAGGCGTCTGACCACCGGCGACAATACCTTGCCATGGTTCAAGGTGGCGGTGCTGGCGGCAGAAGGTGGGGCAGGAGCCGGTGTGGTGACCGAGGGGGTGTCGGGAACAAAGGTCATGGAAGGTGCCTCGGCCGCCCCCACGGGGATGGCGACCGGTTCGGCCGGGGCCGGGGCCGGCTCAACCGGCGCTGCGGCCGGAGCCACAACCGATTCAGCAGCTGGAGCTGACACCGCCGGTTCAGCGGCAGCCACCCCCACACCGTCGCTGAGGACGGCGAGCACCGTACCAACGTCGACGGTCTCACCTTCGGGGACACGAATCTCCGTGACGGTCCCACTCACGGGCGATGGCACCTCGGTATCGACCTTGTCGGTCGATACCTCGTAGAGGACCTCGTCCTGGCGAACAGCATCACCGACCTGCTTGAACCAGCGGGTGATGGTTCCCTCGGTCACAGTCTCACCCAGTTGGGGCATTGCGATCTCGGCCACGTCGGTCGGCTCCTATCAAGAAAGTTGCGGTGTTATCTATCGGTTACGGTCGGGCTGATCGAGGCCGGTCATCCATGGAGAGAACGCCCGGTGAGTGCCAGCACGCTCTCCCCGAAGAGTTCGCTCATGGTGGGGTGCGGCTGAATGAACTGCGCGATCTCGTCGACCGTTGCCTCCCAGTTCAGCGCCAGGTACCCCTGACCGAGCTGTTCGGTGACCCATGGCCCCGCCAGGTGCACGCCCAGCAGCTTCCCTGCTGTTCCGTCGGCCCTCTTCTCGGCGATGATCTTCACCAGGCCGTCGGTCTCGCCAACGATCATGGCCCTGCCGTTTCCCGCAAAACGGTGCTTGGAGACAACGATGTCCAACCCGGCCTCTCGGGCCGCCGCCTCCGAGAGGCCGGCGAAGGCAACCTCGGGGTGGGTGTAGATGCACCACGGCACCTTGCCGTAGTCGATGGGGTTGGTGTCCTCACCGAGAATGTCGGTGATGGCCAGCATGCCTTCGGCGAAACCGATATGGGCCAGCTGGGCGGTGGCGATGACGTCGCCCACGGCCCAGACTCCGGGGGCCGAGGTCCGGCCGTTCTCGTCGACGGTGATGAATCCCCGCCCGTCGACGGTGACCCCGGTGTGTTCCAAACCAAGGGTGTCCGAGGCTGGCTTGCGGCCAATGGAGACGACGACGGTTTCAACCACGATCTGCTCGTCATCAGGCCCAAAGGTCAAGGTAACGCCACCGTCGCCCTGCTCCTGGCGCTTGACCACCACGCCGGTGCGGATCGTTATGCCCCGCTTCTTGAAGGAGCGCTCCAGCACCCGGGTGACATCGGCGTCGGCTCCGGGCAGGATCTTCGGCTCATACTCCAGGACGGTGACCGTCGTACCCAGGTCGCTCATCATCGAGGCGAACTCGAGCCCGATGGCTCCACCCCCGATCACCGCCGCCGAGGCCGGCAGGGTGGCGATGGACAACAACTCGTCGGAGGTGACGATCCGGTGATCGTCGACGGGGAAACCATCGAGGCGGCGTGGTACCGAGCCTGCGGCCAGAATGACCGAGTCGGCGCTGATCGTCTGCGGCCCGGGCTCTCCACCCTCGATGGTGACCGTCCGATGATCTGCTCCGAGGCGCCCGGTGCCATCGAACAGGGTTACCTTGCGGTTCTTGAGCAAACCGGTGAGGCCGCCGACCAGTTGGTTGATGATGCCCTGCTTACGCTGCATTGTGGTTTCCCACTTGAGGCCCATGGGACCGACCTCAACCCCGTAGTCGGCGGCGTGGCGAACGGTGCGGGCAACAGCGGCGGACTCCAACAGTTCCTTGGCCGGGATGCACCCGACGTTGAGACAGGTGCCCCCGATGGCGGTCTTCTCGATCAGGGCAATGTTGAGACCAGCCGAAGCGCCGTAGAGAGCGGAGGCGTAACCCGCGGGGCCACCCCCGATGACGATGACGTCAAAATGTTGACTGGACAAGACGAACCACCCTCACGCGATGCAACGGGGCCGAGGATACCGGCCACGATGATGAGGCTCGCGAACCCCGCCCAAGATCGGCCGCCGACACTTCCAACCAGCCCACGCTCTCACCCCACCCCGAAAGTAAAAACACGGCACCCCTCAAGCGATCAGGATCTGGGCGGCAAAGGCGCCGAGAATGGCTAGGCCAGAGGCCAGTGACAACAGCAACAACATCCGGGTACTCATCGCCCCACCCTACTTTCAGCCGCCTCCCGCGCCGAGTCCGGGTCCGGGACGTAAAGTCGTGGTGCGCAGCCGTTCGATAAAGGTGGACAGCAATGGACGACAACACGGCAATGAACGACAACAAGGTCGTTTCGGTCTCCAAGGTGATTGACGCCACCCCTGCGGCCATTTTCGACCTGCTGGCCGATCCGGCGAGGCACAATCTGTTCGACGGTTCCGGTTCAGTGGTCGGGGCCCGCTCGGGCAATCCCGAACGACTGAGCCTCGGCGCCCGCTTCGGTATGGACATGAAGATGGGTATCCCCTACCGGATCACCAGCGAGGTAACCGAGTTTGAGGAAAACCGGGTGATCGCCTGGCGTCACCTCGGCCACCACGTCTGGCGCTACGAGCTCAAAGAGGTCGAAGGCGGCACCCAGGTCACCGAGTCGTTTAACTGGGGTGTCGCCCGCTTCCCGCCGTTCTATGAGTGGATGGGCTACCCGGACAAACACACCAGGAACATGACAGCCACCCTGGAGCGCCTCGGCACCCACCTGGCAGGCTGAAGGCCGACGTGCGTCGGCGCGACTCAGTTTGTGACGCTGACCGAGGGGTAGAAGGCGACATGGTCCTTGATCTCGGCTGCTGCTGACTTCGGATCACGGTAGGTCCAGGCGGCGTTGGCCAGTTCGGCGCCACCAACGGTCACGTTGTAGTAGCTGGCCGTTCCCTTCCACGGGCAGCCCGTGGTCAGGTCGGTCTCGGCGAAGTGATCCCAGCGGATCGAGTCCGGCGGGAAGTAGTGGTTGCCCTCAACGACGACCGTGGTGTCGGACTCGGCGATAACGGTTCCATCAACAGTTGCAGTTGCCATGAGTTAGTCCAACCGGGCCCGGACCTTGATATTCCGCAACACCGGGGGAAGCGGCCCGGGGCTACAGGGCGATAACTCCCAAACCGGCCATCTCAGCCTGGTCGACGACGCGCTCATCACCAACAACAACGGCGCCGACGGCGGCCTCCCACAGCCAGGCGTTGCGATTGGCAATCGACGGCGCGGGTTTGGCCGGGTCACCGTTGAGGGTGACAACCCAGCGGGCGCCGTCGCAGGCCTGGTCGAAACGCTTGCGATCGGCGGGTGACCAGGTGCGAACGGGGTCGGGGTACGGCAACACCACCCCCAGCGGCAGGCCGGCATCGAGGGCCGCCTCCGCTCCTTCCAGCTCCGCACCCAGCCGCAGACCGGAGACGATTACCTCATTATCGGCGTCGAGGGTCGCCACCGTTCCCAACAGTTCAGCGCGCTGATCATCGTCGAGTTCCCGGGGTCCGGTGACGACGATGGCCTGCTCCACCGGCCACGGCACGGCAATCTCCTCACCTACTGGCTTCTCCGCAGATAGGCCGTTCTTCAACCGATCGACCTCGGCCACCGCCAACTGGTCGGCGATCTCGTTGAGTTCGTTCCCCGAGTGGCCCTTGACCCAGGTGAAGGTGATCTCGTCGGGCCGCTCCAGGTAGAGGTCGATCAGCGGCTCCCACAGATCACGGTTGGCCACCGGCTTCTTCTGGGAGTTCTTCCAACCGCGGGCCTTCCATCCCTCATACCAGCGATCGTTGAAGCATTTGACCACGTAGGTCGAGTCGGAGTGGATGGCCACGGGGCCTTCGATGTCGCTGATGGCACGAAGCACGGCCGTGAGTTCCATGCGTTGATTGGTGCTCTGGGCCTCAGCCCCGCTGTCATGGCGCCCTTCCTCGGTGACCCACCCCCATCCCCCAGGCCCCGGGTTCCCTGAACAAGCACCATCAGTAAAGACTCGCACACCCCAGCATGCCTGGGCCGCGCCGCGAGCGCTCCTTGAACGAGCGAGTGTCGCTACAGTGAATTTCTCGAAACCATCACCGGTTCGAGTACGCAAGCGCCACGATGGCGACCTACCGCTGTGCGCATCGTTGGACACCAGAGCAACAGGGAAGCCAGATTCATGACGACCGATGGGTTTCTAAGCCAACTGCCGGACATCGATCCGGAGGAAACAGCAGAATGGCTCGAATCGCTGGACGCAGTGGCCTCAGCCGAGGGTAAGACCCGGGCCCGGTATCTGCTGGGGCGCCTCAACCAGTACGGTCGCGAACTGCAGTTGGGGAACGCCGAGGCGGTGTCGACCGACTACGTGAACACCATCCCCACCGAGCAGCAGCCGTTCTTCCCCGGAGACGAGGAGCAGGAACGCCGCCTGAGGGCCTACATCCGGTGGAACGCGGCGGCCATGGTCATCCGGGCCAACAAGCGGGCCGACAGCATCGGCGGTCACCTCTCCACCTTTGCCTCCTCCGCTGCGCTCTACGAGGTCGGGTTCAACTGGTTCTTCCGGGGCAAAGAGGACGGTACCCCCGGCGACGCCGTGTACTTCCAGGGGCACGCTGCCCCCGGCATCTACGCCCGGGCCTTTCTCGAGGGTCGCCTCGACGCCGAACAGCTCGACAACTTCCGCTTCGAGGTGGAGGGCAACGGGCTGTCGAGTTACCCCCACCCCCGCCTGATGCCCGAATTCTGGGAGTACCCCACCGTCTCCATGGGCCTGGGTCCCATCAACTCGCTCTACCACGCCCGGTTCTTGAAGTACCTGCAGAACCGCAGGATCGACGACACTTCCGGCAGTCGGGTCTGGGCCTTCCTCGGCGACGGGGAAACCGACGAGCCGGAGACCCTGGGTTCGATCTCCCTCGCCGCACGTCATGGCCTCGACAACCTCACGTGGGTCATCAACTGCAACCTACAACGCCTCGACGGGCCGGTCAGGGGCAACAGCAAGATCATCCAGGAGCTGGAGGCCGTCTTCCGCGGGGCCGGCTGGAACGTTATCAAGGTGGTGTGGGGCAGCCGTTGGGACGAACTGCTCCAGCGTGATATCGACGGGGTCCTACTGAACAAGATGAACACCACCGTCGACGGCGAATTCCAGCGCTACGCGGTGGAGTCCGGAGCCTACATCCGGGAGAAGTTCTTCGGCCCCGATCCCCGCCTGCGGCGCCTGGTCGACCATCTCACTGACGACGACCTGCGAAACCTGCCCCGCGGTGGCCACGACTATCAAAAGGTGTACGCCGCCTACAAGGCCGCCACCGAACACGTCGGGCAGCCAACGGTGATTCTGGCCAAGACGGTCAAGGGCTGGACCCTGGGCAAGGGCTTTGAGGGCCGCAACGCCACCCACTCGATCAAGAAGATGTCCAAGAGCCAGATGCTCGAGCTGCGTGATCGTCTGCAGCTGCACGAGGAGGTACCTGCGGAGTCGCTGGAGAAGGAGATCCCACCCTATTTCCGCCCGGTCGAGGGCTCGGCCACCTGCCAGTACATGACCACAAGGCGCAACGCACTCGACGGTTCCCTGCCCCACAGGACGGTTACCAACCGTCGCCCCCTACCAATGCCCAGCGATGTTCCGTTCAAGGGCTTCGAGCAGGGTTCCGGCGCCCGCGCCGTTTCAACCACGATGGCCTTCACCGCCATGCTGCGGGAGATGATGCGGGAGGAGGGCTTCGGGGCGCGAATCGTGCCCATCGTTCCCGACGAGGCGCGGACGTTCGGGATGGACTCACTGTTTCGCGAGTTTGAGATCTACGCCCCGTTCGGCCAAAAGTACGAGCCGGTCGACCACGAGCTGCTGCTGTCGTACTCCGAGGACACCGACGGTCAGATCCTGGAAGAAGGAATCACCGAGGCCGGCTCGTTGGCCAGTTGGATTGCAGCGGCCACCAGTTACGCCCATCGGGGTGTACCAATGGTGCCGTTCTTCACCTTCTACTCAATGTTCGGGTTCCAACGGGTGGGCGACCTCATCTGGTCCGCAGCCGATTCCCGGGCCCGAGGTTTCCTGATGGCGGCCACCGCCGGACGCACAACCCTGGCTGGTGAAGGGCTGCAGCACCAGGACGGACACAGCCTGCTTCACGCTTCGGCCGTACCCGCCTGCCAGGCCTACGATCCGGCCTTCGCCTACGAGCTGGCCGTCATCATCAAGGCCGGCATCGAACGGATGTATGTCGACAACGAGGACGTCTTCTACTACATCACGATCTACAACGAGAACTACGAGCAGCCGGCCCAGCCCCCGGGTTCGGCCCAGGGTATTCTCGACGGTTTGTACCGCTGGGCTCCGGCCGACGAGTCGTTCGCAACCAAGGCCACGATCCTGTTCTCCGGTCCCTCCCAGGGCCCGGCCCGGGAGGCTCAAAAGGAACTCGCCGAGCGTTGGGATGTTGGCGCCGAACTCTGGAGTGCCACCTCGTACAAACGGCTACGGGAGGAGGCGCAGGAGGTTGAGCGCTGGAACCGCCTCAATCCAGCCCAGGAGCAGAGGGTGCCGATGGTGACCCGCCTGTTGAGCGATGCCCCAGGTCCAACGGTTGCCGTCAGCGATTTTGTCCGGGCCGTTCCTGGCCAGATCACCTCGTTCGTGCCAGGCTCGTTCGCCATTCTCGGTACCGACGGTTACGGACGGTCCGATACCAGGGAAGCCTTGCGCTCGTTCTTCGAGACCGATGCCGCCAACATCGTCGTCACGGTGCTGCACATGTTGGCCCAGTCGGGGGACATCCCCGCCGAGGTGGCGGCCAAGGCGGTCAGCCACTACGGGCTGGTAACCGATGTCACCCCTCCGTGGGAACGCTAGCGGCACCGGCCAGCGCGAAGCTAGCCCTCAAATGACAGATCACGGCCCCGCAGGGCGGCCTGCTGACGGGAGATCCAGCCCATCAGAATGGCCAGAGCCCGGGGGTCGTGACGGAGCTGATGTCCGCCCCCGCTGATGATGCGCAGTTCGGCATCTCCGTGGGCATCGGCCAGCAGTCGTGCGTCGAAGTGGGGGACGACCTGGTCGTCGGCCCCCTGGATCACCAGCAAGGGGCGAGGTGGTAACGACTCGACCGATTTCACCGCCTCGAAGCGGGAGAGCTGGGCCTTCCAAGCCGCCAGGTCGGGTGGAAACGTGTTTGAGGTGATGGCACCCACCCGCTTGGCGTGGGCCAGCAGGCGGTTGGGGTTGGCGGCCCAGTCGGCAAAGTCGGCCGGTGAGCCGGCAACGGCCACGCCACTGACCCGCTGATCATCGGCGGCCGCCACCAACGCCACCGCTCCCCCGGTGCCAAAACCGCAGACCCAAATCTGCTCGGGGTGCTGATTCTGGTGGAGATAGTCGACCGCAACCCTGACGTCATCGATCCAGCCCTGCAAACTGAAATCACCGGTCGAGGTGCCGCAGCCCCGAAAACGGAGGGCAAGCGCCGTCCACCCCATCTGCTCCGCCGCCCGATCGGCCAACTCGGGTAGATCGGCACCAATGCGTTCGGCCCAGACGTCGCCCGAGGGAAATCCGTGGGTGAAGATCACCCCGGTTTCGGCGAAGAGCTGAACATCGTCCTCGTCGGGCAGGGCCAGGTGCGCCTCAAGTTCCACGCCATCGGTGGACGGAATGCGCACCTTCTTGGTTGGTGTCGTGCTGGTGGGAGAGATCATTGGCAGCCCGGAGACGCAGCCGGAATCAGCTCTGCCCCTGGTACGGCTTGTAGCCCCGGTTACGAGCCTCGGCCAAGGTGTCGGGAGCAAAGCTGGCGTAGGTGCCGGCCGCCATCAGCTCATCGATCGGCGCCGAATCGGTGAGGGCGTCAACGTCGTAGACCACCTGGGTCCGCTTGTCGCCGACCCAGCGAAAGTGTTCAAATTTTCCCGGACGTTCCATCGTCGTTGATGGTACCCCCCTACTGACCTCAGCGGCCCAACCGGCGGGGGTTTGATCGTTCAGCTATTCGGGGCCACACCCGATCAATGCCCGTGCCCAATCGGCTCCTACTGGACAACCAGTCGTTCGAGCCACGATCGGAGGGAGGCGGGCGCCATCGTTGCCCGTTGGCCCAGTTCAGCATCGCTCGCTCCAGCCAGGGCCCGGGGCACCGTGGCCACCACCTGCTCCAGGATCTCAGCGGTGGCGAAGTCGTCGACAACGGCGGCCATCTCCTCATCGTGGTCCGCTCCCCGCTCCCTGGCCGCCGCCACTAGGCCAACGAGCAGCGACTCCCAGGTTGTCATCGGACCCTGGGTGATCGACGCCGATTCCTCGAATGAGTCAATGAAGGCAAAGGGGGCCCGCTCAATGGGCAGCCCGGCGGCCGCTGTTGCGTACAGCCAGTCGGAGTCGAAGGAGAACCCGTAGGTCGAAGGGGCAGCCAGGATGGACTGCAGCGCGGCCCTCCCGTAGAGCTTGAACGCCGCCTGGGTATCGCGCAGTCCATGATCAAACAGAGCCCGACCAACCATGCGTTGCATGTGGCGCAACACCACGATGCCGGGCCCCCAGCGCGCCTCGGCCTTCACCAGCACCGAATCAACATGCTTGCGGTCACCGATGACGGCCCCGGCGTTGGCGGCGACGAACGGGCCGATCAGCAGACCGAGCTGAGCCAGGTTGACCGAATTGTCGGCGTCGGTCACCACCACGGCGTCGGCCCCCAGCTCCAACGAGCGGGCGGCCCCCATCACCACCGCTCCCCCCTTGCGGGAGTCGTCGACGTGGGCCAGACCAGCCAGCGGTCCGGTGGCGACGGGCACGACGTCGCCCAGGCGCAACACCGTGACCCGATCGCCAAGTCGATGATCGTCGGCCCGGTCACGGGCCACCGCTGCGCTGTCATCAGGATCGCCATCGTCAACGGCAATCAGTTTCCACCCAACACCACTGTCGGCATCTGCGTTCCGACCCCGACCGAAGAGCCATTCGAGCTGATCAAGCTTGACCGCCAGCGCGTCCTCTCCGGTGGGATTGGCCGCACTCCGGGGTCGTAGCCGCCGCTGCTCGCCCCACATGGCGAAGACCACCGCCAATTGACCGGACCAGGCCGAGGATCGGATCACCAGCTTCGACTGCGCCAGCTTGAAAGCCAAAGCCAGATCGATGGGTACCTCGGGCTGGCGGGCTGAGGCCACCAACATGGCAATGGTTGGCCTTGAGGCCAGTAGAGAATCGGCCAATGACCGGACCCGTTGCTGGTCCTGGGCCGAACCGATGTCAAACGAACCGCTGACCAACGATGCATCATGGTCGGCGGTCACGGCGGAGCGAACGGATGAGGACATTGGCGAACCTTAGCCCGCCCCTGGCGCAGCCGACGTCGAACCCGTTCTTCGACCTACCCGGGGCACTCAACCCCATTCAAACTGACCGATGACGGTGCCGCGGCGCTGATCGGCGTGTTGGTTGGTTGGCCCGGTCAGGTGAACAGGAAGTTGTAACAGAGCCTTGACACAAAGCCCACTGTGGGGTTTCCTTCTCTTGTATCGAAGAGCTGATACAAGATGCAAAAAGAGGCTGAAGTCCAGCCCGAACCGCGCCGCCGCACAGAAAGACAGGCACATCGATGTTCGCACCAGTCCCCCCCTCCTCCTCCTGCTGCTCGTCGGCGCCGGGCTTGGATCGATACTCGCGGTCCGCCGGATGAGGAGCGTCGTCTCGACCAACGGCCCGTCCGTCGACCTGCGGCAACAGGCGGGTCGGTCGACCCGCTGGTCGCTTGCGGGCCTGGTCGGTGGCCTCGTCGGGGCGTTGATCATCAGTCGCTGGGACCCCCTCGGCCGCGGTGTGTTGCTGGCCGCCCCCCTGTTCGGGCTGGTGGTGCTGGTATCGGTGTGTCTTGGCGAGACCACCGCCAGGATCTCGTGGACTTCCCACCGCCAGGCGTCGCTCCTCACCCGACGGGTGCGGGAGTATCTGCCGACGCGGCTGACCACCGCCGTCATCATCGCCACGACGACATTGACGATCTCGCTGATCGGGGCGACGTTCGCCGGCTCAACCGACGACCTGGGGCGAGCAGGACGTTCGCTCACGGTGACATGCCTCAACGGCGTCACCAACGGTTCGGGCCCGTGGCCCGGCTGGTTCTATGCCGGTCCGTTGCTGGCTTTGACCGGGCTCGGTGCCGCCGCCGCTGCGGTCGCGCTGTTCGCCATCGTTCGACGCAGCCGACCTGGTTACCACCACTCCGGGCAGGTCGACGACGCCGACCCAACCACGACCGCTGACGACGACCTGCGCCGCCGCTCAGCCCGCACCGTTGTCGCCGCTTCGGGCGTGGCCGTCGCCATCCCACTGGGCGGGGTCACCACATTCGGTGCGATCGCACTCATTGGAATCGAGTGCCTCCCCCTCGCGGGCCGTGTCGTGCAGTACGGCTGGATAGCAGTGATACCGCTGTCGACAATCCTGCTCGGCTGGTCGGCGATGACCCTCGTGGGCGACGGCATAGCAGCCGTTGCCGAGCGCTGGCGCACACCGATTCAATGAGCAAACAGCGATGAGCAAACAGCGATGAGCAAACAGCGATGAGCAAACAGCGATGAGCAAACAGCGATGAGCAAACAGCAAGGTGCGGCGCCGGCCATTGGTGTCGATACGACCGACCCCACGCCACCCTACGAGCAGGTCCGCCGCCAGGTGATCGCGTTGATCGCCTCAGGTCATCTCGGCCCCGACGATCGGTTGCCACCCGTGCGTCAACTCGCAAACGACCTCGGTCTCGCCGCCGGCACCGTGGCCCGGTCCTACCGCGAACTTGAACAGGATGGCTGGGTCCGCACCAAACGAGGTGGCGGCACCCGGGTCGGGCCGTCGCCACCTTCGGCCGCGGTACAATCCGCCGCCCTCGCCGATCTGACCAGCACTTTTGTCCAACGAGCGCGATTCCTCGGCGCCGACGATGCCTCCATCGTCACCCATCTCCAGCAGGCGCTCTAGCCGAAACAGCGCCGCTCACGCCAGAGCAACCTTCGGTGGGGACCGGATCGCCGGTTCGACGCCTGGACCGCTACCAAAAGCGGGCGGTCCATGGGCGGAGACTCAACTCGCCGCCATTGCGAGGCCGTCGACCACCTCGGCCCCGGGCAGGGCCAGCAGCGATTTGGGGTCGACCAGGAACTTCCGGTCGCGGCTCCCGCCACCGATGATGATGCGACTGCCCTCCATGACCCGGGCATCGATCCACAATGGCAGTGGTTCGGTGGTACCGAAGGGGGTGACACCCCCAATCTCCATCCCCGTGAGCTCGATGGTCTGTTGGGCCGAGGCGAACGACGCCTTGCGGACCCCGAGGCGCTTGCGGATGGTGCGGTTCACGTCCAGTCGGTACTGGGCCAGGGTCAGGCCCATGAGGTGGCGGGGCGGGTCGCTCTTGCCGACGACCACGATGGCATTGGCCGACTCCTCGAGCGAGAAGCCGTAGGTGGCACAGAACTCGGTGGTGTCGGCCAGGTCGGGATCACACGCAACCAACTCGTGGTCGACACCGAGGGCGGTCATGGCCGAGATCACCGGATCACTCATGGTGTTGAGGCTAGGGCCGGGCGGCCGCACCAAAGCGTCCGGGCCTACGGGTCGATGTAGTGCTGGACCACGGGGCCAATGGTTGCCGTCAGGGCTTCGATGCTGGTCTCAGCCAGTTGGGTGATGCCGAGCAACTCCCGTCCGAACAGCACACCGACAAGGTGGCTGGCGAGCAGGGCGGCCCGAAGTTCGGGATCGGGTCCTGCGACCAGGGATGGGCCATGATCGACCAGGGCCCGGTTGATGAACTGGCGCAGCATAGTCGCCGCGTCCTCGTTGGTGGACGCCGCCCGGAGCATGGACAGCGCGGGCGAGCCGGGCTGGGTGAACACCTCAAGGTAGAGGCGGGTCAGGGCTTCTCCCCGCTCGGCCATGGGAAGTTCGGCGACGGAGGCGAACACCTCGGAGGGGTCCATTGGTAGTTCGTGGGCCTCGACGAAGAGTCGTCGCTTGTTGGCGAAGTAGTGGATGACAAGAGCGGGATCGACAGCCGCCGTTTCGGCAACGCCCCGAATGGTCGCTCGGTCAAAACCGACGGACCCGAACTGGTCCCGGGCCGCGGCCAGGATCGATTCCCGGGTGTCGGGGCTGCCGGGCCGCCGACCGATCGGCGGCCGACGGCCAGCAGGCTGGCGGTC
>Ga0316190_10000580_pt1 | contig 25377 bp, 28 predicted proteins | sample Eddworburrow2_MG_FD_204929 | JGI IMG/M metagenome (GOLD analysis project Ga0316190, IMG submission 204929) | Coastal sediment microbial communities from Maine, United States - Eddy worm burrow 2 | ecosystem: Environmental > Aquatic > Marine > Coastal > Sediment | place: USA: Maine | collected... | reverse complement strand
GCGCTTGTTGCTCAGGCGTCATATTCTTATGAACAATGCCGATACCCCCTTCCAGTGCGAGGGCGATAGCGAAGCGTGATTCTGTCACTGTGTCCATGGCAGCAGACAGCAGCGGGATATTCAATTGAATATCACGCGTTAATTGTGTCCGCAAATCGACATCCTTTGGCATAATGGCCGAGTGGGCCGGCACAAGAAGAACATCGTCGAAGGTTAAGGCATCCTGAGCAAGGCGCATAATTCAGTTTCCCCATCCTCAATATGATTAGGTAAACAGAGTATTATAGAATTTGCTGGCAGCAGGGTAAACTACTTAAGGAACCTCTGAACAAATCTGGTTAAATTTAGGCTGATGCCTATATGGATGTAGGTAGTAGAGCAATGCAGGAGCAATTGCCGAGATGAAATTGCTCCAATTTGTTTCGAAGTGAGCAGAAATAGCCACTCTATTGCAGCGATCTTCGGGGCAAATTGGAGTGATTTCAGCCAGCATAAAATAATCATGACTTGTTCAGAGGTTCCTTAAACATTGGAAACTCCAACTTGGAGGGAAAATAATCATGAAGTGCTCATCATATAAATTAGCTCTAGCATACATTGCTCTTATATCTATCAGCTCTCTTGCAGCTGCTGAAGGCGTACCAAAACCCGTCAGTGTAACCGACATCCCTCCCTCCAATGCAGCAGAACTGGGGGCCGAAAAAAACGCGCAAATAACATTTAAGCAGACGGCTCAAATAGCAGATGCCGCGCTCAAAAAAGCCCGCGCCGAAGGCGGTGACTGGCGTGAAGCAGCCAATCTTTTGATGCAATCATCTGTCACCTCAAGATCAGGCGATTTCAAAACAGCCACCAAAATGGCCAGCCAAGCCCAGCTTATGGCAGAAGAGAGCTACAAAGCCGCCGTTGCTGCAAAAAAAGCTGAAGCTGAACGAAAGGCCGCAGCCGCAAAAAAAGCAGCTGAGGAGAAAGAAGCCGCTGCAAGAAAAGCTGCTGCCAGCAAAAATAACCCTGGTCAGGCCAAGCTCACAAAATAGCAACTGCCCACAGCAGAGATTCCAGCATGCCGTTATTTAGTAGCGAACCTCGCCGTGACATCTACAGCATATCCCGCCTCAACAGCGAGGTAAAAGCTGTACTGGATGGCAGTTTCCCTCTGCTCTGGGTAGAGGGCGAAATCTCCAACCTGGCCCGCCCGGCCTCCGGCCACCTCTACTTTACCCTCAAAGATACCCATGCCCAGGTGCGTTGCGCCATGTTTCGCATGCGACGCGCCAAACTGCGCTTTCAACCTGAGAATGGCATGCAGGTATTGGTGCGTGCGCGGGCAGGCCTGTATGAGGGCCGGGGAGAATTCCAACTTGGGATCGAGCATATGGAGCCTGCGGGCGAAGGGGCGCTACGCCTGGCTTATGAAGAGTTAAAACAACGCCTGGGCGCTGAAGGACTCTTTGACCCAGCCCACAAAAAACCGCTGCCATTATTCCCGCAGCGCATTGGTATTATCACCTCTCCCACAGGCGCCGCCATTCATGATCTACTGACCGTACTGCAACGGCGCTTTCCTGCCGCCTCCGCCACTGTCTACCCCATACCTGTACAGGGAGACGGTGCCGCAGCAAAGATCACCGAGATGATTCAACGGGCTGATCAACGCGCAGAGTGCGATCTATTGGTACTCACTCGTGGCGGCGGCTCACTGGAAGACCTGACCGCCTTTAATGATGAAGGCATTGCTCGAGCCATTCATGCAGCGCATCTGCCCATTGTATCGGCCGTAGGCCATGAAATTGACTTTACCATCGCAGATTTTGTGGCCGACCAACGCGCCCCCACTCCATCTGCCGCTGCCGAGCTCATCAGTCCAAATCAAATAGAGCTGCAGCAGCAACTTAACCAGCTTGAGAATCGATTGGCAATCAGCCTGCATCGGCAATCATCTCACTGCCAATCAACGCTACAACACCTGCAACAACGACTAAAGCAACAGCATCCAGCAGCACAACTGGAACAGCGACAGCAAAGAGTAGATGAGCTAACACGACGGTTGGTTCAACAGCACGAAACCCAACATAGCCATCGTAAAAACCGGCTCGACAGCCTGACAGCAAGACTAAAGAATTTGACGCCTGCTCACCGGCTTGCACAATTTAAGTTGCAGCACGCCAGCTTGAACAAGCGCCTGTACCAGCAAATGCATCACCAATTAAACCATTGTGGAGTACAACTCAACCATCTCAGCCAACAGCTCCACACTGTTAGCCCACTGGCCACTCTTGGACGAGGTTATGCCATTGTTCAACAACACCCTTCAGGGGAGATCATTCGCTCTGCGGCCGCAATAAAACCCGGCACACAGATCAAGGCCAAGCTGGCGGAAGGTTCTCTTTTATGTCAGGTCAAAGAGATCGACCCTGACTAGCATTTTTATTTAATAATTCGTATCAACTCAACGTCAAATACCAATGTGGCATTTGGTGGGATTTTTTGGCCAGCACCACGCTCACCATATGCCAGCTCGGGCGGAATAAATAACACTCGCCGCTCTCCAGCACGCATGCCAAGAAAAGCGATATCCCACCCCTTAATCACCTTACCCATGCCAATAGCCTCTACGAAGGGGCGATCTCGATCATAACTGGAATCAAACTTTTTCCCATTCTCGAGCAAATATCCTGTGTAATTGGCTACAATGCCTTCTCCTTTTTTTGGCTTATCACCTTTTCCCTCTTTACGGACAATCCACTCCAAACCACTGCTATCAATTACGAGTTGGTTAATATCCACACTCAGTTTTCGCGCAGCGTTTTCTTTCAGTGCAAAAAGAGAGACACCATCAGGGCTTGTCCCTATAGCAAAGCAGCCGGTTAACAAAAAAACAGCACTGAGCAGCATGGCAACCAGAAAACCCTGCCTATATTTTGAAATATGCATCTTTTATATTCTCTTGTTAAGAGTGGAAAACCCCATCATTCTGTTCGGCTCGCTGGCCACTACAGCCTGCCCTACCGCTTTACTACCACCTTTTGCCTATTCACTTTCATCTAAAGTATAGTATTCAATTTCTTATCAGCGCCTAGTAAAGTACCCTTACATTCACCTACCCACTTTGAAAATTAGGGCACAGCATGCTGTTATTAATTTCCCCCGCAAAGAAACTTAATTTTGAAGACAGCTACCCTAGCATTGGCATGACAGCACCACGGCTTATGGAATCAGCTGACGAAATTGCCACAATCATGCGAGATCAATCTGCCAAAGACATTAAGCAGCTTATGCGATTAAGCGACAACTTGGCAGAGCTGAATTACAACCGCTACCAAAACTGGTCTACAGACATCAGCCCCAAATATGCCAAGCAGGCAATATTGGCTTTTCGCGGTGATGTTTACCAAGGCATGGGAGCCTCTGCATTTGAGCAAAAGGATTTCGATTTTGCGCAGAGGCATCTGCGTATTTTATCCGGGCTTTATGGCATTTTGCGCCCTCTGGATATGATTCAGGCGCATAGACTGGAAATGGGAACAAAACTCAAAAACCCGGCCGGCAGTAATCTCTATTCTTTTTGGCAAAGCAGAGTCACACCCGTTCTTGAAAAAGACATTGATGAAACAGGTAGCACGCTTATAAATCTTGCATCCACTGAATATTTCAAGGCTGTGGATGAGCAGAGATTAAAAACATCTATCATCACTCCCATCTTTAAAGATTATAAAAATGGTGTTTATAAAATCATCAGCCTATACGCCAAGCAGGCTAGAGGAATGATGTGTTCCTTCAGCATCCGAAACCAACTGCAAACCCCTGAGCAGCTAAAGGATTTTTCTGAAGCGGGGTATCGCTTTTGCAAAGCAGAATCCGACTCAAACCACTATACTTTTCTGCGTAAAAAAGACAGCCGCAACCCCTGACAAACACACATCACAACCCCATATTATTATCTGAGGATAGAGGATGACCAACCTGAACCACCCAGTAGAAAACTTCGAGCTACCCTCTACCGGCGACAAAACTATTAGCCTTTCAGATTATCAGGGTAAAAACATCGTCATCTACTTTTACCCAAAAGACAGCACACCCGGATGTACAATCGAAGGGCAAAATTTTCGTGGCGCCTATAAACAATTCCAACAGTGCAACACGGTCATTCTGGGAATATCACGAGACAGCATCCGCACCCATGAAAATTTTAAAACTAAGCAATCCTTCCCTTTTGAACTGTTATCAGACAAGGATGAAAACGCATGCAAACAGTTCGATGTGATAAAACTTAAGAAGAATTATGGCCGTGAATATATGGGGATAGAGCGCAGCACCTTTCTAATTGACGCTAACGGAAACCTGCATGAAGAATGGCGAAAAGTGAAAGTAAAAGGCCATGTTGAGGAGGTGCTTGAATCTGTGAAAGCGTTATATAGTTCGCAAATCAAAGACGCATAAACTCTTTTTTCGCTGAGGTCACCTTTACAATATATTGACGCGTTTCTTTAAACGGATGTTTGGTGCGCAGCAACTCATGAATCTGCTCCGGTGTGCTGCTATTAATGATACGCAAGGCTTTTTGTTTATCTTTGGCAAAGAGCTTTAATACGGTTCCAATGCCCCCATTATATGCTGATATAACACAATACTCCCTTGTAGCCGGGTTTTTTATTTTACCCAAGTACGCCTCTGTATTGAGCAGACTGAGATAGGCTGTACCAAGCTCTATATTGTTATCTGGCTGAAACAGGTAGTCCTGACTGGGGATTACATCTTTACCCTTTGCATAGCGATAGGCATCACGCCCACCTGAGCTGGGCACCAACTGCATCAAGCCATAGGCTGGTGCTGAACTCACTGCAAACATATTGAAGTTACTTTCAGTCTTCATCACGGCATAGATTAGACTTGAACTCACACCATACTCATCTGCATAGCGTTTTACATAGTCTGCATAGCGGCTGGCTTGCACATCCAGGTGCCGATTCACCATCTTCAGGGTGATAGAGTGCAGCGTTTTCTTTCCATCTGCAACGGCAACTTTACGAGTCTGCCGATGCTTATTGACCAAATATTTGGCATACAGTGATGCCTGTGATTTTGTCTCTATTGGCTGCTCTCGCTGGTCAATTACAAGCCCTAGCAGAAAAGGCGTACCTTCTAAATCCACCTCTTTTGTTGAATAGAGATCAACAGCACGCGGATTATCAGGTGTCAGCAGTGTAGTAATCGCTGCTTTACGCAGACTCACCAGTGGGTTTCGGTGATCCAACGTCTCGATTGTGATAGTACCTGCATCAAAATCCACAATCGCACGGCTTAGGTAGTTTTGGGTATATTTAACGAAGCTATGCTCAGTTGGTAGCTGCACATCATCACCCCACTCTTTCGCAAGGCTACTGCGAAATCGGCGCGCGCGCACAAATGTCCGAAAGCTGGCCACGGGGATCGATCTTTCTGATTCAGGGGAGCTACTTTGTAGGATATTCTGCTCTACTTGCTCATCCTTCAGCGCAAGCTCTAATACCCGTTCCGAAGAGCAGGCTATTAACAGATTACAGATAACCAGTAGCAGAGAAAATCGCAGCATCTAAATTTCACCCATCAAAACACCGGCATAACTTACAACCAGGGTAAAGAGTCTTGCTTTTTGGTGCAAGCTTCTAAGACATATCTACTACTCTTATTCCACCACCTCATTGATCACGTTAAGATAAGCCATACCAGACAAACCTAAGCCTTAGACACTATGCGCATTCCTCATATCTATACCTGTCAGCCACTCACTAGCGGAAAAACAATCACGCTAGAGGAAGGGCCTTCCCGACACATCTGCCAGGTTTTGCGCCTCCAGCCCAACAATGAACTAAGCTTTTTCAACGGCGATGGCCAACAATACAATGCCCGTTTGCAGTGCTGTAGTAAGCAAAAAGTAGCGGCTGAAATAATTTCAGTCACTGAGAATAGTGCCGAACCTCCTATTCACTTCACCCTGGCGCTCGGCATTTCCAAAGGTGAGCGTGTTGATTACGCTTTACAAAAAGCCGTAGAGCTTGGCATAAGTTGTTTTACGCCACTTTTCACGGAACGCACCGTAGTAAAGCTAAAGGGAGAACGGCTTGAGCGGCGGCTAAACCACTGGAAAAAAGTAGCTATAGCCGCATGCGAACAATCTGGCAGAAATACCATTCCCACTATTGAAGCCGCACAACAATTTGATGAGTGGATAGGTCACGCACAGCATGGCACACGCTTAATACTCCACCCCAATGCGACACAATCACTGAACATGCTACCTACCCCCAATGATTCAGTACTGCTGCTAATTGGTCCCGAAGGTGGGTTGAGTGACAGGGAGATAGCAACTGCCGAAGCAGCTGATTTTGCGCCAATAAAGCTTGGCCCAAGAGTACTGCGAACAGAAACAGCACCCATTGCCGCGCTGTCTGCCATGCAGATGTTATGGGGTGATTTTCGTTAGCGCATAGCGCAAAGGAGACACAAAAGGGGCTTATAGCGCCTCAAATGCCACTACCATCATCATGTCCAGTACCCAGTATGTTTCGCTTGGTAATAACATGACAACGCCTGCAATTTGCATAACCACTGGCAGGAAAAGCCACTTTCCCATGGCATTTCCCACACCATTTCCCCTCAAATATTTCCTGCATGGAAAAAATATTTGAACCTTTTTTCTTTTTAAAAGGTTTTGGATGGCAGCTATCGCAGCTTAGCCAATAGGAGTGTATGCCGTGAGGAAAAGCAACGTCGGCCATCATAAAGACTTTAGCCTGAAAGAAGATGATGTTATCAAGGAAGCCCTCATATGGGGCTTCCTCTTCTTCATCAGTCAACGTTCCTTTCGGACGAATAACGCCATCCGTTACCGCTTTGTTCCAATTAATCATGCCAAGATGATCTTTTGGCAATAACTCAAAAGCGGGTATTGGCTGATCCTCTGATCCACCAATTTTTTCAAAGGTGCCAAAAAACTCCATGTCCTGAAGCAACTCTTTCAACATCTCTTCCTGTGAAAGATTACAGACTGAATCTAAAATCACAGCACATTCACGCGAGATGTCATCATCCTCAGCCCAGGCAGTCGATGTGCAACCGCACATTAATAACACCAACCACACCAGTATCTTAGATGGTGCATACTCAAATTTCATACAGTCCGCCTCAGAGTCACACGTTTGTACAGCCTTTATAGTTCAACTACTTTTTTACTGCAACTCCTGTAGCTTCGGCAGAGTTTTTTGGCGTCTGGTGGCAACGATTACAATCGGTTAGAGGAAAGGCCACTTTTCCATGACAACGACCGCACCATTTGCCTTCTACGATCCCTTGCATGGTCATATTGTTTTTTCCCTTTGCCATAATAAAAATACCTGTATGGCAATTTTCACACTTCAGCCAATAAGTGTGGGCTTTGTGAGGGAACAATACGTCATTTACAAAATCACCTTTGGATTCGATTAATACATTCATATCAAAGGGGGGTATTTCAGGTGCTCCTTTTTTCAGAGAACCACGTGGCTCAATAATTTTTTCATTGACGATCGCCATCCAGTCAATCAAACCAAATTTATCTTTTGGTAGACCCACCCCAGCCAACGCTTTAGGGTGCTTTCCTTGCCCATATTTATATGCATCTGAGGCTGTCTGCGATGGATCACCCATTCCCGCCATTTTGCCAGTAATACTCAAGTAGATGCCGCTTCTCGGATCGTCTGGTCCAAATGTCGGAAGCGCAGGCTTCGGTTTGGGCAGCATTGGTTTTGCAGCAGTCGTCTCTACTGGCTTTTCTGCAGCTGGTTTGGTTCCTGCTGCGGTCGCAGGCAGCTTGTTAGGGTTTAGCGCCACATTTGAGGTTTTTTGTTCTTTTTTTACAGTTGTATCAGTCTGACTTTGCTTAGCCAGAGCAGTATCTGCTGCTGCCATTGCAGGTGTATCTTGCTTCTTTTCAATGACTTCTTTAGCAGGGTCATTCACAGACGCATCTGTAGGCGCAGCTTTTTTACTAGGCGGCTGCATCTGCTCTTGTACATCAGCTTGTTTACAGCTAATCAAAAAGATAACAGACAGTAACAAGGTAGTTAATGCGAATCGATTATACATAGTGGCTGGAATTTTCATGCGGAACCTCCTCTACTGCTCTACTGCGTTAGCAGTCTTTTTGGGTTCAAATTCCCCAGCATGACAGCGCTCACAATAGAGTGCTTCCCACGCGATTTGCCCATTGTGGCATACACCACAGGCCTCACCTTCCATAATGCGACGCATGGAAATATTGTTATGACCAGCCTTCATAATAAAGATATTTTCATGGCACACCTTGCATTTGAACCGAATGCGGTGAAACCAATGGGGAAAGATGACGGCCTTTACACCCGCTTTTTCCATACTGCTGCGGGTTGAGTCCATATATATATCAGCATATTCCCTAGCAAAGGCTGATGAAGCCCCTCCTAGAATAAATGCCATAACCAGCAGAGTAGCCAACAAGATTTTACGGGTCATAGTTATTTGCCTCATTATTTTCCAGCCCAATGGTGCTTTACCTCAATATGAGAATGGCAGAGTCGAGCACATTCACGGATATATTAAGTATCCATCTTCGTCGCACCAATAGCCAGAGTACAAAAGCGCCATCCACTCCAGCGCCACATAAAACATTACCTTTTTGATGGTATGTCATTATAATCATTGACTCAAGTCAATTTTAATCGCGCGATAGTTGCTGTGTCAACTATTTTGATATCGAGACAACCATGCTATTTTAACCAAATACACTATACTGAAAACAATTAGCGGTCTTAAAATAGAATCAAGCCCCACCAAAAACAAAGATAATAAACTATGAATTCATATACTTACAAGATTTGCAACAAGAGTAACTGGCTCTTTATATTGCTGACCTTTTTTCTCACCCCCTCCTTCGCCATGGACAGCACAACATTTCTTCAGCAATTCAAACATAATTATGAAACACACAAATTTAATGAGCAGCTAGATCTTGTAAGGTTTAACCAGCCCATTATTCCTGGCGCATTGACTGAGCTTGTCGATGAAGCCATGAGCGATAAACATAAATTTGAAGAGAGGATGCGGCAGCTAAATATTGCCAGTGCCCTCGCCTATATGTACCACCACTGGCATAAAGATGACAGCCTCGTAAAAAAAGTTACTCCACTTATTCAGAAAGAATTACAGGAAGAGCAAAAACGTGTTGCTGAAATAATGAAATGGAAAAAAGAGGAACGTATTCTTGGTAATTTTGTCATGATGCAGAATAGAAAAGTGATGGAGGAGAAAGGCCTTCCAATGGTGCTCTATCCCCATTGGCTGCATCGCATTATGTATGAATGCAAGGTTTGCCATGACAGCATATTCAAGATGAAACGCTGGGAGAACGATCTGTCATACCAGCGCATTATGGATGGAGAGCAATGTGGCGTCTGCCATAATGGAACGGAAGCATTTGACGCATCTGATGTCTCTAACTGCAAGCGCTGCCATGTAGCAGGCTCACCAGACGCAGCGCATTTGCACAATCCAGACAAAATCAACCCCGTTCGCATTAAAGGCGCTGTAGAGAGTGTTGGTGCCAAGTGGCGCCCTGAAAACCTCCCCGATGGTAAGCTGCCTCTCGACCGTTTTCAGTTCATCGACTGGCTGAAACTGAAAGAAAACAATGTTTTTACCCCTGTGGTCTCACTAAACAAAAATGCCACAGAAGAAACCAGAGACAACAAAATTCTTTTTGCCTCAAAAAGCGGTTTTGTCAGCGATGTTATCTTCGACCATAAAGTTCATTCTGACTGGATCAAATGCTCTACCTGCCACCCCGCCATATTTAAGGATGAACTGGGTGGCAATAAGATGAAAATGACAGATATGTCAAAAGGCCTTTTTTGTGGGCATTGTCATGGAAAGGTATCGTTTACCTTTGCTGACTGCTTACGCTGCCACAAAAAAGAGACTGGCAAACTTAGCATGGATGAATCACGTACTGAGGATGTCTTAAAGCGGCCCGTGCAGTAACTACAAATTTTCATTTAACTCTGCACAGGCCTCAGATATTTAGCCCGCAATTCTCTTTTCTAACAGCTGGCACTCCATCAAAGTTATTTTGACGGGGTGCTAGCCTGATACACTTTTTAAAGCAATCTCATAGACATCTTTTGAGACCCCATCAGCTGCCAAAATACGCTGTAGCTGAAACTGCATTAACTCTTGTCGAGCGCTGTCATAACGTTGCCAACGCGACATAATACGTAACATGCGGGATGCAACCTGTGGATTCAGCTTATCCAGCTCTAGCACCGCATCGGCAAGAAAAACATACCCTGTTCCATCTGTAGCATGAAAGCCGGTTGGATTGGCACTGCAAAAAGCACCGATAAGACTGCGCACTTTATTTGGATTTTTTATAGAAAAGGCTGGATGGTTTCTTAATGCCTTCACCTTCTTTAGCGTATCAGGCAGTTTTGATATTGCCTGAATCGAAAACCACTTATCCAATACCAGCGGATCATCCTTCCATTTATCATAAAATTCTTCTAATGCCTGCTCCCGTTCAGGACACTCGTAATTGGCCAACAGATTCAGCGCAGCAATAACATCTGTCATATTGTGATTTTCTTGAAACTGCTGAAAACAGAGTGCCTTCATTTGCTTATCATCAAGCTGCATCAAATAACTCAGACAGATATTTTTTAATCGGCGACAGCCAATATCAACAGGGTCAGGACGGTAACCGTCCGACTTCTGGCAAGCCTTGTAACAACGCAATAAATCATCTTTAAGTTCAGTGGCTATGGTTCTTTTTACAGTTTCACACGCAGCATGGATGCCTTCTACATCCACCTCCTCCATCTGATCCCCAAGATAGGATTCAGAAGGAAGCATTAGCAACTCTGCCAATAGTGCCTGATCTGCTTCATTAGCATTCAGCGCTTTACGCATCGCATCAATATAACCAGGTGGAATCTCAAGCTTTTTGCTTCTTACCATATTCAGGATAATACGCTGACTCAAAGTCTGAGACGCATCCCAGCGATTAAAATCATCAGAATCGTGCGCCATAAGAAGCATAAGCTCCTCATCGCTATAGTCGTAGTGAACTTTTACAGGCGCAGATAGCCCTCGTAACAAAGAAGGTATGGGCGGACTTTGTAGCCCACTAAATTCAAATGTTTCTACTGATTGGCGAAGCTCAAGCACTCTAGTACCTGTGGACGGTTGCTGTTCATCCTCTATCTGAGTTGGCAATTCTGTGCCCTTGCTATCCAACAGCCCCATTGCCAGAGGGATATGAAATAACGGCTTCTGCTCCTGTCCAGGAGTCGGAGGACAGGTTTGCCTGACAGTGAGAGTAAAGCGCTGTTCTGCTTTATTATAATCACCCGTAATTTGAAGCTCAGGCGTTCCAGCCTGACTGTACCAGTTGCGAAACTGTGTTAAATCTTGCCCGCTTGCTTCCTGCATGCACTGCACAAAATCATCCGTTGTCACCGCTTGGCCATCATGGCGCTCAAAATAGAGATCTGTCGCCTCTCTGTAGGTCTCTGGTCCCAGCAGGTGATGTTGCATGCGCACCACCTCTGCTCCTTTTTCATAGACTGTCACGGTATAAAAATTATTGATTTCAATATAGGAATCGGGACGGATAGGGTGAGCCATAGGGCCGGCATCTTCTGCAAATTGGTGAGCACGCAGCAGACGCACATCATCAATACGTTTAACGCCTCGGGAGCCCATATCGGCTGAAAATTCCTGATCCCGGAATACAGTCAATCCTTCCTTTAAACTCAACTGGAACCAATCTCGACAGGTTATGCGGTTACCTGTCCAGTTATGAAAATATTCATGGGCAATCACACCTTCAATGCCTTGAAAATCCTGATCAGTGGCTGTATCTGGGCGGGCCAACACATATTTTGAGTTAAAAACATTGAGTCCTTTATTCTCCATCGCACCCATATTGAAATCATTAACTGCTACGATCATGTAAATATCCAGATCATATTCGCGGCCATAATTTTGCTCATCCCAGGCCATTGCCTTTTTCAATGATTGCAAGGCATGGTCGCACTTATCAATATTCTCTGGCTCTACATAAACTTGCAGTGTGATCTCACGACCAGAAACCGTGGTATAAAAATCCTCTATATGGCACAGATCACCCGCTACCAGTGCAAATAGATAGCTAGGTTTTGGGAAGGGATCATGCCAGCTCAGCATATGTCGCCCATCAGGCAACTCTTTGCTTTCAATGGGATTGCCATTGGAAAGCAGCACGGGGTACTTCACTTTGTCTGCTGTGATAGTGGTCGTAAAACAGGCCATAACATCTGGCCGATCAAGATACCAGGTGATGCGCCGAAACCCCTCTGCCTCGCACTGGGTGCAGAACATAGAGCCCGATTGGTAAAGGCCTTCGAGCGCTGTATTCTCCTGAGGAAAAATACGCACTGTGCTTTCAAGAATAAATTGCTCGGGAACCTGAAAAATAGTGAGCCCTTCGTCATCCTGAAAATAGGCATTGCTTTCCAGCTGCTCCTCATCTAATTTAAGCGACATCAGCTCCAATTGCTCACCATGCAACCGCAAAGGTGCGCTAGCAACATCAGAGTTCCTACGCATAAAAAGGAGCGATCTAACCAGGGTATATTCCTCTCCCAAATCAAAGTGCAACTCCACCTGGTCAATATAAAAATCTGGGGATTGGTAGTCCTTTAAATGAATTGTTTTCGGTGTATCATGCGGCATCTAATTTTTCCTTGAATCCAAAACCTATTTAACATCTATGCCTAACATTATCGTATATAGCACAACATATTGCCCATACTGTGTCAGAGCAAAACAGTTACTTGACCAAAAAGGCGCGGCCTACCAAGAGATTATGGTCGATCGCGATCCAGAACTAATGCAGGAGATGATGGAACGCAGCCAACGTCGCAGCGTGCCCCAAATCTTGATCAATGACCAGGCAATTGGCGGTTATGATGAACTTGCCAAACTTAACACAAACGGTGAGTTGGATAGCCTGTTAGGAATCGACACATAATAGGGGTAGCCGTATGCGGTTGGACAAATGGCTATGGGCAGCTCGTTTTTTCAAAACACGCAAACTGGCCGTTGAAGCCATCAATGGCGGCAAGATACACCTGAATGGGCAACGCACAAAACCTGGGAAAGAGATCCAGTGTGGTTCCCAACTACGCATCCACAAAGGCTCACTAGAATGGGAAATTGAGGTAAGAGTGCTACCTAATCAGCGCCGCCCAGCCTCTGAAGCCGCTCTTTTCTATGAAGAGAGCGAAGAGAGTATAAATAAGCGCCTACGCACCGCAGCAGAGTTACGAGATCAACGTGCCGCAGCGGGGTCACAGAAAACGCTGACAGAAAAGCCGAGTAAGCGTAACCGACGCATGATTCACAGATTTACCAGGAAGCCAGAATAACAGGCGGCTGTACTGAAAAAGCACTCGCTGCTATTTTCAACTGAACAGCTAATTCCCCTCGATACGCATCCTTTCCAAACGCTTACGAGCCAACCGAGCAGCTGTAGTTGTAGCGTGTTGCTTTATTATCATCTCCAACGTCTCTCGCGCCTTTGCCCACTCCTTCTGCTCATATTGAATGAAAGCAATCTTCAACAGCGAGTCAGACACCTTTGGGCTAGTAGGGTAAACCTGCACCACCTTTGTAAATTCATCGAGTGCAGTTGCAAAATCACGTGTTACGTAGCTCGCTTCACCAACCCAATATTGCGCATTGGCTGCCAAGCGGCCATTTGGATATTGCCGCAAAAACACCCGAAATGCTTGCTTGGCTTCCTCATACCGTCGCTGCATCAGCAGATCAAAAGCCTGCTTATACATGGGCTGTTCTAAAGCTGGATCCGCAGGCGGTGAGACAGGTGTCGCAACAGCTGGCGCTGCTGAATCAGGAGAATACACCACAACCCCGGGAACAACTTCAGCCGCCGGTGTTTGTTTAACTATTGATGCCGTAGCAGCAGTTGAAGATGCAGACAGCTCTTCAACCGGCACGTCCTGGGGGGACATTTGAGTAGTTGCTGGTGAGCCAGCACCAGATGGTGATACCAATGGCAGCTTATCCGTCATTGGAGCCGCTCCAGCAGTCTGCTCAGGAGAAGGAGCTGGCACAGGGTAAGGAGATGTTGGCACTACAGCAGGAGGCCGCTTACCCGTGAGCTGCATCATCCGGCGATCTATATCTCCATACAGGTCACGCTGACGTTTTTTCAAGGATTCAAGCGCATGTCCCTGCATCTCTACATCCCCACGCAGCTGCTGCATCTCCTGCTGGATTCGATCAAGACGCATCAGGATATCCGTCAGCATCTGCATCCGCCGCTCCACCAGCTGCAGTCGATCCTCCAGCGGAAGGACAACAGGAGTGTCCGTCTGAGCTTGAGCTAAATCCTGAACAGTGGAACGGACAATGGGCGCTGCCCCAAACACCGGCATTACCCCTAACAGGGCTACTAGGGGTATCGCGCCCATAAACAACTTCATCTTTTTAAGCCTTATACTTAATATGCAAAGACTGCGCGACGGTTTTCAGCCCACGCCGTTTCATTAGAAGCCATGGCAACAGGTCGTTCTTCACCATAGCTAACCGTGGTGATCTGACCTGATGTAGCACCTTGTGCCATCAGCAAACGCTTCACAGCATTGGCGCGACGCTCACCTAGAGCAATGTTGTATTCGCGTGAACCACGCTCATCACAGTGCCCTTCGATAGTAACCGTCTGGCTTGAGTGCTGTGCCAAATACTCGCCATGCGCAATCACAATAGCTTGGTATTCAGATTTGATCTCACTCCGGTCAAAATCAAAATGAATAACGCGGGTTGAAGTCAATTTTGCAGGATCATCAAGTGGGTGTCCAGTCCAGCCAGTGGCGGCATCTGCACCTGATGTAGCAGCATCCTTTCCGTGCATTGAGTGATCCATTTTATCCGGTGTTTCACTAACCGGTGCCGGGCCATCTTCGGCTTTTTGTTCAGTCGTGCTACACCCCACAAACAACAGGGCTGCCAACGTTAATGGGACAAACTTGATCATTTTGAGTTTCATTATTGCCATTTCCTCTCTTATTTTATTGACTATATGGAGCCCAGGCCGGCTCACGAACATCACCCACCTGCAAGGCCAAACGCTGTTTAACACGCCCATCGACCGACACTGCAGCCAATTCGCCCTGCCCTTTTAATTTTGTTGCATAAATTACCATGCTGCCATTTGGCGCGAAGCTAGGAGACTCATCCAAAGCACCATCACTCAACACCTGAAACTGGGATGATGCCAGATCCAGCACGCCAATGCGAAATTCGCGTCCAATCTGAGTCACCATAGTTATCAGCTTTCCATCCGGTGAATATGAAGCTCGCGCATTATACTTACCTTCAAAGGTAATGCGCTCAGCTTTCCCTCCTCTGGAGGGTATTCTATAGATCTGCGGTCTACCGCCTCGATCCGATGTCCATATAATGTGTTTTCCATCCGGTGACCAGGCCGGCTCTGTATCAATCGCATAATGCCGACTCAGGGGCTGTAGTGTACGCTTGGCCAGATCAAGAATAAAGATATCTGGATTACCATCTTTCGATAACGTCAATGCCAATTTACGCCCATCTGGTGACCAAGCCGGCGCACCGTTAATCCCTTTAAACGATGCTACACGCTGACGCTTTCCAGTATAGACCTCCTGTATAAAAATAGAGGGTCTGCCTTTTTCAAAAGAGACATAGGCCAGTTTCAAACCATCCGGTGACCAGGCTGGTGACATCAACGGTTCAGTTGAAGTCACAATGGTTTGCGGATGGTAGCCATCAGCATCAGCCACTTGCAGTGCAATCTTACGTTTACCTTCTTTCTGAACTATAGATGTAATATAGGCTATGCGGGTCGCAAAAGCACCCCGCTGACCCGTAAGTTTTTCATAGATCAGGTCACTGATATGATGAGCTGTAGCACGTAAATCACGTGCGGTAGTTGGAATGCTATAGCCCGCAAGCTGTTCACCCTTGAACACATCAAACAGCTGAAACCGCACAATGTAACCGCCAACACCATTTGGTTTAACCTGGCCAACCACCAGACTTTCCATACCCAGCACCCGCCAATCGCGGAAATCCACATTGGTTCCTGTGTGTGGAAAGGCGATCATATCCTTGGGCGGCATTGTTTTAAAACGCCCGCTACGCTTCAAGTCTGCACCAATGATTGAGGCTATATCCTCACTCGGTGCTTGGCCTGGCCCTTGCCAACCAAATGGCACAACAGCAATGGGCAACGCACCCATTTCACTCTCTGTGATCTCAATGGTCAGTGGCGCACTGTAGGCAGCGTGAGAAACCAAAAATACGACAAGAATTAACAGTTTTTTCATCAAATTAAACAACACTATTTACTTGGAACAAAATCAAGATTCAGATCACGAAATGCCTCAAAGCCCGCACCTTTTGGCACCGGAAGCGGATCAGCTTTGTAGACAGCCGTCTCTACTGATCGATCAAAGGCACCGCTTCCACTACTGCGGATAATGCTCACCGACACAACACCGCCGCTTGGTATCAAACGCACTCGCAACGTACAACTTAAACCGTCGGCTACCGTCGTTGGGCGCAACCAGTTATTTTGTATCTTCTGTTTAATAGCAAAAATAAATTGGTCACGCTCTGTGGCAAGCCGCTCTGATTCAAGCTCAGCTTGCAATGCATCTTCCAATGCTTTTTTAGCCGCCACTTCTGCTGCTTTACGCTTCTGCTCAGCTTCAGCGGCCCTGCGCTTCTCTTCAGCTTCAGCCTTTCTCTTAGCCTCAGCGGCTTTGCGTTTCTCTTCAGCTTCTGCTTTTTTCTTGGCCTCAGTCGCTTTACGTTTTTTATCAGCCGCCGCTTTTTTCTTAGCTTCAGCTGCTTTGCGCTTCTTCTCTGCTGCCTTTTTCTTAGCCGCAGCCGCTTTGCGCTTCTTCTCTGCTGCTTTTTTCTTTGCCGCAGCCGCTTTGCGTTTCTTCTCGGCTGTCTTTTTCTTGGCTATTTCTGCTTTACGCTTTTTCTCTGCCAGGCGCTTTTTTTCTTTGGCTTTTTTTGCCTCTTCAGCTTTTTTCAGTCGCTCAGCCTCTGCATTGACCTTGGATTGATCAATGATTTTAGCCTGAACTATATCGACATTTGACTTTGGCTGAACGGGTTTTTCTAACCAGTCCACACCGACAATCATAAAAGCAATAATCGCGATATGCATAACAATCGCGATCACCACTGCCAACGGGTTGCGTTTAATGATATCCCGCATACTGATTACTCAGGCTGCTCTGCAATCAAACCCACATTGGGTGCACCGCCTGCCTGAATAAGCACCATCGCCTCCATAATGCGGCCATAATCGACATGTCTATCACCCTTCACCATGATGGGCGTTTTGGGTTTGTATTTGAGCAAAGCAGCAACACGCGTTACCAGCGTTTCACTATCCACAGGTTGGTCTTTGCCTTCACCGATATCAATAAAAAACTCTCCAGCTGCATTCACCGAGACCACCACTGGATCATCAGCTTCTGCGGGCAGCGGTTCGGCATCCGCTTGCGGCAGCTCGACCTTCACCCCTTGAGTTAGCAGTGGTGCGGTAATCATAAAAATCACCAGCAACACAAGCATGACATCAATGTAAGGCACCACATTTATCTCCGCTATTGGCCGTCTGCGACGTCTATGCGTTGCCATTAACAGCTGTCCCCAGCTTTAAATAGAAACAGATACAGGTGCATCTTATACATGAGCCTGGCGTTGTAGCAGTGTGGTAAATTCATCTGCAAAATCTTGGTAGCGATTGTTCAACCGCTCCACATCATTGGCAAACTGGTTGTAGGCCATCACTGCGGGAATTGCCGCAAACAGCCCCATCGCTGTAGCAATCAGCGCCTCTGCAATACCCGGTGCGACTAATGAAAGGGTCGCCTGTTTAACATTACCCAAAGCATGAAATGAATTCATGATCCCCCAAACTGTGCCAAACAATCCAATATAGGGACTGGTTGAACCTACCGTAGCTAAAAAGGAAAGATGAGTTTCCAGCGACTCCATCTCTCTACTCAAGGCAACGCGCATGGATCGTTGAGCGCCCTCCACAACAGCCATCGGGTCAATGTCTGAGCTTTGACGCAAGCGGGCAAACTCCCTAAATCCTGCATGAAAGATAGAGGCCATCCCTTTTATATTGTTGCTGTCCTTATCTACTGTACGAAAAAGATCGCTCAAATCACCACCTGCCCAGAATTGCTCTTCAAATTCATCGGCCACGCGGCGTGCTTCTTTTAATACTTTGATGCGATCAAAGATCATGCTCCAGGAGATGATGGAGGCCAACATCAGTGTCGCCATCACAAACTGCACTAACGGGCTGGCGCTTAATACTAGATTAACGAATGAAAGATCATTTGACATAAATTTGGATTACTCCGGTGCAAACGCTGCTTTTAATTTTTCTGGAATAGGATGTGGTCGAAAGCGGGCAGTATCCAGGCAGGCAACCTTTACTTTTCCACGACAGAGCACTTGATTTGTTCCAGCCAGGCGAACTTCCTGGCCAAATACCACACTCACTCTGCTCAGCGTTGTAATACTTGCACTCACTTCCAATGCATCATTAAAGCGTGCCGGACGAAGATAGTCAGCTTCTACATGCCGCACTGCAAAGATTATCCCCTCATCCTCAATCAACCGATCCTGTTCAATACCGTATTTGCGCAGTAACTCTGTACGCGCACGCTCCATAAATTTCAGGTAGTTAGCATAATAGACCACTCCGCCGGAGTCTGTATCTTCGTAGTAGACCCGCACCGGCCAGACAAATTCACTCATGTGTCAAATAGATCCCGTGGTTGATGAGAAGTCATGCCATTTTCTGTCTTTGGTTGCAGACCAAAATGTTGGTAGGCCGCCTGGGTGGCAGTCCGACCTCGCGGGGTACGCATTAGAAACCCCTGTTGAATCAGATATGGCTCCAACACATCTTCGATAGTGCCTCGCTCTTCACCAATTGCGGCTGCCAGACTATCAACACCCACCGGGCCACCATCAAACTTATGTATTACTGCCTCCAGCAACTTACGATCCATGACGTCAAAGCCATTATTATCAACCTTGAGCATGGTCAGCGCTTTATCTGCCACCTCTGCTGTAATATGCCCTCCAGCCTTTACCTGGGCATAATCTCTGACCCGGCGCAGCAGTCGATTGGCAATACGAGGCGTACCACGAGAGCGGCAAGCAATCTCGCGTGCACCCTCTTTATCTGTCTGGATATTGAGGATACCTGCCGAACGCCCAACAATGTGGGCCAGATCCTCATTAGAGTAGAACTCCAGGCGCTGCACAATACCAAAACGGTCACGCAATGGAGAGGTCAGCAGTCCTGCACGTGTCGTCGCACCAATCAGCGTAAAGGGGGGAAGATCCAGTTTGATGGAGCGTGCTGCCGGGCCTTCGCCAATCATGATATCCAGCTGGAAGTCCTCCATGGCCGGATAGAGCACCTCTTCCACGACTGGGCTGAGACGATGAATCTCATCCACAAACAGCACATCATGGGGCTCAAGGTTAGTCAGTAGTGCGGCCAGATCACCCTGCTTCTCAAGCACTGGGCCTGATGTTTGTCGCAGGTTTACTCCCATCTCATTGGCAATGATGTGCGCCAATGTGGTTTTACCCAATCCCGGAGGACCAAAGATCAACACATGATCCAGCGATTCCTGCCGCCCTCTTGCCGCCTGAATGAAGACCTCCATCTGCTCACGCATGGCAGGTTGACCGACATAGTCCGACAACAGCTTGGGACGAATGGCTCGATCCAAGGCGACATCATCAGAAACGGATTCGGGGGTAATCAGGCGATCAGACATAGAGAGCAGTCATTCAGGCTCATTGTTAATTTGCTGCAGCCTTAAGTGCTGCCCGGATAATCTCTTCGCTAGTCAAGTCTTCAGCTTGAATGCTCCGCACCATGCGGCTAGCCTCTTGTGGTTTGTATCCTAACGCAGCCAATGCGTCTGCCGCTTCACTTTTCGGATCAGCTGCAGTTGTAATGGTATGAAGTGGCACAGAGCTTACTGACGAGATAGGCGCAACAACGTCCAGTTTGTCTAATCTATCCCGCATCTCGACAATCAGACGTTCTGCAGTTTTTTTTCCGATACCTGGCAGACGAACCAACGCAGCCGTATCGTCTGTCTGAACAGTTCTGGCGAATTCATCTGCACTCATGCCAGAGAGTATCGCCAATGCCATCTTTGCTCCGACGCCGCTCACTTTGAGCAAGGCACGAAACATGGTGCGCTCTGACTCACGGATAAAACCGTAAAGCACATGCGCATCATCACGAATTGCTAAATGGGTATAGAGAACAACAGGTTGGCCCGGCTCAGGCAGGTCATAAAAGGTTGACATAGGTGCATCCAACTCATAGCCCACGCCATTAACATCTACCATCAAACGAGGTGCCTGTTTATAGACAATCTCTCCCCGCAGTCGTCCAATCATCGCCATCCACCCGTGCTGGCCTTAGCCAAGCGGTTCAAAGTTGTATCCATATGGGCATGGCTCAAGGCTACTGCCAAGGCATCAGATTGATCAGCAGAGAGATCGCAGGAGAGATTAAGCAAGCGCTTGACCATGTGCTGGACTTGATCTTTGCCAGCGCTGCCGCTTCCTACAACAGCTTGCTTGATAGTGCGCGGCGAATACTCACTGACTGGCAGTTGCGCCATAACGCCTGCGCAAATTGCCGCGCCGCGAGCCTGCCCCAACTTTAGGGCTGAGTTAGCATTTTTGGAGACAAATACATCTTCAATAGCCATCTCTGTGGGGCGGTGAGTTGCAATCAAGTCAGAAATTTCCTGAAAGATCATGCCCAACCGTTGTGGCAGCTCGCCCTGTTTCAGTTGAATACAACCACTGGCGATATGCACACTGTGATTACCATCACTCTCAATAATTCCATAACCCGTTATTCTTGAACCCGGATCAATACCTAAGATACGACGCATAATTAGGGCTTTAAATTATTTAGACAGAGATAAAGACAAGAGTAGACACTTATCCTAATTCATCCAAGATTTCATCAGAGATCTCTGCATTGGAATAGACCTCCTGCACATCATCCAAGTCTTCCAGTGCATCAATCATACGCATCAATTTCTCTGCACCATCCTGATCCATCTCTGCTTTAGTGCTTGCGTTGTAGGTCACTTCGGCATTGGCAGCTTCGAGTCCGGCACCCTCAAGCGCAGCCTTGATATCTGAAAAATCTTCTGGGGTTGTTAGCACGTCAATAGAGTCATCATCATGGGTGACAACATCCTCGGCACCCGCTTCCAGTGCTGCATCCATCACAGCATCTTCATCCGCACCCGGTGCGTAACTAATGATCCCTTGCTTATTAAAGAGATAAGCCACCGAGCCATCGGTACCCAGATTGCCGCCATGCTTGGAAAAGGCGTGTCGCACTTCAGAGGCTGTACGGTTTCGGTTATCCGTCATGCAATCAACCATAATTGCTGTTCCGCCAGGTCCGTAGCCTTCATAGCGGATCTCATCATAGTTCTCGCCATCAGCGGCGCCAGCGCCTCGCTTAATAGCACGCTCGATGGTGTCTTTCGGCATGTTAGAACCCATGCCTTTATCAATCGCCAGGCGCAGACGTGGGTTTGAATCTGGATCGCCACCTGCCTCACGCGCAGCTACCGTGATTTCACGAATCAATTTTGTCCAGACCTTCGCACGCTTTTGATCCTGAGCTGCTTTACGGTGCTTGATGTTCGCCCATTTACTATGTCCAGCCATAACACCCCTCTCTTATGTTGATAGACGGAGTCTACCACTCTGCAACTCAGTCAGAAACCTACAGCAGCGAGATGATGAATGTGCTTTAACGGATCGGCAATACCGCTGCATCGCAGCGCACTCAGTAGAAGCCACAAAAAGACGGAGAAAACCAGAAGAATTACTTATTATGGCAGGTGGCACAGAGCCCGCTATTTTTCATAGACTTCCGTAAAAAAGCTACATTAGCAGGATCATGAGGGTTATGGCAGCTCGGGCACTCTATCCTGCCTTTATACAGCTTCACATCACTCCATCCCTTTTGCAGATCTGGGGGAATAAAGAAGTCAGGGTCCTGCATCGGGGTAGGATAGGTCATGGAAATTGGGGGGTCATCCACTAAGTAAGGACCAATCTGCCAAAAAGGCTGGAATCGAGAGATCCCTAAAACACTAGCCTCATGACAGCTGTTCCAACAACTTTGATTATAATCACCGTAGCCTGCAAAAAATCGGACCCGTATTTGGCTCATTCATTAGAAAGTGCGTGTCATAATCCTTCCGGGTGTTGCTCACGGCACCAACTTCACCTAGTCCTCCCATGCTGACGTTTGAAGATGAATCATGACAACTTAGACAAACAAACGAGAGGGGCTAGGAGTATTATCACAATTAGAATTTAGGGTGTCACTCTTATACATACTAAAAGCAGACATGTCGGTTATGCGCCTATTCCAGAGTGGAGCAGCTGGGCGGGTGGCATGATCTGCATCATTTAAGCCATCATTATCGAGGTTATTCGCTTCATGGGGAGTATGGCAAAAGACACATATCTGATCATTGCCTTCAGAACTGCTAGAGGTATTCAAGTCATGCTTTGATCCCACAATAGAAGCAGCCCCAGCCATCATGCATTGAGTGGTAAGGCTAAAAACAGTATTGCCTCCAAGTAACATCTGTCCTTTATATAAACAATCCCCACAATCCTTTTCCTGTTGTTTTTTATTTGTCCTTTAGCAAATCACTTGCTAATAACTCCATAAATATCATCAAGATACTATCACAAACTGCCTCACAGCTAACTGGCGAGGCGCAGCATAAACAACTCAACATCGTAGATGCTACTGTACTATTTTTAATTGCCGCAAGCAGCAAGAATCAAAACTTGACAGAAGCAATACAAAATAGAGAAATGAATCGTGCGGAGATTGCTCCCCAATAAAAGTCCGAGAGTTATTTATTATGGCAAGTGGTGCAAAGCCCACTCGATTCCATGGACTTCCGTAGAAAAGGCACATTAGCCGGATCATGGGGGTTATGACAGCTGGGGCACTCTACTCTGCCCTTAAACAGCTTCACATCGCTCCATCCCTTTTGCAGATCTGGGGGAGTAAAGAAATCAGGATCCACATCCGGAGTGGGATAGGTCAGAGAAATAGGGTGGTCGTTTGTTAGATCTGGACCAATTTGCCAGTTCGGTGAAAAATTAACGCCAAAGTTCCCAGAAGCATGGCATCTTTTCCAGCAATTAGCGAAGCCTTTGAAGATAGGTCCTCTGTTTGGCTCATTCATTAAAAAATGCACATCAGCCGCACTCACAGCACCAACTTCACCTAGTCCCCCTATGTTGGTATTTGCACCTGAATCGTGGCAACTCAAACAAACGAGTGAAAGAGGACTAGGTGTATTATCACAATTAGCATTCAGGGTATCACTCTTGTACATGCTGTAAGCAGACATGTCGGTTATGCGCCTATTCCAGAGTGGAGCACCTGGGCGAGTGGCGTGATCTGCATCAAAATTACCATCATTATCCAGATCTGAATTCGCATTGTGAGGGGTGTGACAAAAAACACATATCTCATCAGAGCCACCGCCACCGCCATTGGTGCTCAAGTCATGCTTTGACCCCACAATAGAAGCAGCCCCAGCCACCATGCCTTGTGTAATGAATCCAAAAAACAAGATAGCCCTCAAATGGCATCCAAACTGCTTATACATTATTGCCACAACCCACCTCTGCCAATTATCCGCCCCTCAGCAGATTGCTGATCTAGCTTTGCGAAAACACGAATCTCTAAAAACATCAGGCATTGAGCTTTAATGAGCTGGCTCAGCGCTTAGAGCATCCGTATTTTTCCGGGGCAATTATTTTTTGTTCCAAATAAACTGTTAACCCATAAACACATGCATTAGCGGCAACTTTGAAATTGAAGGATTTCCCCTGAAAATCCCTCCCCATCGCCAAATTCTCTAGATTTATAGTGGCTATATAGCAACTTAAGTCACGCTATCAACAAGACGAAAACACATGTCTTATCAAAAGGTTAACAGCAACTGACCGCCTATTTCGAATAAAAAACCAACTGCGATTCTACGGTAGAAAGACACACTTTTCTAGCATTGAGTAATTAACACAGCATCAATCTATAACTTTATATCCTATTCAGGCGCATCTAATCTCCAATGCCTATCACACTCGAAGAACACCAACATACAACTGCACTTGTCATCCCTCATACCAACTTATCAGCGCCTACAGTCTAGAAAAACTGATAGAATGCATCGACCTTTTGAAATCTGAATTTTTTGTCATGCTGCTCTTTCTCCAAAACCAGGCAATTGGATTGATATATGCCGACGATGGCGCAGCGACAAAACAACATACCGCTGTTTTAAATGGCTTTGTCGCCTCATTTTCAATGAATTAAGACCACAATAACTTCACAGCATATCCTCACGTGACACAGACAATCAGTTATCAAATAGAGGGACGCCTTTATCTCAGCATTACCAATCGTTGCACGCTTGAATGCGCCTTCTGCCCGAAAACATTGGGACATCCAGAGGTAAAAAAATACGACCTTACAATGGATCAACGGCCTAGTGCTGCTGAGATCATCCAGTCCATAGGTGATCCCACGGATTATCCTGAGATAGTTTTTTGCGGTTTTGGTGAACCCACAATACGCCTTAAGGTGCTACTCGAAGTCGCAAAATTCATCAAATCAAAAGGAGGGCAAGTCAGAGTAAATAGTGATGGCTTGGCTAATTTGGTTCACAAACGCAATGTGCTACCCGAGTTAAGCAAGTATGTGGATGCCATATCCATTTCAATGAATGCTCAAAATAAAGAGATCTATGACCAACACTGCCAACCCGCCCTGCCTAATTCATATGAGAGCATGTTGGATTTTTTAAAGCAGGCACCACACTATATTAAGGATGTTACTGCTACCGCATTGGATGGGCTCGAAGGCGTGGACATTAAAGCATGCGAAGAGTTAGCTACTCAATGCGGTGTTAAATTCCGCAAACGCATGCTCGGTCGAGTAGGCTAAAGTACAGATTCAGCTATTTTCTATCCGTCACGAGGTGCGGCCCTACATAACTACAAACTGTTGTTCATACATCAGCCATCAAGCTCCATAACAGCATCCATCTCCACCTCAGAATCCTTTGGAAGCGCCGCCACACCAACAGCCGCCCTGGCGGGATAAGGTTCTGAAAAATAGTCTGCCATAACGCGATTGACTAC
>Ga0316190_10000577_pt1 | contig 25478 bp, 17 predicted proteins | sample Eddworburrow2_MG_FD_204929 | JGI IMG/M metagenome (GOLD analysis project Ga0316190, IMG submission 204929) | Coastal sediment microbial communities from Maine, United States - Eddy worm burrow 2 | ecosystem: Environmental > Aquatic > Marine > Coastal > Sediment | place: USA: Maine | collected... | reverse complement strand
GTTGAACTCATCGCAAACACCCGAACTGAGGCGGGGCTTCGCGTCGAAGCCGGCCTTGACGAGAAAAGCTATCCAATTGGAGTAAAAGTGACGAACGAAAAACTACGCGCTCTTTCACTGGAAAAAATACATTTCAAGGGGATTGGAATTACACGATAAATCCTCGAAAGTTGGCAAGTTAATTTCGATCAAATGCCTTAGGTTAATATAATTTTTTTACGTAAACTCTCCCTCTTGTCGGTACGAAGCAACAATTGCAAATGACGGTTCAATTCGCAATTTTTCTGGTTAGCTCAATTTACTATTTATGAAACTCTTTTCCCTCATCTTTCAATTTAATACTTTTAATCAGGATTATTCCAGAGTCCATGGTCTAATTCGTGAATACGACCATATTCGCATCAATGAAACCGGTTATTTTGTATGGACAAAACTATCAGCAAAACAAATTTATGATGAGCTTAGGCCATTTCTTAATACAGACGATCTCTTGCTGGTGACCGGAATTAAAACCCCGTGGCACGGACACGCACGGTCTGAAATTATTGACTGGCTTTCAGGAAAAATACAATAATGCCGACTATTTATATGTCGGCGCATTCGTATTATGCGAATACGCTTTTTTATAAAGAGTAAAAAGATATAACAGACATTTTTTCTAAACCTTGAGACAAGAAGAAAAATAACAAAGCAACAGGTTTTGGGTCATGAGTAATGCGAGCAGGTTTTCACCTGCAAATATAACAAAAATAACATTGCTTTTTGAGTTTACCCGTATTAAATTGCGCGTCAAGTTAAGGTAATCTCTTTTGCTAAATCCAGGTTTCATTAGGCTTCAAAAAACGCTCTACCTAAATCGTGGAGAAGGAACGGGCAATTTGAAACGATTTCAGGAAAGTTGCAGGTAAGGGTTACACATATTGTATTATTAAGGAAGGATTCACCCATGGAAAAAGGTACTGTCAAGTGGTTTAATAGCACAAAAGGCTACGGTTTTATTAGCCGCGAAGAAGGTGATGATGTATTTGTGCATTACAAAGCCATTCAGGGCGACGGATTCAAAACACTGGAAGAAGGCGAGCAAGTAGAGTTTGAGGTTACAGATGGTCCTAAAGGTCTTCAGGCAGCAAATGTAACAAAACTATAAAAAAATCTGAGTTCCAAAATTATTTAAACCCCGTCAAATTGGTCGGGGTTTTTTTTGTGGCGGCAACGCAACAGAAGCTGCACAACGCAAAGTTGACATTTGAGGCTGAGTCACTTGAAAAAAACGACAAAAAGGCTCTTTTGCGACCCTAAAAAGCACGAGACTACACCGCAAGCCCTACCTTACTATAAAATAAAAAGTTACATCAACCACAAAAAGGAGACGCCCGGAAAAATGGCTGAAAATAGCAGGTCTAAAATGAGACTACACCAACGTATTGGCCTAAGATATTGTTTTATATGGACATATTTTGAGGAGCTGTCTGAAAAGTGACCTAACCAAAGATGGGATTGAGACGACATATATTGTGGACATTCATGTCGCGGCAGCCTGGCGCAGACCTAACAGCCGACAACGCGAGAGGACTTCAACCATACAAAAAGGGCGCAGCAAAATTGCGCAATGAACCAAGCCTCCAGCCTGTTTGCCGAAATGAGCAAAAAAAAATTAGAATAGCATTAGCTACGGTAAGAACAACGAAATTTTAAGAAAAAAGCAGTGGTTTGGAATTACCGGGAAAAGGATGCGGGCAAAAGATTTATTTTTTGTGGAAAACAATTAACTTTCTGAATCAAAAAAAACTTAGTGCGCAGCGCGCTTCTCTCGTTTTATTACTACGACCGTGGTGTCGTCTTCCCACTTAATTTTTCCTCCGAATTCAAATACCGTATCAAAAATAATATCAACAATTTCAGCGGCGTTTTTTTCTTTATTTTTTCGAACTAACTCTTTTAGCCGGTCGATATTAAATGACTCCTCGTCCCGATTTTCCCGCTCAAAAATACCATCAGTATAAAGCACAAAAACACCGCCGGGCGGTATATTGGCAAATGCGCGTTGCAGTTTTATATTTGGCAAAGCTCCGATAATTAATCCGGTGGCTTTTAAGTCCCAGACGCCGTCATCGGTGATAATAAAGGGCATCGGGTGTCCTGCATTAACGTAAATCAGATTGCCATCCGGTTCAATTTCTCCATAAAACAGCGACACAAAGCGGGAAGAATATGTGCTGCGATGTACAACACTATTGAGCTTTTCCAGGCTGTAGACCATTTTCAAATGGCGCTCCAGCCCCATTCGTAAACCAGTTACACAGTCGCGAACCAACAGAGCCGCCGGCAGTCCGTGACCGCTTGCGTCTCCTATGCAAACACCAAGCGTATCAGCCTCAAACGTAAAAAAGTCATAAAGATCGCCGCCAACAATTTCCGTTGGTTGATAACGCACCGAAATATCATAATCTTTCAGTTTTGGCAACTCCTGCGGCAGCAAACTGCTCTGAATTTGCGCCGCTTGCTCCAGGTCAGTCTGTATTGCTTCGGCAAACAAGCGCTGGTTGATCGAGGTTGCTATGGCGTTGAGGGAAAACATAACTTCCTCGCGCATCCATCCTGAGCGCAACTCAACGACAACAATCCACCTGTGTGCGGGGCCCTGAATCACCATTGCGGCAGGTATCGAGTATTGGCCAGTGGTTTGATTTTGCTGAAATGACAAACCGCGCTGGTCAAAAATATAGCTGCCGTGACTCAAGGCCATTTGCGCTGCGGGACTTTCTTTGGCAATTTGCTCGTCCAAAGCCGGCGCGCTGCCATCACTTTCTACGAAAATGAAGTGATCAGCGCGTTCTTCGTAAATCCGAAATCCGCCGATTTTCAAAGATTCACCAAAATAGCGCTGCACTTCTTTCAGAATAGAAACGAGGAAGCCTTTGCCAGTCTTGCCTTTTCGAATTTTTTGCAGAAGATCGTCGAAGTCACGATAAAATGCTTTTGGGTCGACCATTTTTTTGAATAAGCTTATTGTCAATGAGTCTGGATATGAATATCCGAGGGAATGTTGTTTTAAAGTACAGAATCTTGCTCAAACGTAGCGCTTTGCATACAAATAAAAAAGCCCGGCCAGTTGTAAGCCGGACTTTTAAAAAAAAGTGTGTTATTTCTTATTTTCGAGATATTTATTGGTTTCTCTAACCAAAATTGTTGAAAGAAAAAGCAAACCGACCAGGTTGGGAATCGCCATTAATGCGTTGCCGATGTTGCCAAGACTCCAAACAATGTTAAGATAGTCAATACTTTTTCCGGCGATCGGGGTGAGAATCGCGCCCAAAAACAAGAAGGCGATAAACACATAGCGAAAAGGCATTACGGACTTGTTGCCGCCAACGAATTCAATACATTTTTCACCGTAATAAGACCACCCGAGCAGTGTTGTATAACCAAAAACAAAGGAGCAGAGCGCGATCACAGCGCCGCCAAACCCGTATGGTATGACTTTATCAAAAGCCGCCTGTGTTACCAGAATGCTGGTTATGTTATTGGCGGCGTCGCCTTGCCATGCCTGAGTTGCCGTATAGGCTCCGGTCAGCACAATGGTTAGCGTAGTCAAAGTATTTACAAAAATAGAGTCGATGAAGACGCCGGTCATGGCAATCAGACCGTTTTTGGTTGGATCTTTTGAAGCGGAGGCGCCTTGCGCAATCGCCGCAGAGCCAAGTCCGGCCTCATTGGAAAGCAATCCACGGCTGACGCCGCTTTGAATGGCCATGCCAACAGAGGCGCCGACAAGCGGCCTGATTCCAAAGGCTGATTCAAAGATAAGAACAAAGGCCGCCGGGACTTGATCAATGTTGGCCAACACTACCCAAAGGGCAAAGATAAAATAAAAACCAATCATGGCCGGCACAATTTTCTCTGAAACGCGACCAATGCGTTTAATGCCTCCGATAATAACCAAACCAACTAAAAGCGCAATGGCAACCCCGATCACGACATAATAGATGAATGGCGCCTGCTGCGAGGCAACGCCGCCGTGAAAGGCTCGATTCAAAGTGTTGGCAAGCGATGCGGTCATTGAGTTTGATTGCGCCATATTGCCAGTTCCGATCAGGCAACAAATTACGCCGCAAATTGCAAATACCGAACCCAGCGCCTGTCCCGCTTTTTTATTCTTTAGCCCGTTTTTCACATAGTACATCGGGCCGCCGGCCATGGTGCCGTTTGGGGCGATTTCACGATATTTCACGCCGAGAAATCCCTCAGCGTATTTTGTGGCCATGCCGAACAACGCGGCTATCCACATATAGACCGGCGCGCCAGGCCCGCCAATCGCGATTGCTGTGCCAACGCCGGCAATATTGCCGTTGCCTACGGTTGCGGCAAGAGCGGTCATCAACGCGGCAAAAGGTGAAATATCCCCTTCTCCCTTTTCTGAGCGCGATTCTTTGGCAAAAAGTAGTTTTATGGAGTGGATAAAGTGCGTAAACTGCAATCCCTTCAAGCGGATGGTTAAGTAGACGCCTGTTCCAAGTAGAAGGGTTATCATTTCCTTGCCAAACAGCGTTTGATCAATAGTGGTGACCCAGTACAAAAAATTATCGAAGAAGCTATCGCCCATAATTCTTCCTTTCAGAGTGGTTCTTTTCTAACAACTGTGACTTGACAATATTATGAAGCCAAAAATGCGATTGCGGTTATAAAAAGGCAAGCCTTATTGTAAGGGTAGGCTAAATAAATGTTTGAGAAACTTAATATAATTTCGTTCTTTGTCAAGTGCTTTTACACAAATGTAGCTTTCTAAATAAGATAGGCCACCTTTTTTATGCATTTTGAAGATGTGATAAACTTCATTTTATTGGCTTTTACCGGTTGCGCCGCTGGGTTTCTGAACGTTTCAGCCGGAGGCGGCAGTCTGTTAACTTTACCAATTCTGATCTTCCTCGGTCTGTCTCCGGCAGTGGCAAACGGAACGAATCGGATTGCAATCCTGGCGCAAAATATAACTGCTGTTGCGCGGTTTAATCAGTTAAAAGCAATTCCCAAAGAAGCAATTCTCATTACGGCGCTGCCTGCGCTGCCGGGCGCAATTATCGGCGCGCAATTAGCTGTTGATATCGATGAGCTTCTATTTCAACGAATTCTGGCCATTATAATGGCGATAATCGCAGGAATTAGTTTTTTAAAACCGCCGCATTTGCAAGGTGAAAAGACCATTTGGCTAAATGGTAAAAACCGAATGATATTGGTTCCAACTTTTTTTTGTATCGGAATTTATGGCGGTTTTATTCAAGGAGGCGTCGGGTTTATTATCATAACAGCCCTGACTATGGCTGGCTATGATCTGGTTCGCACAAATGCCTTAAAGGTTCTCGTTGTTTTAATTTTCACGCCGCTCGCCCTGGCAATTTTCATAGCAAACGGACAGGTTGACTATGCCAAAGGTTTCATCCTATCATGTGGGAATGCGACCGGAGCATGGATAGCTTCGACGATTGTGGTGGCAAAAGGTCATCGGTTTACCCGCTGGATCGTGTTAACCGCAATGACCCTCTTCGCCCTCAAACTCCTTTTTGTTTAACCGACTCAAAGCTCGGCCCACTTTCCATGACCTTCCCAAATTCTGATCGTAAATGAAAAGACCAGTTTCTCTTGCAGCCGTTTTTGCAGCAATTCACAAATATTTTCGACCGATGGATAATCTAAAAAGTCGTTCCAGGATTTATGATCATAATCATTCAAAACCTCTTTAACCGATTGCTTCATATCCGAAAAATCGATAACCATTCCATCTTTATTTTCACCCTCAATCACAATCTCCACTTTATAAGTATGCCCGTGCAAACTCCCACATTTAGGATGATTGGGAAGAAAATGAGCGCAATCTATGTAATGTGTTGTTCCAAGTTTCATCGTAAGATCCTTTCATCTTAAGCAACGCCAATAAAAAAACAGAGCTGCTAAACTATCGAAACTGTTCCATAAATGCCAAAAAAATTAGCAGAATAATTGTTTGATTGCGCGGGTCGGTTGTTAACTGTCGGAATGGGTCACAAATGCCGCCTCGCGCATACTTCTTCAGTTATTGCATGAAATTTCGACAACGAGTCTGCGACGATCACTTTGTTGCAACTTCTCACTTGCTTCACTTGCTCCATTTCGTTATCATTATGCTTGCATCACTAGTATTCCACATTCTAAAAATTTAAATCAGATAGCGCATTACTTTTTCGCTGCGAACGGTTGTATGTAACTTTCATCGGAGTCACGCCTTCTTTTCTGGCGTGGATATTGTAGCTAATAGAAATTGAATGAACAGTTGAAGTTTGAAATAAAAATCATGCTTGATTTGGTGATAAATGTTCACACTTTTGCACATTATTACCGGCAATTATGTTTGGAAGTACGATTCTGAAATTCGTATTCAACAGTCGCTGTTCATGCAAAAAAACATAAAGAGGGAAAAATGGATTTAAACGAAAAAATTATTTTCATCTCAGGCGGATCTCAGGGAATCGGGCTGGCTACGGGTATCAAACTTAAAGAACATGGCGCCCGGATTATTGTAAACGGACGCAATGAACAAAGATTGCATGAGGTCGAAAAGGAACATGGGTTTTTAACGCTGCCGGGAGATGTTTCCAATGAAAAAGATGTTCGGAGCATGTTCAAAATTGCGATGAACCACTTTGGGCGGATCGATGCGCTCATTAACAATGCCGGATACGGTTATTTTCAACGACTTGAAGAAATAGATACAGTAAAATTCAATCAACTTTTTGCCACAAATGTCACCGGCGCAATGTTAATGGCGCGTGAAGCGGTTGAAATTTTCAAAAAGCAAAATTCCGGAAATATTGTGAATATAAGCTCAACTGCCGGCACAAAAGGCTTTATCGGAGGCAGCGCATATTCCGCAACAAAATTTGCCCTGAGGGCGATGACCCAATGCTGGCAAGCGGAACTCCGTCAACATAATATTCGGGTTATTTTGATCAACCCAAGCGAAGTGCAAACGCATTTTAGTATAAACGCAGGCGGCGCAACCCGTCCGCATAATCCGAGCAAACTTCAGGCAGAAGACATCGCGCACGCTATTTGTACTGCTTTACAAATGGATGATCGCGGTTTTATTCCCGAACTAACAGTATTCGCAACCAATCCACAATAGTTGATCTTCACAGGAACCAATTGATGTATGAGAGTAAACAGGTCTATCAAACAAGGAGAAACCATGAAGAAATTTAGAAATTGGGTTAGCTGTAGCATTCTTGTTTTCAGCTTATTCCAAATGAATTCACTCATTTTTGCTGGACAAAATGAGATTGGAAGAGCGAAAGGGCTTATTGAGACCAATCAAAATTTTGTGCAACAAATCCATCACCATATCGGACAGCTTCATCTTGACAAAACGCTAAAGCAGCGCTTTCAAAATTATCCGGCAGAGGCTAAAATTCAGTTCATGCTAGACGCTATGACCGAAGCGTCGCGTCAGGGAATTGACGTTGAGACTGAAATGCAAAGTTATCTTCACGCCAGAAGAAAAACGCAGACCAATGAAAGAAAATTTTCTTTATCGGGCGCGGCTGACGCCGGGGAAAAGCAAATTTATATTTTTGATAAGAATGGATTGCTTGCCGAAACCGCCGAAACGGATGAACTTGGCAACTTTGCAGTCAATAATCTTGCCCCTGACAGCTATTTTGTCATTTCTGAAACAGGCCTTTTTTACACCCGACCCGGAGCCGTCTCCGCTTTTCAGCCTGTGGTTGTTTCAGAGAATGTAAACGTGGTTGCCACAACAGCAAGCTTCAAGAATCAGGCTGCAAAAATGTTAGGCGCAAACCAGGACAACTCAACAATTTCCGGCTTTATCACAGGGCCCGAAGACACACCCATCACATTGGCCATTGTTCTTGCGTTTGATGCAACCGAACAGTCGTTGGCAGGAATCGGCATTTCGATGTCTGGCATCTATCAAATCGAGAATCTTCCCGCAGGGTCATATATTCTTTATGCTGATTCTTACTTTGATCTGTCATTAGGGCTAATGCCGGGAACAGAAGCTCCTGTCGCGCAATCACTGCTCGGCGAATACTATGACAACGCTGCAACACCGGATGAAGCCACGCCGGTAATCGTAGCCAACCAGGATGTAGCTGAAAATATAAACTTTGAACTCGCCTCAGGCGGCGCAATCAGCGGTCGAATAACAGATGAAACCGGCGCAGCGGTAGATTCAGTATGGGTGGTCGCGGTTAGAAAGTTTGACACCGATGATGTTACTTCATTTTTTATGCACGAAGTGGATTTTGTCTTAACGGCTTCCGATGCAGAGGGATATTATGTGGCGTCTGGCTTAAAAAGCGGCGACTATATTATGCGCACTTTCTCCTTCCTGAACACAAATCTTTTCGCCGCTTTATTGGGCGACCAATACGGCAAACATGCCGAACGGGTTCTTGATGAATATTATGGCAACGCGCAAAGTCTTTGGAATCCCGGTTCCGCCACGGCAGTTCCAGTGATCGTTTCGGAGACCACAGAAAATATAGACTTTGAATTAGAATTGGCCGGCTCAATTACCGGCTCCTTTGTGGAGGCGTCTGACGGAGCCACACCGGTTAAGGGTACGCCGCAAGCAATCGTTATCAACGCGGAAACCAACTACCCGGAACTTACCCTGACGCGCTATGACCAAACAACCGGCTCTTATGTTACCGCTCCACTCGCAACCGCCGGATATAAAGTTTTAGGCGTTGTGCTGCCAGAAATTTCACTCGGATTTCCTGGCAACATGGGCGGACAAAACGATAACACACGGTATATTTCTCAATATTTTGATGGCAGTGAATCGTTTGGCGACGCTGATATTGTTCAGGTTACTGCGCCCAACGCCGCAGGAGATATTGATTTCAAAATGGTTCGCAGCAGCAGCATGCAAGGTGATGTCGAATTGGCTGGAACAGTTCCGGCTGCAATGGAACTAACGATTGTGGCTTTTGATGCAACTTCTGGTGAAATGGTTGCCGTTGACACCTATGTTCCGGGAATCGGCTTCGACTTAGTAGTTCCACCAGGTTCATACAAAGCGCTGGCGCTTGGCACAAGTCCGGGTCTTGCGGGAACCTATTACGGCGGCTCCTCAAACTTTGTCGATGCAGCAACGATTACAGTTGAAGCAGAAGCAAAAACCGACATTAATATCTCAATTGAACTGGCGAATGGTGTTATTTCGGGAGAGGTTGTCAATGCTGGCGATAGCCAGCCCTTGCCAGGCGTTTTGGTAATTGTCTATGATGCGTCCGGCCACGCTCTGGCGGCCGGTCTGTCCGGAGTCGATATGGATACAGGAGAAATCATGGAGGGTTCTGGAAAATATCAAATTCATGGTCTTCGTTCAGGTGAATATTTCTTGAGAACCTATTCCAGATTTCAAATTTCTCAACTTCTCAATAACAACTCGCTAGATGCGGGGCTCCTTATGCCACCTTTAGGTATGTTTGGCGACGACGATCAATTTAGAGGCCTCGACGGTGTTTTTTACGCTGATATGTGGTATGGATCTGAAACGCCTATTTCTGATCTCAGAGAAGAAGAGAATAGAGCGCTGATGTTAGGCATGTTATTCTCAGACGTAGAAAGTTCGCCTTTGTCACAAGCGCCGCTTTTTTCTGCAATTCCCGCAGGCAGCCGCACAGTTGCTGTAACAAACTCCAGCGAAACCCAGGACATCAACTTTAATTTGACCGAATTAACGATTGATAGACCTACTAGCGTAACAGGGGCTGACAATGGCGTTCCAAATGAATTTTCACTTCAGCCAAATTATCCGAACCCTTTCAACCCCAGCACAATTATCAGTTACAACCTTCCTGAAACAATGAGCATTAAACTACAAATTTACAATCTATTGGGCCAAAAAGTGCGCTCTTTGTTCAGCGGTGTTAAACAGGCTGGCTCGCACACGATTGCATGGAATGGAAAGAACGACAGCGGCATGCAGGTCGCAGCCGGACTTTATTTCGTCAAGTTGCAACACGGCAACAGTATAAAAATACGCAGGATGTTATTGGTCAAATAACAAGCGCTTCTTCGTAAAAAAGCCAGTCGCAAACTCATTGCGCCTGGCTTTTTTGTTTTATAGCTGGTTGAAAGGGTTTCGAATCGTTTTCTGAATCAAAGAAAAGAGAAGCGCCGCCTGGCAGGCAATGGTCAGTTTATCGCAAGACCCCACACCAAACCGCAGCCTGTTAGAGGTATCGAAAAGACAGCGGCTCACAAAAAGTAAGAACGAAAATTCAACCTAATAATTTAACGACGCTCTTAAAAAAAGGCGATGGTTGTTTTGATTGACTCCCGCCACACGATGTAAATTCTTCGATTGAATGAAGTGATAATCAGCGGTTAGAAAAAAATCGCGTAAGGCCTGCCATTGAATTCTGCCTCCGTAATAACGGCTTCGCTCAACCACGCCATCCAAAAACTTAAATCTGGCCGTTTCAGGTCTCGCGCCAACAGTAATGTCATTTTGCCCCCGACGACGTTGCTCCCAGGAAACGCCAACGCTTATTTGCGCGCTCGGTTTGTGCGTAAACTCAAAATACCAGTCATCTGCGTCAGGCCCAAGCCAATGACCGATTGGCATATTATAATTTGAGTATGTATTTCTCGATTGTTTGTGCGAATAGACAAAAGGTTGCAATCGGACAACCTCGAATCGAAAGTCCGAATTTTTCAGGCCAAACGGGTCGGGCCAGAATATACCAGCCAGCGCGCCCCATTTGTTTACCCACGCCGAAAAAATATTCTCTGAAAAATCAAAATCATCGAAAAGAATTTCCGTGTAAATTTTCATTCTATTTTTTTTCAAAAAGAGCGTGGCATCAAGCGCCAGCATATTATTGTCTTTATTTCCAACGTGACGTTCCGACACAATAATGGGCATAAACGGATTCAAATAAAGCGGCTCAACGTCTCTTTCACCATAAACTACGGATTCCGATATGCTAATTCTGAAACGTTTCAACGGATAAAGTTCCAGCCGATGCGCCATCAAAAACTTGGCTCGGTCGGAATTCAAAAACCCATGAAAATATTCATACTTAACTCGTTTATAGCGAAATGTGGTTTTAATTAAATCGTAAAAATTGGAATTTTGGGAAACGAGCAGATTGCCGCGATATCCAGGGCCCCATGCCACCAGGTTTCTCCCCAGCTCAAGCTCAAACCACGGAAGTTTAAAATTGACGGTTGAACTTACATTGTCAGTTACAGTGAAATCCACAAAAGCGCCTTCTGTCACCGGCAAGCCGAGAGAGGGACTGAACACCGTGTTGGCCAGACTATCCACACCGTTCAAAACGTAACCGCCGCCATCCACATTAATTGACAAGCTTTTGTGCAGTTGAATGCGCGCAATAATTCCCCAGGCTGTTGTTGAGCCGGGTATGCCCAGATCGACGGCTTTTTTGTTTTCATAGCGTGAATCCTGCGCAAGGCGTCCGTCAAAATGCGCCCGGATTCCCTCTGATTTCCAGGTAAACAGATGCCTTTCAATGAATGTGGAGTCGATTTTGGTTTCGGGCGCAAGCTGATAGATTTCCTCATGAAATTCACCCATTAATTGAGCGTGCAATTTTTGGTCAATTTCTGACAATAGCTTAAGTTTGGCGGGCTCATTTGCTTGCAACAATAATTCCGCGACCGCCAACCTTGAAAAAGGTCGCATGTTGAAATCTTCGGAAACAATTACACCGTTGGTCTCAAGCCTGTCCAAAAAAGGATAAGCCCAGTGCTCCACCTGCAAAGCCGCGCTTTGTGAAAAAGCCTGTCCGGCAAAAAATGCGTATAAGGCGCACAATATGGTCAGCGACGCTCTATAGTTCAATCTCTCTCTCCTTTAGTCCAATGGTAGAATAAACTGGTCAAATTCTAATATTTCGGTTAACTGACCGTTGTAAAATTTTTCACGGAACTCTTCTGTCTCCGCCAGATGCTGTGTAACCGCATTGGCATCGCGCCGAATAAGATACCTGAGTTCCTTTAAATCATCTGACCAGCGAAATCCATTAAAAAATTGCGCGCCTTTAAACTGGGTTTTGTAAAGCGCGTTTCTGGAATAGCATGACCCGAGATAAATATGGTTGATCTGTTGCTGTGCAAAATAATCCACCGCCGCAGTCATAATAAACATGCCGAGATTTTTTGCATAATAATTCAAATCGTAAAATGAGTAATAGAAGTAAGCCAGCCTGTTCTCTTCGACGTATAGCGTGACGATGCCAACATCTTTTTTTGACTCAACGTCTGTAAATACAAGCAAATGCGTCGCCAATTTTGATGAAAGCAGACGATCAAGCCGTTCATACGTCATTACATCTTTGCCAAATTTGATATCGGCGTACGTTTTACAAAATTTTCGCCACTGTTTTGTGAAGGTAAATTCTTCGCGAGGAATCAGCCGATACTCGATGCCTGCGCATTTGCGCAACACCCGTCTGTTTTCGGAAGATTGCTCAAATTCACTGAGTGCCACGCGAATATGACGGCACATATAAAACCGCTCAAAGTCGAAAGAAGAGGGCAAAAAACCACTGTCGAAAATGGCTCCAGGTGTTTCATTTTCAGTCGGAATGGCCCAAATGGCATAAGGAAATATGTAATTGCCATAGTCAGATTTAAATTCTGAAAAAAGTAATTTCATCGCTTAATTTAACCGTTGCTATAGATTCGCGGCAGCCGTTGCCGCCAGCCAGCCAGAATATCATAACTGACGCCATTCTTGAGGGCGGCCAGCTCATTCGCGTCGATCTCTTCGTTTTGTTGGCGACCCATTAAGACCACCTCATCCCATTGCCTGGTTTCAGGCGCATCCGTGATGTCGATCATCATAGCGTCCATCGCATTTCCGCCAATTATCGACGCGCGTTTGCCGTGCAACAAAACAGAGCCTTTATTTCGAAGGCGGGGAAAGCCGTCGCCGTAACCAATGGGCAACGTTGCTATGCGACGTTTTGAATCAGCCTGATAGCGCAAACCATACCCCACAAAGTCACCCGGTTCAATCTCACGAATTGCCGCAACACGCGTTTTCACGGACATCACCGGTTGCAGACCCGCAATTCTCCTACAGACCCGCGACGGGTAGACGCCTAATGGTAAAATGCCAATTCTTACTAAATCAAAATGCGCCGCTGGCAAATCGAGAAAACCACCCGTGTTGCATAGATGTTTATATTTTACATGAATATTGGCAGTTGTCATTTCGAATAGCGCTTTTTCAAACCTTTGCAGTTGTCGCAGGGCAAATGTTTTGTCGAGTTCATCGGACATAGCAAAGTGGCTCATTACGCCTTCCAGCAACAGGCCTGTTTGCTGCGAGACATATTCGATTACTGCAATGGCATCTTTCCAATGCACACCGTAACGGCTCAAGCCGGAATCAATTTCAACATGAACCGGATGAGGCTTGCCGTTTTCGGCGGCTAGTTTTGACAAGGCGGTCGCCTGCCGTCGGTCATTCACAAAACATGTAAATTGATATTTCACACAGAGTTGTAGCTCCTCAACAGTCCTTTCACCAAAAATAATTACCGGAGCGTCGAGACCAGCTTCCCGCAAAGCGAGCGCTTCATTTACGGTAGCAACGGCCAAATATTTTGCGCCAAACGCCAGCGCCATTTTACCGACTTCAACCATGCCATGCCCATAAGCGTCATCTTTGACAACAGCGATGAAGCCGAGTTGAGCTGGCTTGTCTCTGGTAAAGGTTTCAAAATTTTTTTGCAGACGCGCCAGATCGACTTCCACCCATGCAGGACGCGAACTTTTCAATAAATTGCTCATTTTCGTTTCATTACAATATTTTTTTTGATTCTGAATCAGCGCTTAGCGGTCAGATTGAATGGCGTTAAGCTTCTGCGCAAGATAAACTCAACTTTTTATCATTGTGGCTTTTGCAGTTTTATCGAGCTGACTTTGCCATACTGAAAATTTAGCATGATTGCCAAATCAGGCGTTCCGCGCGTTAATTTTACTTTCCGGGAGGCCACAGCGTTTTTCCAATATCTGTGCGGTAATAGCTGTTGGTGCATTTAATCTTTTTGATGTTGGCGTATACTTTTTCAACGGCAGCTTCAAGGCTTGCTTCAATGGCAACCAAGTCGACGATTCTTTGTCCGGTCGTAAAGAGCTTGCCTGCCTTATTCATCTGAACCGCGTTCCACCAAACGTCGCAATCCATTTCGCCTTCCAGTCTGACTGGAAAACCGGGACTTTCAATATTTTTATATGGATAGCCATACCCGGCCAAAGTAACAGAGCATCCAAAATTCAACCCGTTGATAAATTCAATTTTTGTCGGGCGGTTACACGCAACATCTGCAAGCGCAGCCAGTGGGTTCTTGAGCATTCGCATGATAATCGGGCCGCAGGTTACGCCTATGCGCACATTGTACTCCAGCACAAACCACTGTTCATCGCGGAAAATTCCAGTCACTTGCACCGGACCATGAAAGCCCACTTCACGAAACCATGGCAGCAATGGATGCAGCAACTGGCGCGCAAGTCCATATCGATCATCAGGATCTTTTTCAACAAGACCGCCAAGGGGCGCGCCTGCTATTATCCCCATATTGCCGTCAAATGATCGTTTGTATTCCTGATTGGTTATTAGTGAATAAATTTCGCCGCCGCTGACAAAAGCAATATGCCCCGCTTCCAGTTGTCCCATATATTCCTGCAAAAAGATACCTTCCTCATAATTTACATCATGCAGCCAACTTCGAGTGTCTTCTTCGGTTTCGCAGAGAACCGTATGCACCGGGCTGGCGGGTGAGCAAAGCGGATTTTTAATCACATACGCCCCTGGGTTTTGGCGCAGAATTTGTTCTGCCTGCAAACGGTTTTGCGCGACAAACGATCGCGGAAATGGAATGTTATGCTGAATACATAGATCACGGGCAAAATCACGCGACCGCTCAAGCTTCATTCCCTCCCCGGTTGGAGACAATATGGGTATTTCCAGCACCAGGAACTCTTCCACCCAGTCGGCGGTGTTCCAATCGATTGACATGGGTATAACATAGTCAATCTTTTGTTTGCGTAAAATTTCGCATGGGTTAGGATGTTCAGTTGCAAAAAACAGATTGCCGACAAGGGACGGACTGTAATTGTTGGAATTACCATGAATATATGCGCTCACTTCAGCGCCGTTATCAGAAAGCGCGTGAAAAACTGCTTGCGCGCTGGCGCCTGAGCCAAAGACCATTATTCGAGGTGGATTATTTCTACTTAAATTCGTTTGCATTTTCCTGTTTCCGGCTGATATGATAACCAAATTATTCCAATAATGAAAAGAGTTTTTAGAAGATCTACAGGGCTTATTTGCTGAACACGGCGCCGCAAAAAACATTGACTTTTTCTCTCTATGTCTCTATTTTGTCTCTGTAATATTCCTGGCGCCGGGTATTCAACCAGGGGAATGCCGGGTGGAAATTGGTTCCCTGAAGAAGGAGGTGACCCTATTAAGCAAACTGAAATAGGAACCTCCGGACGAGTGAGCTAAACCAGTTAGAACATACAATCAATTTGATTTCTAACTAGGACTAGCATGCTTTTCGGAGTTTCTAACCCGATGCGGCCCCGCTGAGAATGCGGGGCCTTTTTATTTTCCCGGGAACCTCCAGAAACTTTCCATATCAGCAAGTATTTTTTATACAGAGAACGCATCGTTTTTACTTTATTTTGTGAATGCCATTCTATATATTCCTGCCTAAGTTTAACAGAACCCGTGGCTAAGCCCGGAACATAAATAAAATCATCTTTTTATCCCCAGGAGTTTCAAATGAACAAGTTGGTGGAAGAAGCGCTCAACCGGCAAATTAAAGACGAATTTCAGTCAGCCTACACTTACCTCGCCATGTCTTCTTATTGCGAATCTATCAATTTGTCTGGATTTGCGAATTGGATGCAGAAGCAATATGAAGAGGAAACCGCACACGCGTTGCGCTTATTCAATTTTTTGAATGACCGAGACGGAGAAGTGGAATTGCTCGCGATAGAAAAACCAAATTCCAAGTTCGAGTCACCATTGCACGTTTTTGAATCGGTTTTGGAACATGAAAAAAAAATCACCAATTTGATTCATAATCTATACGCGCTGGCAGTAAAGGAGAATGACTATCCCACCCAGGTCGAAATGCAATGGTTTATTACCGAACAGGTTGAAGAAGAAAAAAACGCCGGAGATATCGTAAGCCAGCTAAATTTGGCCGGAAACAACAATATCGCCTTGATGATGCTTGATCGGGAACTTTCAACGCGGACAACGGAAGCAACCCAATAGCCTGTTTGGAGTGAAGTAGTCATTCACGGATTTGAGCATTGCTCAAATCCGTTTTTATTTTGAACGCGCATCTGAATAAGGCGATTTTTTTTGTTTTGCATAAAACAATTAAGTACAACCCAAACACCAACATTGAGCTTCGCGTAGTTTATGTAAGCTGAAAGATCTCTCATTTCGACAAAAAGCGCCGATGTCGGTTAATACAGTCCTCGTAAAAATCGGTTGGTGCTTTTACATCAAACGCGCGCTAAGAAAAAAATCTACAACCCGAATATCATCGCTCAATGATTCAATTTACAGGAGTAGAAAAATGCACAAACTTGTCTTGTTAAGGCATGGCGAAAGCCTCTGGAATAAAGAAAATCGTTTCACAGGCTGGTATGACATCGGACTTTCCGAAAAAGGCGTTGTTGAGGCTAAAAAGGCCGGTGAAGTTTTAAAAGAAAATGGCTTTGAATTTGACATTGCGTATACTTCTCTTTTAAAGCGCGCAATCAAAACATTGTGGCTAACTCTGGAAGAATTAGATCAGATGTGGATTCCGGTTCACCGCACCTGGAAATTAAATGAGCGTCATTACGGCGCGTTGCAAGGATTGAACAAAGCGGAAACCGCCGGAAAATATGGCGACGATCAGGTGCTTGTTTGGCGGCGCAGCTATGACACGCCGCCGCCCGCCCTTGAAAAAAACGATGAGCGCTATCCCGGACATGATGCGCGTTACCAAACGTTAAACGAGTCGCAATTGCCGTTGTCTGAATGCTTGCAGGACACCGTCGAGCGTTTTCTTCCCTATTGGCGCGACATAATTGCGCCAACTGTAAAAACAGGAAAAAGAGTTATCATTGCGGCGCACGGCAACAGTCTGCGCGCCCTGGTTAAATATCTCGACAACGTTTCAGATGAGGAAATCATCGGCTTAAATATTCCGACCGGAATGCCATTGGTTTATGAACTTGACGACAATCTGAAACCGCTCAAGAGCTATTATCTGGGCGACTCAGAAGCGGTTCAAAAAGCAATGGACGCAGTGGCAAAGCAGGGAAAAGCGGCAAAATAAAAACTCATGTTAATGCCGGAAAAAACGAACCTTCTTTTTTGGGTGGCCGGAACAGGTCTGCTCAGCGCATTTGCAACCGGATTAGGCGCCATTCCAGTGGCCTTTATCAGCAAAGGTTCACAAAAAATTCAGGCCTTTTCCGGCGCAATTGCAGCCGGAATGATGATCTCCGCATCTGTTTTCTCCCTGGCGCAAGAAGGCATTTCTTTAAAAGCAACACGGCCTTCCGCACCCTATGAAGTGATTTTCGGCTTGCAAATAGGCGCCGCTTTTTTCTGGTTTGTCGAAAAAAAAATGTCGGGAAAAAATATTGGTTGGATTAAACTCAGCTCCGGTGGAGCAAGACGTGGACTTCTGATTTTCATTGCCATGCTAATCCACAGTTTTCCGGAAGGCGTTGCAATCGGCGTTGGTTTTGGCACCAATGACTTTGGTTTTGGTCTGTTGATCGCGCTGGCAATTTCCATTCATAATATCCCCGAAGGAATTGCGATATCGCTGCCGTTGCGCAGTGAAGGCGCGTCGTTTGGAAAATGTTTTTGGCTGTCGGTCTTATCGAGCATGCCGCAACCTTTGGCTGCTGTTCCCGCAGCCCTGTCTGTCTGGTTTTTTCAACCGCTACTCGCTGTTGGGCTCGGCTTTGCCGCTGGCGCCATGATTTACCTCGTGGCGCTTGAGCTGATTCCGGAAGCCCTCCAGTTTGCCGGAAAGACCGCCACGGCCTGGGGTGTGATGATTGGTTTGAGCGGCATGCTTTTGCTTACCACACTGCTTGATTTAATTGCCAAATAAAAAAGCGTGGTGAGATTCACCCCAAGAGAGACATTTTTTCTTCGAACTCAACAGACTTTGCTTCAAATTCATCGGTCAGCTTCTCCAGCTCCGTGTAGAAATCGTTGAGTTTGTATTGCGTTGTCCGTTCCTTTTTTCCAAGCTCTGCAATGGCCTCCCCATCACCCTTCACGGAAGCGTCGAGCAACTGTTGATTCACCTCGCTGACACTTTTTTCCAGGGTTTCTATTTTCGTTTCAAGCTGTTTGATTTTTGTTTCCAGCGGTTTTAAAAGCCGGGATCTCTTTTGAATTATTTCAGCCTTTTGTTTGCGAAGCGCCTTTTTGTCAACCGATGCATTACCCCCTGTCGTCTGAACCGATGACCGTTTTTCTTTATCGGGATAATCGTCGCTTTCCCAACCGACTTCCTGCAGAAAACGCTGATATGAACCTTCAAAGAGAAAGTATTTGCCCCGGTCGAACACAATCAGCCGATTCGCCAATGTGTGCAGAAACATCTCATTGTGCGTTACAAGAATAACCGCGCCTTGAAAAGCGTCAATTGCTTCTATCATTGAGTCGCATGATTCCATGTCGAGGTGATTGGTCGGTTCATCCAGCAAAAGCAAATGGCTGGGAGAAACCAACATTTTCCCAAGCAAAACCCTGCTTTTCTCCCCTCCGGACAAGACAGCTATTTTCTTCAAAGCCAAATTACCGCTAAACATCATCGAACCTGCGATATTGCGAGCCTGCTGTTGTGTGCATTCGGCGTTAGAATAGATTATCTCTTCTTCCACTGTGCGGTTCGGATCTAATTGCGCGGTATTGGTCTGCTCAAAATATCCGGACTGCAGGGAGGGGTGTCGATTGATGTCGCCCGTTGTTGGCGAAAGCGAGCCGGCCAGCGTTTTTAACAAGGTTGTTTTGCCTTTGCCGTTTTTCCCGACAATGCAAATGCGATCGCCATTGGCCACGCTTAAATTAAACTTTTCAAAAAGGGGTTCGTGGTTATCATACTGAAATGACAAATTATTGACATCCATCATCACTTTGGTGGAAAATGGAAGTGACTTGAAAGAAAATTCAAGCGATTCAATTCTTTCCAGTTTGTTCTGTGTTTCTTGTTTTTGCAAGGTTTTTATGCGAGATTGCACCATATTTGCCAAACGCGCCTTAGCTCGAAAACGACGGATAAAGACTTCGACTTCTTTGCGTTTTTTCTCATCATTTATACGGGTTTTTTCGTAGACCTCTTCTTCAGAAGCAATTTGTCCATACAATTTATCTGTACTTCCTTCAATCTTACGCATCCGTTTTCGATGTATGCCAAGCGTGTGCGTGGTCACACTATCCATAAAACTTCGATCATGCGTAATGAGCATCAGCTCATTTTTCCACTCGCGCAGAAAACGAATAAGCCAACGAATTGAAATAATATCAAGGTAATTGGTCGGTTCATCCAGCAATAGCATATCCGGCTCGGCAACCAGCGCTTTGGCCAGGTTCAGGCGAACTTGAAACCCACCCGAAAATTCCGACGGCGGCCGCAGCATATCTTCCTGGCTAAACCCGAGGCCAAAAAGAATTTTCTCGGCTCGCCAGGCATCATGTTCATGGCCAGGCGGCAAGCCGATGCAGGCTTCATCTAAAACGGTTGACTTGGTAAATAAAAGCTGCTGCTCAAGGTGGCCGATGCGATAATGTCTTGGAATGCCAATCGATCCTTCATCCGGTGATTCCTGACCAAGAATTAGCCGAAATAGAGTCGTCTTGCCATGACCGTTGCGGCCAACGAGACCGACTCGCTCGCGTGAATTAATATTAAAACTAGCGTCTGAAAATAAAATCTGTCCGCCATACGACTTGCAAAGGTTGATTATTTTTATCATGCGGAGAATATATACGAATCCTGTAAAAATCCAAGTATGATTTATTTTGATTGTGCATCATATTATCTTTTGTCGGGTTCTTTGCGGGCGCGTTGCGGCAATTGGCATTTACAATATGCCCATTCTGAATAAATTCGTTGATGAGCCTGAACCGCAAAACAGAAGTTTTGCTTTGCCTGAACGCTTAAAATTCAAGACAAAAACAGACTGCGCCAAACAACGAATTTCGCTTTCTCGTCTTGCATCAATGAATTGCAGCGTTTATATTTCTTTCCATTCAATTCAGGAGGGCATTTTGAAATATACATCTTTTTTATTTATGACACTGCTTTTTGTCACAGCTTGCGGCGCAGGCAAAAAGCCGGCTCAATCCACATCCGGCCAGACTGCAGTCGCCAAACTTCCCAAAGTTATTATTGACGGAGTTCAAATTGATGTTGAAATCGTGCAAAACCCGGAAGAACGGGCGCAAGGTTTAATGCACCGTGAGGAATTGCCTGAAAACCAAGGTATGCTTTTCGTATTTCAAATCGAACAACGCCTTTCCTTTTGGATGCGCAACACATTTATCCCGCTGGATATTGCTTTTATTAACGCAAAAAATGAAATCGTTGACATCCAAAAGATGAAGCCGCTGGATGAAAGTCGCAGTTATGTCTCACGCGCCCCGGCTCTGTATGCGCTTGAAACCAACGTCGGATGGTTTGAACGAAATGGCCTGAAAGTTGGCGCAAAAGTACAATTTTAACCGCCTTCGCCGCATAGGGCGGCAGCTCGCCGCCGGACTCCTTCTCAAAAATGAACGACAGGTGAGAAACGCATTCGTATTAACAAAAAAGCGACCTGAGTTTCACACTACTCCCTGGTTCTTGAAACGCTAAACTTTACAAAAATTAATATTAGGATAGCAAGCGCAGTCCAGGCCAATACAGGCGCGAAGCCCCCAGCCCAATCAAAGCCAAAAGCAGTCATTTTAGAATCCTGCGCAACAGCCACAACCGCAGCTCCAGCGATTCCAACACCCATTAGCCCTTCGCCGCCAACCATGCCGGAACCCAATAGAATACCCTTTTCTCTGCGCTCATTTGCTTCGTCAGAATTAGACGCTCTCTTTTCAAGAATCAACCTGAGAATTCCTCCCAGAAAAATTGGCGTTAACGAACCAATTGGCAAATAAACGCCGACTGCAAAAGCCAAACTCTGAATGCCCAATAATTCCACAATCAATGTCGTGACAACCCCAATTCCCACCAATGTCCAGGGAAGAGAATTTTGTAAAACGCCTTCAATAACGATTTTCATTAATGTAGCTTGCGGCGCCGGAAGTTCATCTGTGCCAAAGCCGTAAGATTTATCCAGCAAAATAACCGTCATGCAGACAAAAATTGCCGAAGTTAACACACCGATCAACTCGCCGGTCTGTTGGCGTTTCGGTGTCGCGCCCAAAATAAAGCCGGTTTTGAGATCCTGGGAAGTGTCGCCTGCAATCGATGAAGCAATTGCGACCACGCAACCAACCGTAATCGCCGCTGCCATGCCAACCTGATCTGTCCAGCCGAAAATCAAAAAGATTGCCGACGTTGCCAACAATGTTGCGATGGTCATTCCACTGGTTGGATTAGAAGTAACGCCAACCAGGCCAACGATGCGCGATGAAACCGTGACAAAAAAGAATGCGAAAACTACAACCAACGCCGCACCGATCAAACGCATGAAAAATGAATCAACTGTGCCAAATACAAATGGAACAATTGCCATGATCAATGCAATAACCGTCACGCCAACCATGACAACAGACAACGGCAGATCCCTGTTCGTTCTTTCTTCAACCTTGTCCTTATCTTCCAGGCGGGAGCGTAATTGTCCGGCGCCAACCTTGAAACTTTCAATCATGGTGGGGATGCTGCGTATCAGGGTAATTAAGCCGCCGGTTGCAACCGCTCCGGCGCCAATATAACGAATATATTTTGTCCATATCTGACCAGGGGACATCTGGAAAATGGTCATAACCAATTCAGGATAAAATGGTTCGGCGCGCCCCTCGCCCCAATAAGCGATGGCCGGAATGAAGACCAATGAAGACAATGCTGCGCCGCCAACCATTATGGCGCTTACCCGCGGCCCAAGGATATAGCCCACGCCAAAAAGAGCCGCAGAGATATCAATAGCGACTTCTCCCTTTTTTAAAAATGGAACTTTAAAATGAAGATCATCCGGAATAATTTTTAGCCAGCCGGTGAGAAACTTTAGCGCCGCGCCGACCCCGAGTCCAATGAAAACATTTTTTGCGCGTCCGCCGCCAACTTCACTTGCGACCAACACTTCAGCGCAGGCGGTTCCCTCAGGATATGGCAGGTGACCATGTTCCTTTTGAATTAAAAAACGTCGCAGCGGAATCATAAACAAGATGCCGAGACAGCCGCCAAGCATGGCCAACAATGTCATTTGCATGAGTGTCGGATCAACGCCCCAGAGAAAAAGCGCAGGCAGGGTAAAAATAACACCACTGGCAACCGAACTTGACGCTGACCCGATTGTTTGCGACAAATTAGCCTCAAGAATACCCGTTTTGTATCCCATGGCCGCCATCGCCTTGAAAGCGGCGACTGTCATCACCGCCACCGGTATGGAAGTCGATATGGTTAGACCGACCCGGAGCCCCAGATATGCATTTGCCGCGCCAAAAAGAATGCCGAAAAGAATGCCGGCAAGAATGGCGCGAATGGAAAATTCAAGTGGACTCTGAGTTGCAGGGACATAAGGCTCATATTTTTTCCCTTCAGGAACCGGTTCATAAGCCATCCGATCTAAAGTTTTTTTCTCTTTCATAAAGTTATTCACTCTTCAATTGGGGAAATTTCGGACACTTCAAAAGTTAATCTAAAAAGAATGTGAGAATATGATACAAAAGCAAGCGCTTTTACGATTACATAGTGGTAAATATTCAACCAGTTGTCCGAAAATCATTTACGTAAAAATTGGAGGCATAGCTGTGTCAAGTTACATTTTTATAACGTAACAGTGTAAAATGTGTAAAAAGTTAAATAAATGCAACGATCAACCTTACTTATTTATTTGGCCTGAAACTTGCCGATACTTGAGGTGCACGTGAACTCAGTCTAAAGGATTAAGGCGTATGTTAAGCACAAATATTTCTGCAAACAAAAGGACTAACCACCACGAATGCGTACAGTATCAAGATGGAGACTGGGTTATTCTGGTATGCCGCACATGCAAAGATTACGAAAAACGTTATAACTGGCGAACGGGCGAAATAAAAATCAAGCATTCCCGCTTGGAACAACTAAACATGACGAAATAAGCGCGCTGCAATTTTCTATTTTTGCAAGGCCGGTTTCGCGCCAAGGCTGACCCTTGGAAAACAGCGAACACGGCCTGTTGTAAAGATTCCGTCCACACAAAAGTATTAACACACCGGGCAACTCCCTTCCTGAATCATTCCCTGTTGTAAAACGCCATACAAAAATACTATCCTTTTTAGCATAAATTCCGATTTGCTTGTCATTCGAAAATTGTATCTGTGCGAAACATCTGCTTTCTGTTGCGACAGATTTTCGCGCCGTTGGGAATGTTGCGTGGTTGGTATTTGTGTATTCGGGCTGAACATGACATCAAGAAGTTAGGCAGAGTTGCGTCTAACGCCAACACAACATTGCTATTCTTCAAAACTGTCACTCATTTCGGGCGCGCTGCGGAGCGTGAAATTGCGTCCGTATGAATTTGTGGCTAATGGTCGGTGTAATTTTGGGTTAGTTGCGAGATGCCATCCGGTTCACCGATAATTGTCAACCGATCGCCCTCTTTCAGAATTGTACGACCGCGCGGAATGATAATTTCCCCGCGCCGGTGAATCATGGTGATAAGGCTGCCTTCCGGGATGTTTAAGTCACGAATTGCTTTATCTATGAGCGTAGCGGTTGCTGTTGACGCTTTTAGTTTCAGGGAGAGAAATCTTTCGTCGCGCAACAGGAGTTCTTTGATATGCTGTTCATTTTTTGCCCGCAGCCAGTTTTTCATAAAGTTTTCATTATCAACCTGTCCGGCGATCTGGGCAAGAAGTCGCAAGTGTTGCCCCGGGTTCTCTTCCGGGCTGACCAGAAAGAAAAAGGCATATACGGATTCCGTCGGGTTAGGCGCGATGTCAGCGGAAGCTTCAGGCAGAACCTGAATGCCATAAGCTGACCGAATAACAACAATTTCCGGCTTTTCAAGGTTGGCCAAGCGCATGTGTGGCAGAGCCGCGCCATGAGAAACCGGGGTTGCTCCAATTCGGGTTCCCTTTAGAAAACCTTCTTCAAACACCTCTTTGGAAGGTTCGAGCCTGATTTCAAATTCCAGAGCCGCCTTTTTAACAATTTTTTCAAATGTTGTTCGTTCAGAAATGTCAATCAGGATGGCGCGCGAAATAACCATATCAAACGGATCTTCTTCCCGCAACCCTTTTTCCTTTAGAATGCCGCGCAGTTCCCTATCCAAACCAAGATATCTCCTTTCACCCAGTCGAGCAAAGTAATGAAAAATTGCGCCCCCTCTGCTAATTCGCGGTTTAGCATATTTCCAATACCAGACAATGGCCAGGGTAACTAATGAAATAGTAAAAATAGCCGGATACCAGCCCATTTCGACAATTAAAAATAGGGGAGCTATCATTCCAAACAGATGTAGCCACGGGTAAAATGGAGAATGGTAGCCCGGATCATAAGATTCAATTTGACTCTCGCGCATAATAATTACAGCCAGACAACAAAGGGAAAACAATAGTAACTGAAACGCGCTGGCGAGTTTGGCAATTTTCGTAGGATCAAGAAAGACAAGGCAAGCTATAATCAGCAAAACAGTGGAATAAATCGCATACTTAGGCGTTTGCTGTTTGCTTAGGGTGCGGAAAAAACCAGGCAGTAGATGATCACGGCTCATGGCTAGCGGATAACGTGAGGCGCTGAGAATTGCCGCGTTAGAAACCGAAAAAAATGCCAGGATTGCCGCTATGGTCATTATGATTGCCCCGGCTTTTCCAAAAACGATTTTACCGGCTGAGGCTACAGGAGTCAGATCATGTGAAAAATCTGCCGGGGGAATTAATCCTACCATAATTGTCGTGCCAGCCACGTAAATTAGAATAGCGGTGCCAAGCGCCAAAAACATACCCAAAGGTAAATTTTTCTCAGGATTTTTCACTTCTTCAGACACGCTGGCAATATTGGTTATGCCGACATAACTGATATAGACAAGTCCGGCAGTGCCGTAAATTGATGTGAAACCGCTGGCAAAAAAGTTAGAAAAATGTCCAATTTCTATTTGAAACGAACTAAAGGCAAGAAAGACCGACAAGAAAATGAGAAGCGCAAAAACCATTACTATCTGAAACCCGCCGCTTTTCTTGGCGCCCAGTAAATTGATGG
>Ga0316190_10000574_pt1 | contig 25541 bp, 24 predicted proteins | sample Eddworburrow2_MG_FD_204929 | JGI IMG/M metagenome (GOLD analysis project Ga0316190, IMG submission 204929) | Coastal sediment microbial communities from Maine, United States - Eddy worm burrow 2 | ecosystem: Environmental > Aquatic > Marine > Coastal > Sediment | place: USA: Maine | collected... | reverse complement strand
CTTGTGCAGAGTTTGCAGAATATCCGGTTCGACCCTTTGATTACTTTGGAGGGCAGGATCGAATTCCGGAAGCCATTTCACCTACAGTCGCCAGTTAACTTTAAGGTGTATAACAGATCGGCGAAGTATCTGCACAAAGCTCACCAAGGCAGCTTTACGATTGGTGACGCCAAGGACATGATCTATAGTCGGATCGGTTCCAAATAAGCTGATCTGAATTCAGCCCAAGGCCCGCCGTATCTCCGGTGGGCCTTTTTTGTTAACTGTCACATTCCGTGAGGTAGTATGGCTGTTTCTTGAACAGATCTGGTTTGAGTTTGTACTCAGGATTAAAGATTCCAGCTGCACAATAGGGAATAGAAAACGTCCGGTTTTGGCCGACTCCAGCTATAAGGATCGCTGAAAATCACACCTGGCGTATAACCGCTTACTGGCTAATACCTGACGTTCGCTCCCCGCGAATACTTAGGGGTTGTGCACCCGCAGCCTAGCGGACATAACAGACGGGGAGTCAGTGTTCGGGGCGTGGCAGTAACCATCTAACCGGGTCACATATTGATAGTCATATTGATAGTCGTTGATGCGATAAAAACAAAAAAGCCCATATAAACATGGGCTTGACTGTTATAGTTGGCGGAGAGGGAGGGATTCGAACCCTCGAAGGGCTTTTTAAACCCTTACTCCCTTAGCAGGGGAGCGCCTTCAGCCACTCGGCCACCTCTCCAAATCTGTATCGACCACTTCGTCGAATTTTCATCTTCTTCGCTCCCCCTGGGAGCCCAGTATTTTACCCTTCTTTCAACATCAAAAAACCGGGATGCGAAGCATACCGGTTCATTGTTTCTACGTAAAGATGTAAAGTGAATTACTTATTACCGATGGTACCGTCCAATTCTTCCCGTTCTTTAAGAATTCGTTGAAAAATTTCTTCACGATGCACTTGCACTTCCGGTGGCGCATCGATACCAATTCGAATTTGATTACCTTTTACACCTAATACGGTGATTGTCACATTTTCCCCAATTACGAGCTTTTCCCCTACTCGCCTTGTTAGTATTAGCATGAGTACCTTCCCTTGGTGTCAGGCCTGATAAAGCACCTTATCCCTGTTTTTATTATAAGTCTAGACCCCTAAAGGACTTATTTTTTTACAATGAGCTCAATGACTGGTAAAAATTCATACCTGTTCAGCTACCCATGCCGAAACTGAAGCCAGCGCTTCATCCACTAGATCAGGACGATTACCACCAGCCTGTGCAAAATCCGGACGTCCCCCACCCTTGCCGCCAACCTGGTTCGCGACAAAGTTTACCAGATTTCCCGCCTTTATCCGAGCGGTCAAATCTTTACTGACACCAGCGGCTATTCTGACCTTTTCGCCGTCAACACTGAACAACACAACAACGGCACTGCCAAGGCGATCTTTCAGGTGATCAACACTGTCTCTGAGGCCACTCGCCTCAAGGTCATCCATACGTGCTGATAGCACCTTTATCCCATTAATTTCATTAACATTATCTAAAAGGCTATCACTATCAGAACTCGCCATACTGGACTTCATAGCTGACAAATCTTTTTCCAGTTGGTGATTGCGCTCCAGCATCTGTTTCAAGCGTGGTGCGGTTGCTTCGGGGCTCACTTTCAAAGCATGTGAAACGGCCTGGAGTTGCCTTTCCATTCGTTGAATATACTCAACTGCGGCCTCACCTGCCACGGCCATGATACGTCTCACACCGGAACCGATGGCTGATTCGGATACAATCTTGAACTGCCCGATCTCTCCTACCCTGTTCACATGCGTACCCCCGCAAAGTTCGGTCGACAGGTCACCAAAACGTAATACCCTTACCTTGTCACCATACTTTTCACCAAACAGCGCCATTGCGCCGGTTTTCAATGCATCATCAAAGCTCATGACTTCAGATACTGTTAAGGGATTGACCCGAATCGCATCGTTAACATGGCGTTCTATCTGTTGTAATTCTTCCGTGCTGAGTTGTTTGGGGTGGGAAAAATCGAAACGGGTATAGTCTGGAGCGACCAGTGAGCCTTTTTGCTCGACATGAGTTCCCAGGATCTCCCGGAGTGCCCGATGCATTAAATGGGTAGCAGAATGGTGAATGACAATTGCTTGCCGTCTGTCGGCATCCACAAAGGCGGAAACCTGCTGACCTGTTTTCAATAAACCAGTGCTCATGCGGCCGATATGACCAAAGAACGTGCCGCCCAATTTGACCGTGTCTTCTACCTGGAAAATTGCATCTCCCGCACTGATGGTACCGCTGTCTCCCACCTGGCCACCGGACTCCGCATAAAACGGTGTCTTGTCCAAAACCAATACCGCCGTTTCACCTTCCCTTAGCTGATCAACCAACTGGCCGTCGACAAGGATTCCGGCAATGGCTGCCTGATCTGTTGAAAGCTCCTCATAGCCAAGAAACTGCGTGACCGGAAACGTTTTGACGGCATCTGCTGAGATCTGATCTTTATGCTGGAACTGACCGGCAGTCCGGCCACGGGTACGCTGTTTCTCCATTTCGATGTCAAAGCCTTCGAGATTGACCTCCAGATCGTTCTCGCGGGCAATATCCTGGGTCAAATCCAGTGGGAATCCGTAGGTATCATAAAGTGTAAAAGCGACTTCACCATCTATCTTGCCGTTCGCGGTCGCAGCTTTGCCCATCACGTTTTGCAACAGGCCCAGACCTTTCTCCAGGGTTGTAGCAAAACGCTTCTCTTCATCTTCCAGTGTCGCGGTGATATGCGCCTGTTGTTTTACCAGGGATGGGTATGCATCGCCCATTTGTTCTACCAGCGGAGCAGTCATGCCGGCAAAAAACGGACCTTTTTGACCTAACTTGAAACCATGCCGTACCGCACGCCGGATGATCCGCCTCAGGACATATCCACGACCCTCATTGGAGGGCAATATGCCATCTGCAATCAGAAAGGCACAGGCACGGATGTGGTCTGCAATCACATTCAAGGAACTGTTGGATAGATCGGTGGTATTGGTAAGGCCTGCAGCGGCCTTGATGAGTGCCTGGAACAAGTCTGTCTCATAATTGCTGTGAACGCCCTGCAACACTGCTGCAAGACGCTCAAGACCCATACCGGTATCAACACAGGGTTTGGGTAATGGCTGCAAACTGCCATCGGCAGAACGGTCAAACTGCATGAAGACCAGGTTCCATATTTCGACATAACGGCCGCCGTCTTCATCCTCGGTACCTGGCAAACCACCATGATAATCCGCACCATGGTCATAAAATATTTCACTACAGGGTCCACAGGGACCGGTATCACCCATGGCCCAGAAGTTATCGCTCTCGTATTGGGCGCCCCCGGGTTTGTCGCCGATACGGATGATGCGTTCATCCGCCAGTCCGATATCATTTTTCCAGATATCAAACGCCTCGTCGTCGGTATGATAAACCGTTACCCACAAACGGTTTTTTTCAAGGCCGTAGTCTTCCGTTAACAGGCTCCATGCAAAAAGAATGGCGTCTTTCTTGAAGTAATCACCGAAACTGAAGTTGCCCAGCATTTCGAAAAACGTGTGGTGGCGGGCGGTGTAACCCACCTGGTCAAGGTCATTATGCTTACCGCCTGCGCGGACACACTTTTGAGAACTCGCTGCTCGCGGTTCGGCACGTTTCTCAGCACCGAGAAACACATCCTTGAATTGGACCATACCTGCGTTGGTAAAAAGCAGTGTAGGGTCATCTGCCGGCACCAGTGAACTGGAGGCCACTACTTCGTGTTGCCTGGTGGCAAAAAAGTCCAGGAAATCCTGGCGAATCTGGGCTGTTGTTTTCAAAATATTCCTGCTTGATTACTTAGAGATTGCGACCACTGCGCAACAAAACAGCAAGTTTACCGAATCACGGGTGATGAAGGAATCAATCGTTGGAATTTAAACTGTCCAGGGCGACATTCGCTTGCTCATGGCTAAAGCCCCGGTTCATCAGGGCACGGTAAAGTTTTGCCCGCCCGGCATAATCCAACTCGCCATGACAACGCTTTTCGGCCCATCTCGAAGCATTCTCAAACCAGGTTTCCTGCTCAAAAGACAATTCCTGGGCAATCAGAAAATCAGAAATACCACGACTTCGTAGTTCTCCACGGATTTTCAATGGCCCGAACAGACGACGCATCCGCGTGCGGACATACATTTCGGTGAAACGTTGATCGGAAACCAAGTTCTCATCCGCGAGATCAGAGACAACTTTCTCGGCGATTGCCTGGTCGGAACCCCGCTGCAAAAGCCTTTGCCTGAGTTCCTCTATCCCGTATTCGCGGCGCGTGAGGTAACGCACCGCGATGTCATGGACTTCCGCCTCTGTCAATTCACGCGCAGTCTTACCACGCAAAGCGCTGTCTCCCTAGGCTTCTACAGGCTGCTGAGATTCCGCTTTAGGTTCTAATTTCGGTAAGAGCATGGCGCGTAAGCGGCTTTCGATTTCAGTTGTTATTTCAGGGTGATCTTCCAGGAAAGCACGGGAATTCTCTTTACCCTGTCCAATCCTGTCTTTCTCGTAACTGTACCAGGCACCGGCTTTTTCGACGATACCGTTGGCAACACCCAGATCAATCAACTCACCGATCTTTGAAATGCCTTTGCCGTAGAGTATCTCGAACTCTGCCTGCCTGAACGGCGGTGCCATCTTGTTCTTGACCACTTTAACCCTGGTCTGGTTACCAATAACTTCATCGCCCTTCTTGATCGCTCCGATCCGGCGAATATCCAGTCGCACTGAAGAATAGAACTTAAGTGCATTACCACCCGTGGTGGTTTCAGGGCTTCCAAACATCACGCCGATTTTCATACGGATCTGGTTGATAAAAACCACCATACAGCCGGAGCGCTGGATATTAGCCGTCAGTTTGCGCAGTGCCTGTGACATCAAACGGGCTTGCAAGCCAACATGACGATCACCCATTTCGCCTTCAATCTCGGCCTTGGGTGTTAAGGCTGCTACGGAGTCAACCACGACGATATCCACGGCACCTGAACGCACCAGCATATCGGTGATCTCCAATGCCTGCTCGCCGGTATCCGGTTGTGAAACCAGCAGGTCTTCCACGTTGACACCCAGGTTTTCTGCGTATTGGGGATCAAGGGCGTGTTCCGCGTCAACAAAGGCCGCGGTCCCGCCTAACTTCTGGGCCTCTGCAATCACCTGCAGGGTCAGGGTGGTCTTGCCGCTGGACTCCGGACCATAAATTTCAACCACGCGCCCGCGCGGTAAACCGCCAATCCCGAGTGCTACGTCAATCGCCAGGGACCCGGAGGAAATCACGTCGACATTGCGTTGCGGAGAGCCATCACCCATACGCATGATCGCGCCCTTGCCGAATTGCTTTTCGATCTGGGAAAGCGCTGCTGTCAGCGCCTGTTTTTTGTTGTTATCCACTCTGGTACTCTCCTCTGAATATGACTGATTTTCACCGCTAGGCGGCATTATGACACAGGCCTGCCAGCGTCTTAAGCCCCGTTTTCGCCGACACTGCAAATTCCTACAATCATTATCGGGAATCTGCCTGAAAGTCGCCAAATCGGGTTCGCCGAAAATGGTTTACCATGCAACCGTGGCTGTTTACTTGGCTGCAGTTTGCAATGGCTTATTCTCAAATCACGATAATCTGAGCAAAAATCTTCAAAACAAATCAGGTCTGCACCCTGATACGCGAAATGATGCCCCTGAGTGCATACAATACCGTTTGCTGACGCACTGATTTACGATCACCTGCAAAGATTTCTGAGTCACAAACTGCAGGCTGATCACCGATACACCAGCCAAAGTGTACCAATCCGACCGGTTTTCCCGGCATACCGCCACCCGGACCTGCAATACCGGTAACTGACACGACAACCTCGGCCTGCGAATGCTGCCTGGCACCCATTGCCATCTGCCATGCTATTTCTGCACTGACCGCACCGTATTCTATAAGGTCTTCGTGTGATACACCCAGCATCTGCTCCTTTGCGCCGTAGCTGTAAGTCACATATGCCCGGTCAAACCAGTCGGAACTACCCGCAACATCGGTGCAACACTTGGCTATCCAGCCACCAGTACAGGACTCGGCTGTTGCCATTCGCCAGTTGCGCGCGGTCAACAGGTCCGCAACTCTGGTCAACAGGCTGTCAATTTGTGTATCAAATTCGGACATCAATCCGGCTCCACACAATTATCTGGGGTTTAACGGATTTCCAATCTTTGCCGGGCACCTTATGGTCACCCGCAATTTACCTACATTACACTTTCCATGATGTCATCTCCAGCCGTTTCAGAGCAAACCTCGCACACCCCGCTGCTGCAGCACTAGCTGCGCCCGCCTTTCAGATTAATTAGTTAGAATATTTCCGAGCGTCGCCGACAGTGGGCTTTTTCGTCACCCACGCCCTCGAGCCAGAAACCGGCTTTAATTGACCCGGAGAAGGAGCGATTAGCACCGCTCCTTTTTTTAATTTTCGATCCTATTTTTTCTTGCTCTTGAAGGGTCGTTTCACATATTCCGAAAAAAAAGGGGCCGGATACATTTAATTTTGGATACATTTAATTTTTCGAAAAAATGTATCCGGCCCCTTTTTCGGAACTCAAATGCGTTGCTGACCTGTTCGCCACCTGGCGTGAAAGACTGGCCAATCTTTCCTGGTTTATGCGCTGTATCAATGAACCCATTGCCCGCATGGCCAATAGCGAAGACCACTGCACCGGTAGTTTCTGGGAGGGTCGCTTCAAGTCTCAGGCTTTATTGGATGAAAAGGCACTGTTGGCCTGTATGGCCTATGTGGATTTAAATCCTATACGGGCAGCCATGGCCAGCACACCGGAGCAATCGGATTACACCTCGGTGCAGGAACGTATTGAGCATCCGGATAGTGGTTGTCTGGCACCCTTTTCAGATCAGGGTAATGACACCTTACCTTTCAACCTGAAAGACTACCTGGAGTTGGTGGATTGGGGTGGCCGCGAGGTCAAACGCAACAAGCGAGGATATATCCCTGTTTCAGCACCACCGATACTGGTCAGGCTGAAAATGAATGCTTCGCCGGTTCTGAAATATCTTGCAAAAGATGATCTGCATTCATCCGGAGCACTCGGGCCCGTCAGTAAGCTACGGGCTTTTGCTGCATCCGTCGGCAGAAAGTTTGTCAAGGGTCACGTACTTGGTGACAGGCTTTGTCCTGAAAGGGCGTAGTGATATTGAATTCTATCTTGCCCATATTACAGTCCTCAGATTTTGGTTACATGTAATATGAGTCAACGATGCTGCGTTACTTCTCCGTAGGGTTACATTAAATATGAGTCAATTCGAGTCCATGAGCCCTGTTGAAAACGGTCTGCATGTATTGTATATTCAACTGATATAGATCGATTTTTTCTTGTGATTTCGAGTGCACAATTTTAATTTGCGGATTTGAGCGTCTCGTAAATATCATAAAAAGGATAATGTTCGCCACGGATGGTCCGCTGGGAGACTTTCGTGTCGAACAAACTTCTTAATTCAAAACCCTCGTACATAGTATTTTTATTTGGGGCCTTGCTAACCGCATTTTCACAAACGGCTCGGGCGACCGCCCACCATCAAACCATTCACAATTGCCAGATCAAAAACCAAACCTGAGGAGGACGCTTCATATGAATAAATCATTTACACGTAAATTACTTGCAGCGTGCGCATTTGGCTGCATGGCAACAATTGCCATTGCTGGTACACCACCTGTTCAGTTGCACATTGAGGCCCCGAACAGCAATGGTGGTCTCGCCTTGCTGAGCGAATCGGGCTGGCCGCTGACGATCAAGATGGTTGTTGATTTTCCAGAGGGAGAAGATTTTCCAGCCTATGCCATTCAGCCAAACTTTCCGGTACGCGGTCGCTGGGGGTTTCTTATTTTTGAAGACCCGGATGGTTGCCTAAACCCTCCAGCACCTTTCTGGATGGTGCAGCCTACGGAAGCATGTGGTGTTGATTTAGACGACCCCGACTGGGATCCGAATGACTGGACTCCACCGCCATCAGATGAGCGCTACATGGAGTTCTGGCCTGACGTAGATATGGCTGGTGTTGAGGATCTTACAGGTAACGAAGACCGCCAGGCGGACCTGCTGGACTCAGCTGGAAGTCGTGGTCCCGAATTCCAAAAATGGAACCGCGACCCATGCGTTCCCGGTGAAAACGACTTCGGTACCAACGACTCCAACTGCATCAAGTTTGGTCCTAATACCGGCGGCGAGATAACAGACGGCTTTGGTTTTGGTGCTGACGATGACATTCCCCAACTGGTCATAATTGCTGAATATGGTGTAGGACGGGTGTTTGATGAACCCGATTTTGAACTGTCCGACCCCATCGGCGCGGTCAATCTTGCCGGCCTTGTTAACAGTGTTTCCTATGATCTTTCTGACTTGCATAAAGAAAACATCAAGGCAAAAGGCGCGAAAGGCAAGCCCACGGAAATCATCACCGAGCAGGCGAGAATCTGGGCCCATATGAACATGGAGTTCGGTGTGTTGCGTCACCTCATCCAGTATGACGCCTGCACCGGAAACGTCGAGGTGCAGGAGCCCCCGTTGGATGGGGACCTTGGTATTTGCGATGGCGATGATTTGTGGCGTGTAGATGGTGGTCCCGTTGAACAACCTCCCTTCAAGTTTGGGCGCGGTGATGCAGCATCCATTTATCTGCTTGAATTAACCACCTATACCCTTAAAGTTTTCCTGGTCGATGGTCAGGCGCCTAACCGGCTATTCGATGAAGATGGGGATGGCGATGTCGACAGTGCAGATGCGGTGGAAGCAGGATACACGTTGCTGTCCAATGAAGACTCCATCAGCCTCCTGCAACTGTCTCAAGAATTATGCTGGGGTGGTGGCGGTGGTTCGTATGAGTGGGATCTCGATGACAATGGCAAGCTTAGCACACCAATAGTCTGCCCGGCGGGGCCGGGGGATCTGAGCCGCCCACCACGGTAAGCTTAAAAAATATGCTATTCAGAAAAGGCGGCGATTGAGCCGCCTTTTTTTTGATCAGGGGTCCGTGCAAGCTCTGTATCGGCAATGACTTCTCGCGCCAGCATGCTGGCGGGATGGGAGAAAGGTGCCTTGTCAAAGCGGGCGAGAAATTGATTAGCGAGCTCCGCCGCCGCCCTGGTATCACCGAACTGTCTCTGGATTTCAGCGCTTAGCAGGATAGCCCTGACACGCTCCGGTTCCAGGTCAATTCTGGGTTCCACTTTTTCAGGCGTAACTGCTAGATGCACCAATTCCAGTGCCTTGGCTGTCTGATTTTTTTGCATCAGTAAACGCGCCAATCCCAAATCGTAGATACGGTAGGCATAACCTTCCAGTTCGGAGGCCTTGCGCAGGTCCGCTTCGGCCTGCGCCAGATCGCCCTGAGTAAGCCAGGACATACCGGTCAGGTAGGCCGCCGCCCGTTCCTCGGTGCGGTCCGGGTCTTCGATGGGCAAGGCAAATGAAACTAACTCAGCAGCGGTGGCTGAGACTTTTCCGTACTCCCCCAAATCAAGCTCGATCAGACCGCGCACGAACAGGTAACGCGTGGGAACCCCGGGTGACAAGCTGATAGCGGATTCGGCGAGCTCTTTGGCTGCCGCCTTCTTGCCGGTTTCCAATTGCAACATGGCCCGGATCGAAGTCGCCATGGCTTCGCGGACCTGCTCTTCCTTCAAGGCTTCGGAGAATTTTGTAATCAAGGTGTCGGCAGCAATAAAATCGCCGCGGGCAGCCAGCAGGGCCTGTAGCGAAAACATCGCATCCAGCCGTTCTCGGATGACCAAAGATTCATCCGGAACAATGGCAGTAAAACCCTGCTCGGCACCCTTATAATCACCTTCAAGATAAGCAATGGTAGCCAAACTGGCAGCTACTGTGCGCATTTTGGGATCGATATCCAGAGCCAGCGTGTATTGTTCGCGCGCGGCCTGATATTGACCCTGGTAACGAAGCGAATCACCCAGCAGGGCGTAGCTATTGGCATCATCAGGCGCCAGTATTGCATAGCGTTCCAGGGCTGGCTGAGCACGATCGAAATCACCCATGGCAAGCAGATAACTGCCCAGGGTGCTCCATATCACTTTGTTTTGTGGTTCTTCAAAGGCGAGAGTCTGTATTTCCCGGATGGCGTCTTCAGCCCTGTATTGACCCCAGTAAGTCTTGGCCAGCAACTCCCGCGCCTCTATTTCAAACGGGTATTCTCTCAACAAGGCTTCATACAGGCTGGCAGCGTTGTCATAATCGCGGGCAAACAGGGCTTGGGCAGCCTCGATATAGCGTTTTTCACGATCGGGTGTGTTGACCACTTCCAATGCCTTCCGAACATTTTCTATGGCCATTTCCGTCCGCCCTGTCACGCCTTGTATGTACGCCAGGCGGTAACGCGCGACGGCAAAATCCGGTGCCAACTGCAACGCTACGTTAAAAGCCTGCTCGGCCTGCTGGTACTGGTAATCTAGGAAAAACACAAGACCAGCAATATAAGATTCATAGGCGGAAAGGTTTTGAGTCGCAAAATCTGCCGCGAAAATGTCAACTTGCTCGGCTCGTGGCACATTGAGACCCTGTTTAACCTGGGCTGCAATCGGCCCGGCCGCTGACAAAATGGTTTCAGCCGTCAGCTTGTCAGTCTGGCGGGCAGAGAGATCGACGCCACCGGCAGTATCACTGAGTCGCGACGTAACGGAAATTCCGCCTGGTGTAATCAACATTTCGCCGCCAAGGATAAAGCCAATGCCTTCAGCTTCGCAGAGTTCGGAAATGACACGCACATCAGTCGCATCACCGATAATACTCCTGAATTTCTGTGGGGAGACCACGCGCAGATATCTTGACCGGGTCAGGTTGTCGCGTACAAGATTCGCCAGGCCTTCACTGAACCAGTCATTCTCCGGGTTACCGGTCATATTCCTGAATTGCATCACGGCAACAATGGGCATCTCAGTTAATTGGGTCGGGTGCAACGCGCTTTCTTTCTCGGTCACGTAACCAGACCAGACCCACCAACCACCGATGCTCACCACCACAATCAAAGGTAGCGAAATCACCGATCTCACCCAACGCGGCAAAGCCCGACCCTTGGTTCTGACCACGTGCTTGTCACTGATATCAAAAATCCAGGCCAGGATAATGGTAATAAAGAAACCGATAACAGCTAAGGTGAGGAACGCCCGGAACACCCACGCACCGACGTCGAGGACTGGTAATACAACATCTGCAACTTGCAGGATTACCCAGGAAACGATGATATAACCTATCGCAACGCGCACTACGTGGCGTCGCTTCAAGTCCTCGAAAAACTCTTTGAACATAGATTGATTCTCAGTAACGCGCAGTCAGTTTTTCATTTTGAAAGAGTAGCATAGTTGGCTGTTACCACTCACTCAAATAAAAGCAATTGTAGATGGTGACATTCCGGTGTTGCCCGCAAAGCGGTAATACGCCGAGGGCGGATTTCAACCATGATATTCCGAAGGTGATCTAGCTTGCGTCGAGGAAACCACAAGGGCATACCTCGATACACTTCCCGCATTCTTTGCAGGCATCAATTGTAAACGTGAAGTACATGCCAGGACCCACCTCTTTCAGCTTTGTATAGCAGGCTAATGTGCAGAACATCGAACATTGCCCACATCCCATACAGGAACCGCAGGAAAAACACCTTTCAACTTCCTGCAAAAACTGAACTTCGGAAATTGTTCCCACAACTTCGGCTTCACTCTTCGCGATGCGTTCATCACCCGAAAGTTTGGTGGACCGGACTGCAGAACTATGCGGTTTTGAATCAAGTTTAATCTGCTGAGGGCCGATGGAAGACCTGGCCTCGACCGGTATATTTGTATCCTGTATTCCACGCAGACGGGCGTGCAGTGCTTCAGCAGCGGTTCGGCCCTGGACGATGGCGTTACCCGCAAAACCAATACTGAGCGTGTCACCGCCAGCCAGTAAATTTTCATCCAGAATTCCGTGACTGTCTGTCAGCAACCAGCCTCTATCGTTTTTCAACGCCTCGAAGCCCTTGAGAGCCGGTGTTTTTGATACCGCAGTAATCAGCGAGCTAGCTGGCATACTGAATTCAGAATTCTCGATTATCGCCGGTCGACGACGGCCTGATGAATCGAGTTCGCCCAAGGCCGTGCGACTGGCCACAAGTATCTCAGGTTGTCCATCATCGTCCCGCTCGAGGCGCATCGGTGTGGCCTGCAGAATGAGTTTGACCCCTTCTTCCAGCATTTCTTCGACCTCTGACTGGATCGCTGACATTTCCAGACGTGAACGGCGGTAAAGGACGGTAACATCGGCGCCGGTGCGTCTGGCTGTTCGGGCTACATCGATGGCTGTGTTGCCTCCGCCAATGATAACCACGCTGGTTCCCAGTTCTGCCTTTTCACCGCTATTCACCTTTGCCAGGTAGTCAATGCCGGTCCAGACCGACGGGCCATCTCCGCCTGCCAGGCTGAGACTACGCCCTTGTTGTGCGCCCAGGCCCAGATACAGTGTCGCATGACGTTTGCGCAGTTCGTCCAGAGTGATGTCTCGACCGATGAGGGTATTCAGTTCCAGTTCGACTCCCAGCTTAAGGATCCGGGCGATTTCTACATCCAGGATTGCCGGTGGAAGCCGATAATTAGGAACACCGTAACGCAGCATTCCACCGGCCTGGGATTTTGCGTCGTAAACCGTCACCCGGTAACCGCGTCTGGCGAGCTGATAGGCAAAGGAAAGACCGGAAGGACCGGCGCCAACCACTCCGATCCATTCTTCACAGGAGTCATCTTGTAATCGAGGGAGTGGCAGGCTGTTATTGACTGCCCAGTCACCCAGGAAACGTTCCAGGGCGTTTATCGCAAGCGGTTCATCCAGATCGGAACGGTTGCAATGCGATTCACAGGGGTGAGGACAAATGCGCCCTAAGGTGCTGGGAAAAGGGTTAACATCTGCAATCATCCGCCAGGCACGGGCAAAGGCTTCCTGTTTTGGAATCCCTATCCTTTTACGCTGGGCAACGATACCAATCCAACTTCGGATGTCACCACAATTAAGGCAACCTTGCTGGCAAGGTGCTTGCTTTGTCACCTGTTTCGGATGATAGGTGGGGGTCAAACAATCAAGACCGGTTTCGAGGCCCTTTGTCTCGACTTTTGAATCGCGACTCTTCAAGAACCGGTCTCCTTTTCAGCAAGCTGATCGGACAGGTCACGAATGCGGTGTGCCATGGACTTCAGTAAACCTACCGCCAGCAGTGGGTCTTCCTGGATGCGTCTGAACAGGGTTTTCTTATCCACCTTTAACACCCTGGCTTCACCCACCGCCCTGATAGTTGCGGAACGGACTACCTTTTCGAAGATTGCCATTTCACCAAAAGAATCTCCAGACTCGAGATAGGCCAGGTGCTGTTGCCCGTGTTCACTGGTCTGTATGACTTCCACGCGACCGGATTGAACAACATAAAAGCATTCACCTGTATCACCCTGTTGAATAATGACTTCGCCATCACTGTAGATTTTACCCAATACACCCATAACCATGGTCAGGACACCTTCTTGCGAGGCCCGCCGGGCCATACATGAGCAACAAAATTGAACGCAAGATTGCCAATGAAGCCAGGACGAATAGCTCCAAGGAAAATTTCTGTGAACGGTGCACTGCCGGTAAACATGTTCCACAAAAGCGAACTCATGTGTGGTTTTCTGGTCGGCAACGCCTGCTCCCGTATGGCCATGCGAAGAATGACATGTCTCAAAAAGACCAGGCGCTTTAATATCTTGGTTGTTCCGAACATGACCTTACCAAATGCGTTATCACGCGTAATGGTCTGGCAGGTCGGCCAGAAAGTTTTATTGAATGCCGCTTCTGAAACACCCTGGAAAACTGCGGTTTCCGCAGCTGCCTTGCCCGTGCGGAAAGCAGCGCCAATACCATCCTTCAAGAGCCGGGTAACACCACTGTCGCCAATCAGCACAATACGATCCCCATAGGGTTTTTTACGGGCACCCATATTGACCAGTGGTGCGCAGCTGCACACGCAGGGCAGGGAATTGGTCGGAAAACACCCAAGCACAGCGGGATCTTTTAAAAAGGTATGCACCAGTTCTTCGTCAAGGTCATCGCCGAGCATCACCACCGTTGCAAATTCGCCCTTGGGAATGATGGCCGCGAACTCGAGGCGGGGAATTGGCAACAGAAATGCGTGTACAGAATTACCCAGGATGCGCAGGATCTCGTCCTCGCTTGATCTGAATTCACAAACATAGGCGCGCGTGGTGTGAGGCAGCTCAAACCCGACAGGTTTGTCATCAAGCATGTTAAGAAAGTTGCTGTTTACACCAGTCGCTACCGCGACCAGATCGTATTTCGACTCGGATTGGTCTGCAAACTGCAGCCATGGATAACCGGAGCGCCAGTTGATATCGGAAACCAGCTTTCGAACCACGCTGGCCCCTCTCTCCACAGCCAGGTTCTGCAGATAGCCGTCAAAACTCTCCCAGGACGATTCCCCACCCTCCCTGGGTCCATTGCCACGGTACAGGGCCGCAATACGCTGCTCACCCACCTGGTTTTGAATCGCGACTGATCCCACATCCATGTGCACGACATAAGATTCGATGCCACGCTGCACGACGCTGGACGGCAGATTGATACCTTCAGCCGCCAGGATTTGAACGAGGGATTCGGATACGATACCACCGCAATGATTACAGCCGGCCGGGCCGCAGCGATTGAAGGACCTCGGGTCGTAGATATCCACCTCGATATCCAGATCGATGGCGGCAGCCATTTTTAAAAGAAAGAACGCAAAAAAAGAACCGGAAGGACCGCCGCCTACAACTGCAACGCGGGATCCGTCTGTCAGGGAAAGCCCGGTTCCCTCATCATCAGAAAGAGATGAGAATGAGTCCGCCACGGACGTATCCGCGGAGCGTTCCATATGCACTCCTTCGTTCTGTCTTGGCTATAATATTTATTATGGAATGGGAATTATGCAAATTTATGACCCCTATCACCTTGATGTAGGTCAACGGCATGCGCAAGCTTGAAGAGAAAATTGAGATAAATACCTCGACGCAGGCCGTTTGGGAGGTCATGGCAGATTTCGGAAGTGCTGCAACATGGGCGCCGGATATGCTCCAATCCGGTCTGAAGGGTGACAAGAAAACTGGTGTGGGTACCTACCGGGTTTTACGACACGCATGGGGATTCAGGATTGAAGAAATCGTCACAGAGTGGTCAGATGGTGCCGGTTATTCTTTCGAGCTTGTAAAAGCGCCGTTCCCGATGCGCGATGTTCATGAAATATGGGTGTTGAAGCCCGCTGATAGCCATGCCCTGCTCACAATTACGGTTAGTTACGATATGCGCCTGGGACTGCTTGGTGCTTTGCTTGACGCGGTGCTTGTGCGGTTTGTGGTTGCGCGGGAAATACGCTTGGGTATCTGCGGGCTCAAACACCATGTAGAAAAGAAACTTGCAAAAACCGTGTCGAACCCTCATCCAGCTTCACAGGACCCGGATACGCTGGTGGACTAAACAGGTATTGCCTTATAGAAAGGAAACAGCTGGTCATCGCTGTTTTGCAGATCAAAGCGTATGTCAGAGCGCGCCTTGAGTGCATCATAGGCCCGTTCGGTCAACAGTGTTTCATTGGCGCGTGCGATGTCTTCGCCCAGCTTCGATGCACGATTCATCTCATCGCCCTGGGAAAGATCAGGACCAATTGCAAAAACCTTGCCGCAACCTATTCCGATTGAACATTGGGTTGGATTATTTGAAGCCTGGGGCGAGTGCCGGAAAAGCTCCATGCGACGGTGAATCTCGAATGCTGCGTTAATTGCATTATTCGGATCATCGAAAATAGCAACAATATCATCCGCAAAGCATCGTATAAGCCTGGCTGAAAAATCTTTCAGCACAGGGATACACACTTTCTGGGCATCCAGGATTCTAAGCAGGCTTGGCAACTCACCCATGTTCATAGCGCTGACTGTAAACCCGGTCATATCTATCGACAGGATTGTGCTTTGTTGTTGGTATCTCTGCTGGAATTCCCCGGCACTTAGCGTTCCCCGCTGACAGGCCAGGAAATCGCGATAGACATCTTCACTCCATCCGCAGTAACTGGATAGCTCGTGAGGGTCTTCCAATAACTCATGTGGAAAATTTTTCATTACCAATAAACCAAAACCCCTAAGGATTTAACGAATATACCAACTCTCACTTCAACTTGCAGCAGACGATTTGCGCGATTTAGAAGTTCATCTTTTGGGGCCAGTGTTTTTGGTGGATTGTGCTCAAGTATTTCCTAAGCCAATAAAGCCAAGACAATAAAGCCAAGGATGTGAAAAACCAGGGAAACAAGTTGGCAGATAAACTTTGATTCTTTGATAAAGGGCCTTTATTCTACCTAACCTCTCACCGACCCCTTTTATCTTTTTGGAGCTAATTTATGGAACGAAGAAATTTTATGAAGACAGGACTGGCTGGCGCAGCTATAGGTATCATGGGCACATCATTGGCAATGGCTGAAACTCAGGATCATTCCCATGAAAAAAAGCAAAAAGTCGCAGAAAATCCAAAAAGCAAAGAGCTCAAGAAAGTCGCAGACACAGCCTATGACTGCGTTAAGCATGCAAATGCATGCCTTGCTGAATGCAATCGTGCCCTCGCGGAGGGTGAAAGCTCTATGGCTGAATGCCAGGAGGCTGTATTGAGCATGATATCCGTATGCGAAGCGGCTGCTACAAACGCCACGTTCAATCTCGTTGACAGAAAACTACTAAGTAATTTAATCAAAGTTTGCGGCGAATTCTGCGAATATTGTTCAAAGGCCTGTGAGCCTCACGCGGAGCACTACATTGAATGTAAAAACTGTATGGAAAGTTGCGATGAGTGCGCCAAAGCTTGCAAGGCTTACTTGACTGCTTAATAAAATCAATGGAGTCCGTAAAAAAGGGGCTACAAAAGGGGGAAAAGGGGCCGGATACATTTTTTCGAAAAGTTAAATGTATCCGGCCCCTTTTTCGGGCCCCTTTTTCGCTTTTTCCGCCCCTTTTTCCGAGGATGCATTGTTCACACGGCTAACGACGACTGAACCTGATTCATACTGACCAACGACGTCTGCCCGAACACTGACCACATCCTTGGTCAGGCGATTATTACCAAAATCGGAAATTCAGATCGTCGTTTACCGCACCTCCCGGTGACTGGAATTGTCAAGCCAACCAGATCAAGCACTACCGGGCACCGGTTGACAGATACCGGTCACGCGTCGGGCAATTGCGGTGTCTAAACCGTATCCCAGCGAAAACGTTCGACCTCGCACGCATCTTCCGCAAGTGCTTTCAAAGGCTCGTCGTCATTGTTGTCAATCCGGCGGAAATTCTGCTTCATTCTGACCCGCGCCTCGCGTGAAAACATGTGCAGAATATCGATTTCCTTTGCTGCCTTTTCAACGCCGTTCTCGTCGATAGATGCCTGCACCCGGCTCAAGGTACATGCCAGCACGAACAGGTCGATCATGATCTCGGCCAGGCGCTTGGTGGCGAATTGTTTGCCAATGATATTCTTTCCATGTTTTCTCAGTATCCGGTCGGTGGCCTGGGCCAAGTAACGGGTTTCAATCTCTAACGACTCTGCCGGCGCCTGAATGGCCGGGTGCAGGCCCTGGAGTTTAGATGTTCCACCTATACCGGTACGCAGATGCGCATGTTTGCGGGCGTATTCCGAGAGGACACCGAAGCCCTTGATCGGGTCATTTAAGACACCCTTCATCGAGGCGGCGAGTTCCTTTAGCTGGCTCGCGACATCATTCATCGCAGTCAGCGCAATGAACAGGCGCAGGATTTCATTGGTACCCTCAAAAATCCGGTTGATACGTGAATCGCGCACGATACGTTCATAGGGATAGTCGCGCATAAAGCCATTACCGCCGGCAATCTGCAACGCTTCATCAGCGGTCCGCGACAGGCATTCGGTCGCATAGACCTTTGAAATGGCTGCCTCGACTGCGTATTCCTCGTAACCGGCATCGATCAGCCCGCCGACCATCGTAACCACCGCTTCGGATGTATAACAATCGATGATCATGCGGCCTATTTTTTCCTTGATCAGACCATAACTGGCAATCGGCTGGCCAAAGGTCTTGCGCTCATTGGCCTGTTTCGCGGATAACTCGATCAGGCGTTTCATACCGCCGACCGAACCACCCCCAAGACCGGTGCGTCCGCTGTTTAATATCTGCATCGCAACCTTGAAACCCTTGCCCACGTCACCCAGCACGTTTTCAACGGGTACTGATACGTCGTCCAGTATGACGGTGGTGGTGGAACTGGCTCGCAGTCCCATCTTGTCTTCATGCGGGCCAAAACTCACGCCATCCATGTCGCTGGTGACGATAAAAGCGGTCATCTTGCCATGACCTTCTTCGTCATCAGTTCGCGCAAACACGGTGTAAAAACTGGCCATTTCGCCGTTGGTGATCCACAATTTGCTGCCATTGAGTACCCAGTGACCGTCCTTTCTCACGGCCCGGGTCCTGATGGCCGCCGCATCCGAACCGGCGCCCGCCTCGGTCAGGCAATAGGCGGCGATCATTTCACCGCTTGCAAGCGCCGGCAGGTAACGTTTCTTCTGCTCTTCGCTACCGAACAACAACAGGCCGCGCATGCCGATTGAGCTGTGTGCGCCAATCGTCACTGCGACCGAGGCATCATAACGGCCAACTTCCTGCAGTGTTCGCGAATAAGCCATATTGCCCAGCGCCATACCGCCATGGGCTTCCGGGATTATCAGGCCGAATAACCCAAAGTCCTTTAGTTCATCAATAAACCCGGCAGGCATCTCTCCGGCAACATCCCAGTGGCGGAAATCCTCGGCACGCGGACCCAGCAGACTCTCCAATGCGTCAGCGATCTCGTGGATCGTTTCTTTCTGGTCGTTTTTAAGTGCAGGGAAAGGAAAAATAACGTCCTGTTCAATCTGGCCCATGCACAGCGAGCGCATGAAACTGGTGGTCAATTTATCGGACATGTCACCTCTCCTGCTTTAAAACATTAATAATGCGCCCGAAAGGCTTTAACGTCCATCCCCGACCCAATGGACACCCAAAAAAAAGGGGCCGAAAAAAAAGGGGCCAAAAAAAGGGGCCGGATACATTTAATTTTTCGAAAAAATGTATCCGGCCCCTTTTGGGAGGGCGGCTAACCTGACAATATGCGTATAAATAAAATCACGATTTTTATCAATATCGTGAATAATGCACCTTGTTTGAACGGTCGCCGGTCTGTACGGTATTGAAGCCTTCGCCGGCCCGCTCGATGTAAAATTCAGCATCGCCAATATACAAACGCCCGTCGTTAACATAACCGTGCAGTTTGGTGCCCTGAACATTTGCCTTAACCCGACCCTCTTTAGATATGACCAGGTTTACGTCAGCGCCATATTGCATATTGCGTTCTCCCGTAAATTTCTTAATGAATATCATCAGCTAAAAACACCGGCTAAACTGGTTCCGGCATGGCCAACTGCGACAATTAAAAACAATATATCAGGCAGCTGTGGCTGCCGCACCCCCTAGTAATAGCGCCAAGCCAAAGCCGATCAGGGCCATCATGACCGCGGCCAACAGGGCACCGGTAAAGCCTTCCACTTTTACACCACTGAATGCTTTACCGGCGAGCAAAATGACGACGGCTGAAACGATCAGGTGTGCTACGGCCCCGACAATACCGCTCAAGTTCGGCACGAAATGTGTAATCAGGGTTGTGATGACGCCAATGAAAAGGCCGGCCAGCATGGCCCAGCCAAAATTGTCCACCGACAAGCCTATGTTCAACTTGCTCACTATCCAGATAATGGCGCCTGAAATGACCGCGCCGATTAGTATTCCAATGACCAATCCGACAATTAATTCCATAACCTAGCCTCCCGTTCGTTGTGATATCTCAAGCACATTACGATATTTTTGGACTTGAAGACAAGCCGAATCACGCGCTGGGAGCAAAAAACGGAAACAGACCGGGCTCGTCAGCGTCGTGGTAGTCTGACTAGTTACATTGGCGGTAGGTGTAATCGCCGTATTCCAGCCAGTTCTCGTTGCCCTCGTTGAAGACGAGGAACTCCGACCGGTCCTCGGCCAGCAGGGCGACGACGAAGTCGTTCGGTGTAGGTTTATTGTTGCCGAAATAAGAGTAGGAAGTCATCGCGCGCATGGTCTCGCCATTGACCGTGACACGGGCATCCCAGTTGCCGCTCGGATCGCCGAGAATGATGTATTCGATCTGGCGCTTGATTGCGCCGCCACCACAATAGACCACGCCTTCGGGCGCCTCCATCGAGGAAATTTCATCCGGGTAATGCCTGTCGCAGGCACTGCGCAGTGACCTGATGGCCGCCCCGGAACCTTTCAGGTCGAAAATTCCGTAGCTGACATCCTCGTCCACCATGGACAGGTTCAAGACCGCGTTCTCAGCCAGTTGGTCCAGTACGAAACCGTAGTCCTCCTGACTCTTGAAAATGACTTCAATTGGGTAGTTATCAACGATTCGAACATCGGCGTTCTCCGGTCCGACCTGGAATGCACCGGTTTGGGTTGAACCATTCGCCATAAAACGGATTGATAACCCGCGACTGCGTTCGATGCCCTCTGCGTCTTCGTATCCGGCGGGCGCGAAGCGAATCCTATCGCACTGCAGTTCGAGAGACATGTCACCCGACTGTGTGTACGCGTTCGGTATTGGCGAACCGTTGAACTCCCATCCTGCGAACGCAGCCGAGCAGACGGTGATTAACACCGCGGTCACGGACGCGCATAACGCTGATCGGCGATACCTGGGAACCCGTCCGGAGTCCTGTTTACGGTGCAAGGTCTTGCCGGTCTGCAACCTGAATATTCTCATGAAAACATCTCCTGAAATGACGAAAGGTAGTCCTGAAACTGAACGATGCCGAAACATTACATCGAAAGCCTGGCTTCTTTAAACACGTAGAATAGGCGTGATGTAGTTCTGAATTCTGTCCAGTTGTTTGACTTTTTTACTGTCCGCTCGGACGCTAAATGTTTCTGTTTCCATCTGACTGTCATCCTGCTGTTTCTCGCGATCCATAGTGATTACTGTGTAATCAATAGTAGAGTTTTTTATGAAAGAAATTCCAGTAACACCACGGCCATCCTTGCAGGTAGGATAACCGCACCGGATAAAAAAAATAAGAAAAAAAACATTAGCTATACTCGTTAATCCATTCGTCAACTTTTATGAGGAACCCAACTATGTCTGCGAAGAACTCTTTCTTTGGCCTGCTTGGCCTCTTGCTGGCACTTGTTACCGGTTCAGCAGCTGCGATTCCGCCACCACCACCGGCGCCACAACTGGATGACCTTAAAAATGCCAGCTACCAGGGCCTGGCCGACGTTGAGGGCTCGATCACCTTGAGCGACGGTAGCTGGCAGGGTGTTCCGTATATCGAAGGCGGTTCGACCGTTCCGGCGGCTGAGCTGATCGGTTTCCTGGTGGTCCAGGGCGACCTGGACTTTGATGGACGTACGGAAAGCGTCAACCTGGTGAATTACAGCGCTGGAGGCACCGGTCAGTTCGTTCACCTGGCAATTACCCGCTTTGACAATGAGGTCGTGGATAATTTCGCCACCGCTCTCCTGGGTGATCGTGTCCAGGTCCGTGACATCAATATTGTGGACGGTTCGATCGTGGTCGACATGGTTCAGCAGGGACCACAGGATGGCAGTTGCTGTGCCGGAGATGTTGTTACCCGCAGCTGGCGCCTGTTCGAAGGCAGTCTGGAAGAGCTACCGGCAAGTGGTGAGGTCACACGCTTGTCTGCAGATACCCTGGTTGGCTCCGAATGGATATTGAGCCGCTGGGGTCACGCCGAACCGGTGAAAGAAGGAATCCATATTACGCTGTCCTATGCGGATGGCAAGTTTACCGGGAATTCGGTCTGCAACCGGTATTTTGCAGGAGTTAATGCCGCAGAAGGCGCGCCAGGCAGCATCATGGTGAGTGGTGTAGGCAGTACGCGCATGGCTTGCACCAAGGAGTCGCTCGGTGAGGCGGAAGGCCGATTCCTGCAAGCACTGGAACAGGTGGACCAGATCTCGTTCATGGCCGGTGAGCTCGTACTTGGGTGGGGTCAGGGGAAAGTGTTCGGATCGCTGTATTTCAGACGTGCCGATAACGACACGGGCTGATCACCAGGATCAAGATGAATAACAGGACGAAACAACGCGATGAAGACACTCATTGCTCAAGCGAGCCAAGTGTCCACACGTTTTGCGGTTTACACGGAACGGGCTATCGTATCTGGCCGGTCCCGTGCCCAATCAGTGCGGGGATGACCTTCGCGCAACAGGTTGGCAGTGAACAAGTGTAGGAGCTTTTATGGAAAAAAACATGGGTGATTCAGTTGTACCGGATAGCTCTTTTTCGGGCACTCCCAGAGATTACTCTGATGATCTTCATCGGGTTTACTTCGAAGTGGGCGAGCACGAAGGCATCGCTGGACGCGTGATTGCAGACTACCTTGGCCCGCTGCGCTCGCAGAGCCTGGTTACCCTGCCGCATGGTTATGAATGTGACCTGCCTGTTCAGGCGGTACCCGATGTTGTGAGAGCCCTGTCCCGTGAGAATATCGGCGTATACCAGGTGGTGCGCATTGCCCGGGTCGCGGGTCGTTGGACATGACCGACCATTCTCAATCCGGGCGGTTTGTTTGAACAAAATCATGGCTGTCCACGACCTTTCCGTCCACGACCTTTCCGCTGTCACTGGGTGTCTCCCAGCAGCCAACAAGCCAGTCCAATTCGTTCGCCTGGGTTTGTTCAAGTTGTAGAAGTAATAGCAAGCCGATCAGTAGCAGCAACGTCTTCATCTTGGGTTTCCTTTGGTAAACCTTTGACCCATCCGCTCTTATTTCTGTTTTTTCCTGCTCTCCTTGAGTAGATCACCCAAGGTGCCAGGGCTCCATTTGGGCTTGACGTAATCTGCCTCATTGACTTCGGGCGTGGTGCTTTCTTCACCCTCATGTTTTTTATCCAGCGATAGACCAATCCGGTGTTTTTCCATGTCCACGCTAATAACCCTTGCCTGCACCTGATCACCAACACTGACTACCTCCTGTGGATGGTTGATCCGGCGGCCGGCTGCCAGCTCACTGATATGTGCCAACCCGTCTATCCCGGGCGCGAGTTCGATGAAAGCCCCAAAATGCTGTACCCGACTGACGGTTCCCTTTACCTGGGTGCCTACCGGGTAGTCAGTCAGTACATCTTGCCAGGGGTCTCTCTCCAGGGCACGGATCGACAAGGCGATGCGTTCCGGGTGTCTGGAATTGTCTGTTTTCTCGATCCTGAGTACCGAGACCTCGACCTGCTGCCCGACTGAAAGGATATCCTGAGGGTGCTCAACCCGGCCGAAGGCGAGTTCGCTGATATGGACCATACCCTCCACGCCACCCAAATCGATAAAGGCACCGAACTCCTTGAGCGAGCTGACCTTGCCCTGCATCACAGCGCCCACTTCCAGATGAGCGCGGGTTTCCGTCGCCTGAGCCTGCTGTTCCTCTTCGAGTAAAGCCCGGCGTGAGACCACCAGGTTGGGATACCGGCCACCTTCGACTTTGGTGATCAGGAAAGCCAGCCGTTCACCAATGAAGACCTCCAGGTCTTCGACATAATTGATATCGATCTGGGAAGCCGGACAGAACGCGCGCAAATTTGACATCTCTACTTCAAGTCCACCTTTAATGGTCCCCGTAACGCGTCCCTCAACCGGATGTTGATCATTAAATGCCTGCCGCAGCTCATCAATTCCATGCATGCGTCTGGCGTGCCGGGAGCCAAGCATCAGCGTACCTGAGCTTTCGTCCTTGCCACTAACGACGATCTCGATTGAATCCCCGACTTCTACAGTGAGGTTGCCCTCATCATCGGTCAGTTCTTCCCGCTCCACGATCCCTTCGGTTTTGGAGCCAAGGTCGATAAAAATATCATCGCCCTGGATCGACACCACGGTACCGGTGACCTTGTCACCCTTCGTGGGCTCCTTCTTACTCGCCATGCCCTGTTTCTTCTCGAACTCACCGAAAAGAGCTGCAAAATCTTCGTTGCCCGTCATGCCGCGAATATCCTTTGTTGAAATATGAGCGGAATATGCTTCGGGAAGTTTAAATACTATTTCCCGCACAATCCATTGGTGTTGATCAGCTCTCCCTTCATTCTTCTGGACAGCTCAGCCACCATGGCAAAAGTTGCTGAGTGTTGTAGGATTAGTATTGAACGTGGCTGTCCGGGCTTTTTTTGAAGCTATAGAGTCAAGAGCTCAAACTTGTCAAGTGGATGATTTCGTCTGCCTTTTTGATGGGTTGTTTAACGAAACACTCAGCTTTTCCAGCGACAATATAGACGGACCGCAAATGACCACTTTTACAAACATCTCTGAAAGCAGACTTTCCAAAATCCAGGTTTTCTACCGGTTCCAATCTTAAGTCGATATTGAGTGGCTTTTTCAGTCAATGAAAATACGTGCAAAAAGTGCTTCTTCAGCAGTTTTTGCGACGTATAGTGTACTGTGGCGATAAGGCTTTCCTTCTACCTGTTTCCTCCTTGGAGGTTAATGTTAAATCCATTCTCAACGGTATTGATTGTTACACCTTTTGGATTGTCGATTGGACCTGATGACGCAACTCCACATGATTCTGTTGGCACATTTTAGTCACTAAAATCGTGTTCTAAAGTGCGGATTCGCTTAATATACCGCTCTATTGCCACACCTGATTAGTCACTGAATTATTGATAAATAACTTATGAATCAAACTGTTACACATACCCCCTTGATGCAGCAATATCTGCGCATCAAGGCCGACTATCCGGAGACTATCCTTTTATTCAGGATGGGGGATTTTTACGAAGTATTTTACGAAGACGCGCGCCGGGCGGCCAAATTGCTGGATATCACCCTGACCAGTCGCGGTACATCGGCAGGCGCACCGATTCCCATGGCCGGCATCCCGTACCACGCGCTGGATGGCTACCTGGTCAAATTAATACGCAAAGGCGAATCGGCTGCCATTTGCGAACAGGTGAGTGAGCCAACCGCGGGCAAGGGCCTGGTGGAACGCAAAGTCGTGCGTATCGTCACACCCGGAACCGTCACGGATGAAGCCCTGCTTTCGGGACGCCAGGACAATCTGCTGGCCGCAGCAAGCCGTGTCGGGAAATATTGGGCGCTGTCATGGATGGACCTGTCGTCGGGAAGATTCCTGGCACGTTTACTGCCCTCACAGGCCGACCTTGAAACCCAGCTGGAGCGCCTGCAACCCTCGGAGTTGTTGATCCCCGAAGATGCAGATTGGGCTGAGCCGTTGTCCGGATATCTCGGGCTCAAGAAACGTGCGCCGTGGCATTTCGACCGTGAATCCGCCTACCACCTTTTAACCGAACAGTTCGGCACCCGCGATCTTGCCGGCTTCGGTCTCGAAGATGAACCGGCCGCCATCGCAGCAGCCGGCGCA